>Ga0310695_10004653_pt1 | contig 24947 bp, 21 predicted proteins | sample RumenRJG_04DNA_FD_203882 | JGI IMG/M metagenome (GOLD analysis project Ga0310695, IMG submission 203882) | Bovine rumen microbial communities from Lethbridge, Alberta, Canada - RJG_04 (v2) (version 2) | ecosystem: Host-associated > Mammals > Digestive system > Stomach > Rumen | place: Canada...
ATGCGCGGGACAGGTAGCACCCCCGCAGACGCATTATAGGATGCGCGGGAACGAACAGTTCCAGAGCGCGGATAGGAGACAGACATCACTTGCTTCCCAGATCGGCGGAATCGCTTCGCGATGGCTATTGACAATTGTTCTCATAGGAGTCCCGCTGTGTTCCCTCTCTGATGGGGACAGTCCCGCTGTGCTCCCTTGTGCTCCCGGGGACAGACCCCAAGATTGTTATTATGACAAGCTGCACATCGGCCATCGTGACCAATGGCCATCTCCTCTCTCTGACGTATTTTTGGTATAATAACGATGCCAAGGACACATCTAAAGAAAATCAGCTTTAAGAGAAAAGTCAGCGTGAAGACAAAGGACGACATCAGGCGGCAGATGCGCGCGCGGCGCAGGGCGCTTTCCCCGGAGGAACGCGAACGCGCGGCGAAGATCATCTACGCCAGACTAATCGAAGACGACGACATTAGAGCCACGATTGACCCGTTCGAATGCGGCGACATCGTCGCCGTATATCTCGCATCGCCGGACGAAATAGACCTTTCGGACGTCATACGCTGGCTGATAGATCTCGGCGCCAAGGTCGTAGCCCCGCGCTGGAACGGCGAGACGTACGAGCTCGCGATGCTCAAGAGCCTTTCCAACGCCGACCTGCGGCGCGGACCGATGAATATTCTCGAACCCGCCGAGGCGATGATTGTGAAGCCATCGGACGTCGATGCGTGGATTGTCCCAGGACTTGCCTTCACAAAGGACGGCAAACGCCTCGGCTACGGCGGCGGATGGTATGACCGCCTTCTCGCATCAGCCGCTAAGTGGTCAATTAAGATCGGCGTGGCCCACGAATTCCAGATCGTCGAAGACCTTCCGCACGAACCGCACGACGTTCTCCTTGACCGAGTCGTCACAACCGCCCTCAATGACAAGCGTCTCACATTCACCGAAACATCAGACGGATTCCATGCATCCGTAACCGTCGATTCCCTGCCTAGGCAACGTGCGCTATTCTTCTTCTCTCTATTTGGACTCTGCATGTTCCCCACGGTGGCATGGTTCACGGTAATGTTCGTAAGGTACATTGCAAAGGGTGCAACCGCCCTGCCAATATGTGCCGGTGTAGCGGTGTTCCTTGGAATGGTGGTGATAGCCGCCGTTTCCATCTTGTCTCTATTGCGCGTATTGGGCGGACCAGAAACTGCAGAAATGGAAGTGAACGGCGAGTCCGGCGTCTGCCGAAAACGCTTTCTCGGATTCAGTCCGCGCCGCACCATCCGTTTTTGCTGGAGTCCCTGGGCGCATGCTGTTCCGTTCGGCCACTACTTTTATCTGGCATCTGGGAATCAAAACTTTTCCGTTGCAGAAGGCGGTGTCGAACAAGTCCTCTTCAGAACATACGGCGACACTGCATCCGAACTGGCAATCCGCATGAACATCGCGCACAATGTAAATCATGAGCAGATTGCCAAATCAACCGAGGCAATCCTTGCCGCCCTTCCGCGCGGGATGAGCATCGTGCGCAACGATACGTCAGAGACGATTGAAGTCCAAGTTCGTTCGCTGATCGGATTGGGTCCGATGCTTGGATGGTGCGGATTTACTGGAATCGCAGCTTCAGCCATTCTCTTGCTGATGGCGACAAATACAACTACCTTGTCGATGACAAAGACGACCATCCTGTCATGGTCATCGGCATTGTCAATCGTTCTAATCGCACTTGTGCCGCTGGTCTGGATTGCGCTTTTCCTTGCCATCGCCCATCATGCGCTTTGGACGCTCTTCGGCAGGCACCGCCTGACGATCACAGGTGTGGCATGCGGCTACGAGGTGCGGCTTGGTCCGCGCGTCAAGCACAAGAGTTTCAAGCTGGGCGATTGTTCCCGGGCGTCTTTCTATCCTGGCAACTCGCTCTGCATCACAGCAACCAACGGCATCCCCTACTACTGCTTCAACAACCTTCCCCGGCGCTGCTATCTTCCGTTGATTGTCTTCGTCAACAAGCACGCCAATGGCTGTGGCGAGAGAACCGTAGAAATGGTATAATTTAATCGCAAAGGAGAACCAGCATGAAGTCATTCACAATGCCAAGCGCCAACGGGAAAGGCGTGGTTCTGATCGAAAAGATACTGGACGAAGAGCTCGGCGACAAGTGCGCGCTCTACGCCAAGGTCACCATCCCCGCCGGTTCGGCACTCGGCTACCATGAACATCACGGCAACGGCGAAAGCTACTTCATCCTCCAGGGATCCGGCGTCTATGACGACAACGGCGAAAAACGCAACGTCGGCCCGGGCGATACCACTTGGACGCCCGACGGATCCGGCCACGCACTCGACAACTCCGCCGGAACCGAGGACCTCGTGTTCATGGCGCTCATCGTCAACAGCTGACCATCGGGGACGACAGAAAAGCAGGTACCGAATCTGTCGAAAGCACAGTTGGCGAACCGAGAATGCACATGCGCATACCAAGTCCGCCACGGCATTTGCATCGTTTGTCGTTCATTACGACTTTGCCCTGTGTCTCGCGAAGAATCGCGCGACGATCGCTCCGCTCACGTTGTGCCACACGCTGAATATCGCGCCTGGCACCGCCGCCATCGGATACGCCGCGAAGTGCGCCGCCGCGAGACTCGCGGCGAGCCCCGAGTTCTGCATCCCCACCTCGATGCAGAGAGCTCTCCGCTTCGGCTCAGGAAGGCGCAGCGCCGCCGCGAGAAGATAGCCGAGGAGGAGTCCGCAGAGGTTGTGCAGCGCCACTACGAGCACGACGGCGAACCCGCCCGTGAAAAGGCGCTCCGCATTGGCCGCGACTATGAGCGCGATAATGACGGCTATCGCCACGGACGACACCGTGGGCATGAACCGCACGGCCCGCTCCGTCGCGCGCGGGAAGAGACGTTTCGCGACGAGCCCGAGGGCTATCGGCAGCACTACCACCCAGAGAATCCCCACGAACATCCCCACCGCGTTGACGGCAACCGTCTTCCCCGCGAGGAACAGCGTGAGAAGAGGCGTAAGAAGAGGCGCCAGCAGCGTCGACACGCCCGTCATCCCCACGGAGAGCGCAAGGTCGCCCTTCGCGAGATACGTCATCACGTTCGACGCCGTGCCGCCCGGGCAGCATCCCACCAGCACCACGCCCACCGTAAGCGCCTCGTCGAGCCCGAAGAGACGCGCGAGCACCCACGCGAGAGCGGGCATTATGGTGAACTGCGCCGCGCAGCCCACCGCCACGTCCTTCGGCCGGCTGAAGACGATCTTGAAGTCCTCAACCCTCGTCGCAAGCCCCATTCCGAACATGACCACGCCCAGCAGCACGCTGACGAGCCATCCCGGAACGGAGAACGACGACGACGCGAAGAACGGCAGACTTCCAGCGAGACAATGCATTCCCGCCCTAGACTCTGCCCACGTCGAAGCTGCGGGCAATCGCCGCGCGGGCGTCGGCAAGGTCCTTGAACTCGCCGCCCGCGATGAACTGCACCACGAGGTTGCCTATCGCCGTGCCCTCGGTGGGGCCGGCGAACACCTCGAGTCCGGTGGCCTTCGCCGTGAGAGCGTTGAGATAGCCGTCTTTCGAGCCGCCGCCCACGATGTTCACGGAGGTGTAGGCCTTGCCGGTGATCTTCGAGAGGCTCGCGATCATCTTGGCATAGCAGTCGGCAAGCGACGCATAGACGCACTGCAGTAGCTCGCCCACGGTGGACGGCTTCACGTCGGCCGCCGCGATCACCTCGGCGATCATCGACGCCGGCGAAAGGAAGCGCGCGTCATTGGCGTCCACGCGGCCTGCAAACGCCGCCGCCGCCTTGGCTGCGCTCTCGAGGTCGTTGAACGAGTATTTCCTGCCCTTCTCGTAGTCGGAGAGCGTCCAGTCCGCTGCGGACTCCCTGCCCTCCACGTACTCAACTCCGTTCAGCTCGCGGCGTATGGACTGGATCATCCAGAGGCCCATGATGTTCTTGAGGAAGCGGAAGCGATACCACGCGCCGCCCTCGTTCGTGAAGTTGGCCGCCATCGCCTCGGGCGTCGTCACAGGCTCGGCGTTCTCCACGCCGAGAAGCGACCATGTGCCGCTCGAGATGTACACCGCCTTGTCGTCGCGCGCCGGCACCGCGAGGAAAGCGCTGCCCGTATCGTGCGTGGCGGGCAGCACCACCTGCGCGTCGAATCCCACCTTCTCCTGGACGGCGGCGGAGAGGCTGCCCAATACGGCGCCGGGCATCTCAAGCGCGCCGAAGATGCGGCGGGGGAGCCCCAGACGGTCGATAACCTCCCAGTCCCAGTCCTTCGCTGCGGCGTTCACGAGGTTGCCGGTGGTGGCGTTCGTGTATTCGTTCGCCATACGCCCGGTGAGCACGTAGTTCAGGTAGTCGGGCACCATCAGGAGGCGCGCGGCCTTCTCGATCTGCTCAGGATGCTCCTTCTTGAGGGCGGCGAGCTGATAGATGGTGTTGAAGAGCATCTTCTGGATGCCGCAGCGCGAGTACAGCTCCTCGCGCGGAACCACGGCCTCGACGAGGGCATCCGCTCCCTCGGTGCGGGAGTCTCGGTACGCCACCATGTCAGAGCAGGGGTGGCCGTCCGCGCCGATCAGCACGAAGTCGACGCCCCATGTGTCAATGCCGATGGTGGAGGGGATCTTGCCAAGTTCCTTGCACTTGGCGATTCCCGCGACCACGCTCTTCGCGAGAGCCGTGTAGTCCCAGCAGTCGTGTCCGTTCAGGCGCACCTGCGCGTTGTCGAAGCGGTACACCTCTTCGAGCACGATCTTTCCGTCCACGACGCTGCCGAGGATGTGGCGTCCGCTCGAGGCGCCGATGTCTATTGCGAGATGATAGTTCATTTTTTCTGCTCCTTTTTCGATGTCTTCAATGTCAATGCTGCGCTCAGGCCATGCCGAGCTCCTTCAGATGCTGCTTCACGCCGAAGCCGTCGCGTTCCTCCCGGAACAACATGGCGTTCGCCTGCGCGTCGTCCACGAACCGCTCCGCCTTCGCGTTCCACTTGAGCTTCCGGCCAAGCTTCATCGCCATGTAGCCGAGAACGCACGCCGTCGAGGTGCGCTGCGCCTCTTCGAGGGGCATCGCGAGCGGACCGCGCGTGCGCATCTCCTCCACCCATTCGCGGTTGTGCTCCATCGGGCGCAGAAGCGGCTTTGCCGCAGGCGCCTCGATGATGCCCTTGCGGCTGGCGGCGATGGGCATGCCGGCCACCTTGTCGGCCGAGACGCCCACGGGGTCGCTCTTCGTCTGCTTCCCCGCGAATCCGCAGAACACCCAGTCGCCCTTCTCGCCTACGAACCGCACGCCGCATGGGTACTTGCGGGTGGACGCCATCTTGATCTCAGCGCCGGAAGCATACTTCCACGTGATGTCGCAGTCGCCATGCACGTCCCACAGCCTGCGCTTCGGATACACGCATGTGCCCTCAACCGAGACGGGGCCGCCCAGCTCCTCGCCGAGTCCGCGGATCGCGGTGTCCATGTGGTGCGCGCCCCAGTTGGCGACCATGCCCATCGTGTACAGCTGTATCGTCATCCATGCGGGGCGCGCGTAGTTCATCGCGCCGTTCTTGCCGCGCTGGTGGCAGCGCAAGCGCGTGAACGGCACGACGGGCGTCGAGCCAAGCCACATGTTCCAGTCGAACTCTGCGGGCACAGGCTCCTCGAGCGGGAAATTGTACTCCTTCGGATCGTCCGGCACGCCCACCTCAACACGAACCACCTTGCCGATGCGGCCCTCGCGCACGCACTCGACGGCGTGGATGAAGTTCTCCTCCGTGCGCTGCTGCGTGCCCGTTCGGAGGATGCGGTTGTACTTCTTGGCGGCTGTGAGGATGGCGCGCCCCTCGCCGATGGTCAGCGCCATAGGCTTCTGCAGGAAAACATCCTTGCCGGCACGGCAGGCCTCGATCGCCATCTGCGCATGCCAGAAGTCGGGCGTGGCGATCAGCACTCCGTCAATCGCGGAATCAGCAAGCAGTTGGCGATAGTCCTGGAAGCAACGCCCGTCGGCAACGAGGTCACGTCCCTGCAGGTCCTTGCCGGCAAGCTTCTGCCTCATGCTCCGAACGCGCGTGAGGTCGACGTCCGAGAGTGCGATGAAGTCGCATATCGCCTTGCCGCCCTGCTTCAGGCACGACGGCACGTTGTATACGTGCGCGATGCGTCCGCATCCGATCACGCCGAGGGCGATCTTGTTGGACGGCGCCTCCTTGCCGAGAACGCTCGCCGGCACAAGCGCGGGAACTGCGCCAGATGCCAGCATTCCCGCGATGCCGCCCGCCGAACGCCTGCAGAATTCAAGTCTTGTCATCATTGTTGTTCTTCCTTCTCATGCTCCTTCCAAAAGGCATGTGACTATTATGCCATATCCTAGCCCAGCACTCAAGCCGCAAATGCGCCGCGCGTCATTTGAGTTTCGTCGTCGCCGCGGGAGTGGGCGAAGTTCTCGCTTGCGCCGCGGATAATGTATTGGTACAATATGCGCATCCATTTTTCAAAAGGACAAACAGCAATGCTCATCCGCACACGTTCATACGCCCGCGCAGGGTTCCTCGGCAACCCTTCGGACGGCTATTTCGGCAAGACGATCTCGTTCGCGTTCAGCAACTTCGCGGCCGAGATCCTGATGTACGAGACGCCTGAGCTGGGCTTCGTGCCGGGCGACGTGGACGACGCCACCTTCTCTTCGCCTGACGACCTTCTGCGCGACATCCAGCTCTTCGGATACTACGGCGGCATCCGCCTCATGAAGGCCGTGGCCAAGCTCTTCTTCCTCTACTGCCGCGACAAGGCAATCCCCCTTCCTCAGAAGAACTTCACCGTCCGCTACACATCCAACATCCCGCGCCTCGTCGGGCTCTCTGGCTCCTCTGCGATCTGCACCGCCATGCTCAAGGCCCTTCAGCAGTTCTACAACGTAGAGGTTCCACTTGAATACGCCCCCACTCTCTGCCTCGAGGCCGAACGCGACGAGCTTGACATCCAGTGCGGACTCCAGGACCGCGTGATCCAGATGTACGGCGGATGCGTCTTCATGGACTTCGAGAAGTCGCTAGTCGAGTCAACCGGCTACGGCCGCTACGAACGCCTCGACCCCGCCCTCCTTCCGCGCCTCTACGTCGCCTACGACCCCAAACGCGCCGAGGTCTCCGGAAAATACCACAAGAAGCTGCGCGTCCTCTTCGAGGAGAAGAAGCCTGACATTCTTGCCGCCATGGGCGAGTTCGCCGACATCGCCCAGCAGGGCCGCGACGCCCTCCTATCCGGCCGCACGGACCTTCTTCCCGCACTCGTCAACGCGAACTTCGACCTGCGCGACCGCATCTTCAACGTGGCCCCCGCAAACCGCGCCATGGTGATGGCCGCCCGCGCAACAGGCGCGTCCGCAAAGTTCGCAGGATCCGGCGGCGCGATCGTTGGCACCTACGAGGACGAATCCCAGTTCGCTCGCCTTTCCGCCGCACTGTCGGCAATCGGCTGCCAGACCATCAGGCCCGAGATCGCCTGATGCCCGCCACGCGACTATACCCCTGCCGCCTTTGCCCTTCGGTCATCTTGGACCTGGCTGCGCGTAGAAGTAGCCTTTGCGCGGGGCGGTGGCGATGCGCGGAGCGTCAGTTCCCAGTTTCTCGCGCAGTCGGTGGAGGGTGACCGTGAGCACGTTTTCGCAGCCTTCGAAGTCTACGCCCCAGAAGCGCGTGATGAGGTAGTCGCGCGAAAATATCTCGCCAGGCTTCTGGCGCAGACAACGGAGAATCTCGACTTCGCGCGTGGAGAGCTCCACCACCTCCGAACCATGCACGAGGCGGCAGTTGGCGGCATCGACCGTCCAGGAGCCAAATGTGAAGTCGCCCTGCGTGAGACCGTCCTGCGCGGATGCGCGGCGCAGAGCGGAGGCGATGCGCGCAAGCTTGACGCGTTCGGAGGCCGTCTTCGAGATGTAGTCGTCTGCGCCAAGGCCAAGGCCGATCAATTCGTCCGCGTCGCCGTCCTTCGCGGTGAGAAAGAGAATCGGCAAAGTCTCATCCTCCGCACGCACAGCCCGGCACACGTCATAGCCGGAAAGCCCGGGCATCATCACGTCAAGAAGAAGAAGGTCGGGGCGGCGCGCCCTGAACATCGCAAGCGCCTCCTCGCCGTCCTTCGCGGCATTCACCTCGTAGCCCTCGCTTTCGAGCAGGGCCACAAGCCCCTCGCGTACGAATGGCTCGTCCTCTGCGAGAAGTATCCTCATCGATGCGTCACTTGCCCGGCTTCGGCTGAGGCATTGCGGGGTTTGCCACTTTTGCAGGTGCTGCGGGCTTGGCTGCGGCGGCTGCGGGCGGCTGGGATTTCTTGGGCTGGGGCTTCTTCGGAGGCGGCGCGGGGAAGCCGCGGAAGACGAAGCTGCCTGCGGGCACATAGTGGTCCCAAGCGAACGCCTGGTTGTACTTGTTGGCGGGCGAAACGGTGGTGCGCAACTGGGGTTTCTTCACGGACGAGGCCCAGACGGTGATGTTCGTGGCAGGGCAGGGGGTACGGCGCTTGGAGATGGCGGCGATCACCACGGAGTTGGATTCCGCCGGAATCACATTGGGCTTGAACTTGAAGAAATCGTTCTCCTCAATGCGAATCTCGCCGTCGAAGCCATCGCGGCGAATAACCTCCACCGGCATGTTGACGCGGCCCCACGGTCTGACCGCGAATCCGCTGCAGTTCGCCCACACCTCGAAACGAGGCGCGGGACGGTGAATGCGCAGCGTGTAGAAGTACGCTCCGCCGCCCTTGCCGGCCTCGTCCACCACCTTCGCCACATACTTGCCTGGAGCGAGCGCAACGGTGCCCACGGGATCGCATTCCGCCTGGATCACCGTGCCCACATGCACCGTGTTCGTGACGTCGCTGAAGGTCGCGACCGTATTCCCCGTCTCGTCCTCCACGCACACGCGCGCGTCAAGCGGCGAACCAACGCGGCGCGCGAGAATGTCGAAGACGTACTTTCCGCCCTTCTTCACTCTGAACTTGTGCTGGCAGACTTCACCCGGAGCCTTCACCACGCCCATGAACTGCGTCACCATCGAATAGCCCGGCACGGCGTACCGCGGCAGAGGTGCGAGCGAAAGGCTGCGCACTGGCGGCTTCGCCGGTCCCTCGGAAATGTGAACGGAATACACGAAGTCTGCGCGGCCGCGGTAGAGAGTGTCGTGAATCTCAAGCCTGTAGTCGCCATCCGCCGGCACCGTGAAGGTCAACACCGGATCGGGATGGTAGAAGTAGTCGGACGCGAATGCCACCTCCCGCCCGGCGGCGTTCACAATGCGCAGCTCGGGATTGAAGAAACCAGGCACCGCGTCGCCTATGTACGGCTGGAACTCGCGGGCCATTGCGCGGAACGTGAGCACTCTGCCCTTCTTCAGCGGTGGCAGGCGCCACACGTCTGTGGAGCCGGGGCGTATCTGCCCGTCCAGCACGGATGGAATGCGCTCAACGGTGGGCGGATCCTTGAGGCGGCGCATGGGAGCGCGGTAGAGAGGCTCCTCCTGGCGCGGCGCCGTGGTGACCACGAACGGCTTAGGCTCCGAGATTCCGCCGGGGCCAATCAGGCGGAATTCGCGCACGCCAGGCTTGGCATCTCGGTCCGCCACGATCGTCACCAGCATCTTCTGGCCTATCGACGGCGACATCTGCAGCGGATTGCGCGGCGTAAAGAGGTTGTCCTCCACGATCGCGATCTTCTGCGCGTCCAGCGTGCCAAGAACGCTCCACCATCTGTTGCTGCGCCATTCGTTGAAGTGCTCGTTGTCTACGGGCAGCGGCGGCTGTTCGCGGTTGCCCTCTGCGATCTGGGCAAGCCATTTCGTAAGATACCGCCGCTGGTCGCCCGTCGGGTTGGGAAATCCCGGCACGGCCTCCACCTCCGTCACATGCAGTCCGCCGGGGCCGCTCAGCAATGCCTCGCGCACGCCCCACATGTACTGGCCGCCCACGATCACCCGGTTCGTGGTGCCGGCCTGGATGCCAGACGGATAGATGTAGCCGATGTGCGGACTCGCCGCGCGCGCGGACGAGACGGCACACACGCATGCCGCCACGACGGTGGCGGCATAAAGACCTCTTGCGTTGAGTTTCATCGCTTTTCCTTCCTTGCCTGTATCCCCAACGCCGAATATTCTAGCACAAAACGAACGCGGCGGCAACGGCGATGATTCACGCTTCATTTCACGTGGATTCGCACACACGAGCTAACGCCGTCCACAGTGGTGCATGAGACGAGATGAGTGCCGGGAGTTGGAGTCCAGGCGAACGGCGCGAGGCCAACGGTTTCGCCGCTCGGCGCACCGTCCACAAACCACCATAGCCGTCCGTCCGCCACGTTGCCCACCACCTGGCACACCACCTTCTGCTGCGGCAGCCCTGGCACGAGGCAGAACGTGGCGTCGTTCTCGGGCTTTGAGATGGAGAGCTGTTCCGTACGCCCTGCGATGCCGGAGAACGCCGCAAGATATGCGTCGTTGCGCACCACAAGGCGTCCATCGGCGTCACGGCCGTGCACGCCGCAGAGGGAAGAGGCGCTGTGCCCTGCGATGAACCGCCCTTCCTCCGTCTTCGGGCAGTCCGGATTAGCCGGAAGCCCCGTGAGTGCGCAGACCATGCGGGTCTTCACGTCGCCCGGCTCAACAAACCAGGGTCCACGCCCGGAAGGATACAGCAAGCGCGCGATCTTCCACGCGACAGGCGCGGCTGCCTTTGCGCCCACGAGCGTCTTGTCGCCGAAAGATCCGAACTTATGCCCGCACCAAACGCCCACCACGTACTCGGGATTCCAAAGGACGGTCCATGCGTCGCGGTATGCGGCGCTGGTGCCGGTCTTCCACGCGAAGCGCGGCGCGGCGACGTCCGCCATGTGCCCAAGCGAGGCGGTGCTCCGCTCGTCGCCGGAAAGCATGTCCGAGACCAGATGGCATGCGCCCTGCGAGAACACCCTCACCCCTGGCTTGCATCCCGCGCCCGCCGTTTCGCTCTTCAGCGCGCACGGCGCGCGGTATTCGCCGCCTCGTGCGATTGCGCCATACGCGCCAACAAGCTCTAGAAGCGTCGTCTCCACGTTGCCTATCGCCATGCCAAGGCCGAACGATTCGTCGTCCCCGTTCATGTGCGAAAGGCCAAGCGTGCGCAGAAGCGTGCCAAAGCGCGTCACGCCCACGCGGCGCAGCAGCTGAACGAAAGGTATGTTCAGGGAAAGCACAAGCGAGTCGCGCAAAGTCACGAGGCCGCGGTAGCGTCCGTCGAAGTTGGTGGGCGCATATCCCTTGAACGACAGCGGCAGGTCCGCAAGGCGCTCCTCCGGCGTTGCGAGGCCGCGGTCCATCGCGAGGGCGGCGAGAAAAGGCTTGAGCGAGGAGCCTGCAGGACGCGGCGCGCAGGCGGTGTTCACCTGCCCGTTCACCTGGTCGAAGTAGTTCCCGCTGCATGAGAGCGCCACCACCGCCCCAGTGTCAACGCGCATCACCACGGCGGCTGCGGACCACCCTCCGTGCCGCGACGCTCCTTCCACCGCCTCCTCCACGATCTTCTGCACATCGGCGTCGAGCGTGGTCTCGAAGTCGCCCCCCTTCCTCTGCGCGTCTCTGTTCCTTCCAAGCCTTTGCATCGCCCAGTCGCAGAAGTACGGCGCGTTGAACGGACGCGGCGCCCTGCAAACGACCGGTCTCACGGCCGCGGCCGCCTTCGCCTGCTCCGGCGTGAGCATTCCCATCAGCTCCATGCGCCGCAGCACGTATTCCCTGCGCTTCAGCGCGCGGTCGAGCCAGCGGTCCGGACGAAACCGGCTAGGCGCCTGCACCATTCCTGCCAGCAACGCCGCCTCTCCAGGCCCCAGATCCTTCGCCCGCTTCCCGAACCATCCGCTCGCCGCCGCCTCGATTCCTATGAAATTTGATCCATACGGCGCCCGGTTCAGGTACTGCGAAATGATCCACTTCTTGTCCTTCTTGCGCTCCATCTTGAGCGCCTTTATCGACTCAATCGCTTTCCACTTCAGCGTCTTCGGATGCGGATCGATAAGCCGCACCGCCTGCATCGTGATGGTGGAAGCTCCCGAGACGCGGCGGCCCGTGAGGATGTTCTGCACCGCCGCGCGCAGAACGCTGAGCGGACGCACCCCGCAGTGAGTCCAGAACGTGCCATCCTCAGACGCCACGAGCGCCTTCACGATCCAGTCGTCGCCATCCGCCTTGTAGTACGGTCTGCAGTCCACATCCCCCTCGCCCAGCGACACGCGCAGAACCTCTCCCGACGAATCGCGCAGCACCACGCCGCCGGGATAATCGTTCGTGCCCTCGTCGGTCCAGTCTATCATGCACCATGCAACGGCGAACGCGAACATGCCCGCCACAAAAGCAGCAGCCGTGGTCCAGCATAAGATCTTCAACGACAATTTCAATCTTTTCTTCGTCTTCTCTCGCATTTTCTCTCACCTTGAACAAAAACACCGTCTGCGGACAAGCCACCAGTCCGCTTCCTCATCTATATGCTATTCGCTTTCCTCGCCCTTTTCTTACATCGCAAGTCAAACAATATTCACCCACTTCTTGTAAAAGGCGGAGAATTTCATAATGCCACAATGACAAGCACGACAGCCGACAGAGGACAAAGGATCTGGCTGCAGAGTGCATCGTGAGATCCAGCCTTCATCCTCTGTCCTCGATGTCCCGTCCTACAAGCGTCCTTATGGGGAATGTCAGCTTCTGGCAACTGCGAAGTCGACGAGGTGGCGCGTCTTCGAATCGAAGGATAGCCCGATCAACCACACTGGGCGCGGATCGGCCTTGAACGGCTCTGCGTATCCCCTCTCGCGGATCTGCGTGAACGCATTGTCCACCGGCTCGTCGACCTTCAGCTCGAAGATGCAGACCATCGCAGGATGCTTGGCCACGACGTCGGCGCGGCCATTGGACTGCACGTTCTCCATCGTGAAGTCGAAGCCCTGGCTTGCAAGGAGAAACGAGAGGCAGCGCCCGTAGGAGTTCTCGTGCACGCGGCGCTCCGTGGAGCCATAGACCATGCCGGCGTAGAGGGACTGCAGACCTTCGAATACCACGTCCCATTTTGCGCCGAGAAGTTTTTTGCCAAGCGACGCCGCCCAGGCCATTGAGTCGTTGGCGGCAACTCCCGTCATCAGCGTGGAGAGATCACGACGCACTTCTTCGTCTGGCACGCCAAGCGTATAGGACTCCGTGACGGCATCATAGTCCCTTATTGTCAAATAGCCAGACTGGAACAGCATTGCCACTGGCCGTAGATGCCTGAGCTCCGCCACGTCGAACTCCGATGCGTCCACGTCTTCAATGCGCTCCACGTCGATCTGCAGCACCTCTTCGCGCTTCAGATAGTTCATCAGCATCGACGGGCGCCCCGTCGTCGCCCAAGTCGCCATGAAGCCAGGCTCCTTGTTGCAGAGCGTGTACGCAACGGAGATCGGGTTGTACACCGTCGTCGCCACGTTTCTTGCGAAACGGAAGCCGTTGTACCAGCGCTTCATCTCGGCGCGGTACTGGTCGTACGGTCTGCCCATCTTCTCCGCATGGGCGCGGAGATGCTCCTCGAAGTTCGCCGAAAGCTCATCTTCCGTGTAGCCGAGCATCGTCGCGTATTCGTCGTTCTGCGAAATGTCCACGATGTTGTTCAGCGCGGAGAACACCGAGAGCTTCGTGAACTTCGAGACGCCCGTCATGAAGAGGAAGCGTATGTCGCCCGTACGGTTCTTCATCTGGGAGTAGACGTCGGAGAGTCTGTCGCGCACCGCCTCGGCCTTGGCGATGTCGTCAAGGCAATGACCCACGGGCGCGTCGTACTCGTCGATGAGGATCACCACGCCTTTGCCACCATTCGCGGAGGAGAGCGACTCGATGGCAGCTCCGAAATTCCAATGAGCCGTCTGCGCCTTGTCATAAGCATAGCCGGCATCTCCAAGCTTCTTCGCAATGTGCGCCACAAGATCTCTGCCGAACTCCTCAATGCTCGTAACCGTCAGGTCGTTGAACTCGAAGTGGATGACTGGATACTTCTCCCACGACCAGTCCGTCTTGTCGATGGCAAGATCTTCGAACAGCTCGCGCCTGCCGCCGAAGAGCGCCTTGAGCGCGGAAACCGTGAGCGACTTGCCGAATCGGCGCGGACGCGACAGGAAGAACAACTTGGAGTTGTTGTCCGCGACAAGACGATGGATGAACATCGTCTTGTCGACGTAGATTTTCCCATCCCGCCTTATGGACGGGAAGTCGTGCGTGTCTGTGGCTATCGGTCTCATTGCCGAACATTATACCAAAATGGCCGAGCCAGGCGCAACCGAGTAGTGAGGCAGTGATTCGTGGTTCGTGGCTCGTGATTCGTGGTTGCGCCATTGCACTTGCTGCAAGGCCGAGGCGGCCTTGCCACATCGCACATGCGTGTTTTTACAATTATCCGGGCGATTTACAACAACTCCAAGACTCCGAAACTCCAAGCAGCGAAAGCAATGTGTGTGCGTCAATGGCAGAGGGCGCGTCAGAGCCTTCGTCATATCGCATTTAATTAAACCACACTTCTTCATCAATTGCATCGCCGGCTGCCGCAGATATGGTACAATATATGCCGGTGGGCGAAACGTGTATCGCCCGAGTTCAGTAGATGCCAACAAGAAAGGACATTCACCATGAGATTTCTACTTCTGGCCGCATGCGCCGCATCGGCGATCGCCTTCGCCGAGACGCCCAAGGAGGTTTCGAAGACGCCCCACAACCCTGCGCATGCCGCGCAGCCTGCTCATGCACCCAAGAGAGTTCTCTTCCTCGGCGACTCGATAACCGACAGGCACCACATCGGATGCACGAAGAACTACTGGGGTTTTCTCGGCGAAAGGTACGGCTTCGCCCCGCTCGTATATGGCATCAACGGGCAGCAGTGGTGCCACATCGTCGGCCAGGCGAAGGCGTATGCGAAGGAACATGCCGAGTGTCCAGACGTCGTCTTCGTCTTCGCAGGCACGAACGACTTCAACGACAACATTCCGCTCGGCGAGTGGTACTCAGTCGCCGAGGAGAAGACGAACCGCAACGGACGCGAGACGACACTCAAAAAGCGCACAATCTCACGCAATGAAAGAACGCTGCGCGGACGAATCAACGTCGCGATGTCTCATCTCATTGAGAACTTTCCCGCCGCACACATCGTTCTACTCACGCCGATTCACCGCGGCTACGCGACGTTCGGTGCGAGGAACGTGCAGCCCGACGAGTCGTACGCGAACGAACTTGGGCTCTTCATCGACGACTACGTGAACGTCGTCAAGGAAGCAGGGAACGTCTGGTCCGCAAAAGTCGTCGACATCAACGCCGACGCCGGACTTTATCCAAACTCCAACGCGCACGTTCCGTTCTTCTCGAACGGCAACCGCGATCGGCTGCATCCATCGGCCGCCGGACACAAGCGCATCGCGGACGCGATCTCCGCCGCCGTCGGCACTTGGCTTGAATAGAAGCACATCTCATTGCGAAAGGCGCGGAGGTTTGGTATAATTCGACGCATGAAAAACTGCACATTGACCATTGCCGCGCTTGCGGCGGCTTCAGCCTTCGCGACAAATCCGATCACACCGGAGGGAGAGTTCCTCTCGGACCCCGCCCCGCGAACTGGTCCTGACGGCGCATTGTACGTGTTCGGCTCGCGCGACGAGCGTACGGCAGGCGGCGCCTATTGCACGCACTTCAACGACGTCTTCGAGACGCGCGACCTTTGCACATGGACGGCAAGGCGCGGCGTTCTTGCGTCGACGGGCGAGAACGACGGCGTGCCCGCCTCTGATGCGCCGCTCTACGCGCCCGACGCGATATTCCACAACGGGAGATGGCACATCTTCTACTGCATGCCCGACAAGTCGCACAGAGAAGGCGTTGCCTCGGCCGACACCCCGTGCGGTCCCTTCAAAACCTCTTTCGCGTACCGCTGGGCCACGCAGATCGACCCATCGGTGTTCCGCGACGACGACGGTACCGTGTACTATTTCTGGGGACAGTTCTCCGCAAGGGGCGCCGTGCTCAAGCCCGATCTTTCCGGCATCGAGCCCGGCACCCTCCACAAGGGCGTGATCGACGAGGCCCGCCACAATTTCCACGAGGGCATACAGCTCACGAAACGCGGCGGCGTGTACTATCTCGTGTTTGCGGACGTCTCCCGGCACGGACGCCCCACGTGCATAGGCTACGCGACAGCGGCCAACGTGTTCGGTCCATACACATACCGCGGCGTGATCATCGACAACTACGGCTGCGACCCGCAAACCTGGAACAACCACGGCGGCATCGTAGAGTTCAACGGCAGATGGTACGTGCTCTACCACCGCTCCACCAACTGCTCGCAGTCGATGCGCAAGGCATGCGTGGAGCCAATCGAGTTCGGCGCAGACGGCTCTATAGGCGAGGTTGAGATGACTTCCAACGGCGCCGGGCCGATGCTGGACCCCTTCGCCGATACGTCCGCCCGCCTGGCCTGCTTCATGGAGGGAACCGTGCGCATCGAAACCGGCACCGACGGGCGCGAACGCCTCGCGAAGGTGCACTCCGGCGACTCCGCCACATGGCGCTATTTCAACGCACCGCGCGCCGCCGCAAAGCTCGTTCTGCGTATTGTGCCGCGCAAAGGCGGAATCGTGGAGCTGCGAGACGGAAATGGCGCCTCCTACGGACGCGCCACGGTGCTGGGCGGCGACGGAAAGACCGAAGAGGAAGTGTCCATCACGCTCGCACGTCCCTTCCCCGCCGGACGCAATGCGGTGGTGCTGGGCTTCCACGGACGCGGCGGGGCTTTCGGCGGACGCAACGACGCCGATATTTTCGACGTCATCTCGTTCAGATTCTCCGACCGCTGAGCCTCCAAAAGCAGGCAAACCTACCGTCTGCAGGCGGTGCGCATTGAACCTTCACTCTGCGCGCCAGAAATGCTACAATATCCGCCATGACACGCGAAACAAAGAACATTGCCGCATACGCCGCGCCATTTGCCGTGTGGATCGCCTTGCAGACGCTTCTGCCGGCGACCGCGTGGGCCTATGCCGTACGCTCGTTCGCAACGTTCGCGGCATTCGTTCCGCTCATGGTTCTCAGGCGCGGCGAAATCTCCGTTCCGCCGCGCGCCATAATGCAGACCGCCATCGGGCTCGCCGCAGGCACGGCAGTGTGCGTGATGTGGATCGCACCCGACTACTCCGAATTCTACCGCACCTGGTTCTGCTGGCCGATAGGCTCTCTTCCGCCGCAGTCAAACGATCCTTCGCCATACGATCCTGCCGTCTGCGGCTGGTGGCTCACGATCGCGAAGCTCGTGGGCAGCGCATTCATAATCGCGCCCGCGGAGGAACTGTTCTTCCGGTCGTTCCTCTACCGTTGGCTGCAGAAACGCGACTTCCTCTCTGTTCCGCTCAGCCAATTCGACCTTTCCGCGTTCCTCTGGACGGTGTTTCTCTTCACGCTCGAGCATGACCGCCCGCTGGTCGCCGCCCTTACCGGCGCCATCTACGGCCTTCTCGCCATCCGCCTCGGCATTCTAAGCGCAATCGTAGCCCACGTGGCCACGAACCTTCTTCTGGCCATCTACGTGATACGCTACGGAATGTGGGCGTTCTGGTGATATCAATGGAAGGCGAGAGACGAGAGTTCGTGATTCCTCCGGAGGGGATCGACAGGTTGGACGTGTGGCTCACGAGCCAGAACGAGGGCTTTTCACGCGCGCGCGTGCAAGGTCTCATGAAGGCGGGCCTCGTGACTGTGAACGGCGCAGTCGCAACACGTTCCACCGTGCGCACCACGCCGGGCGACGTGGTGGCGATGGAAATCCCACCGCCGGTCCCTGCCGAGCCCGAGCCAGAGGACATCCCGTTGAACGTGATCTTCGAGGACGAGGATCTCATCGCCATCGACAAGCCCGCCGGACTCGTGGTCCATCCCGCGCCAGGACATCTCACCGGTACGCTCGTTAACGCCCTTCTGCACCACTGTCCATCGCTCGGCGGAATCGGCGGCGTGGCGCGTCCAGGCATTGTGCACCGCCTCGACCAGGACACCTCCGGCGTCATCGTGGCCGCGAAGTCGCAGCGCGTCATGGACGCCCTTGTGCGCGCATTCTCGTCGCACACCGCAATCTCGAAGACGTATCTCGCCATAACGCATGGCGTTCCCTCGCCACTTGAGGGACGCGTCGAGAATCTCATCGGACGCTGCCCGTTCGACAGAAAGAAAATGGCCGTCGTCGAACGAAACGGCAAACCCGCCATCACCCTCTACAAGACGCTAGGCACGAAAATCATCTCCAACGCCGCGCAGCCGCTCTCGCTCGTTGAATGCACGATCCTCACGGGCCGCACCCACCAGATACGCGTGCATATGGCGTCTTCGATTGGATGTCCAATAGTGGGCGATGCAGTCTATGGGCGTCCGGGATGGGACAAGCGCCTCACGCCGCCGCCCGCGCGCCAGCTGCTTCACGCCCGCCGTCTTTCGCTGGCGCATCCCGCCACGCGCCAGCCACTTGTGCTGGAAGCGCCCCTCCCCGTCGACTTTCTGCCCTACCTTCCGGCAGGATTCTGAACAGACGCGCGCACTTCGGCGATGGGCATGCCGGAATCTCTGGCAATAGCGGCAAGATCGTCATGCTCGAACTTCTCGCGCACCACGCCATGTCCCTTGGAAGTCTTCATACGCACAGACTTGCCGTCTGCAAGCGTCACAGTACCCTCGCGCCTGGGAAGGATGTAACGTCCGCACAGATGCTCGCGCACGCCAATCGTGCTCGTGTGGCGGAAAACGGCATCGAGAACAGCGTTGTGGTCTGCTTTTCTGCAGAGGACGGTCATCACCACGCCGGGACGGCCCTTCTTCATCGTCGCGGGAATCATCGCAACATCGAGAGCTCCGGCGGACATTATACACTCGCCGGCGAAAGCCATGTCCTCGCCAGTCATGTCGTCTATGTTGCAAGCGAGCTCCCACACTTCGTCGCATCCGGAGTCTTCATCCGCGCCCGCGCCAAGTATGCATCTTAGCAGATTGGCGCGTCCTTCGATCTCCCTGCCGCCCGCTCCATAGCCCGTGCCTACGGCGCGCATTACCGGCATCGCGCCGAAGCGGTTCGCGAAATGGCGAACAAGCGCCGCACCGGTGGGAGTGCAAAGCTCGCACTTCACCTCGCCGTCGGAATACATCGGCACTCCCTCAAGCAAAACCGCAGTTGCGGGAGCAGGAACGCTCAGCACTCCGTGGGCGCAGCGTACGGTGCCACCACCAACGTTGACGGGACTTGCCACCACCTCGTCGGGCGCGAGTTCGGACATGAGCCAGCACACCGCCGAAATGTCTGCAACGGCGTCCATCGCCCCAACCTCGTGGAAATGGACTTCGCCAACCGCCCTTCCATGAGCCCTGCTCTCGGCGTCGGCGATAAGACGGTACACGGCCTTGGCGTGTTCCTTCACATTCGCGCTCAACGCAAGACCATCCACAATCTGCAGCATCTGCTCAAGGCTGCGGTGCTCATGATGATGATGGGCGTGATGCTCGTGGCAATGCCCGTGGGCGTGAACATGGTCGTGTTCATGCTCGTGAATGTGCTCGTGGGCATGTTCATGGACGTGTTCGTGAGCATGCTCATGAGAGTGCTCATGAGCATGCTCTTCCGCGCACTCCTCAACACCGTTCACCTTGACCAGAAGGCGGGTGGCGGCGATGCCGCAGCGCGAAGTCCTCTCGCGGGTAAAAGTCACGCCCTCGATGCCGATGGCGTTCAGCCTCGCCACGGCCTCGTCGGGATTCGGCATCAGTTCAAGCAGCGAGGCTGCGAGCATGTCGCCTGCGGCGCCCATGCCGCAGTCGATGTAGAGAGTCTTCATTTTCCAAGTCCCATGTGGTTAATTCGGTGTGCGAGGAATCCAGCACCGAAGCCGTTGTCGATGTTCACCACGGAGACTCCGGCCGCACATGAATTGAGCATGGCGAGAAGCGCCGAAACGCCGCCAAACGCGGCACCGTATCCAACGCTAGTAGGCACTGCGATGACGGGGCATGACACAAGCCCGCCTATCACGCTTGCAAGCGCGCCCTCCATTCCTGCCACTGCCACCACAACGCTCGCGCCGGCAAGCTGATCGGCGCATGCGAGCAACCTGTGAAGTCCAGCCACGCCGACATCAAAAAGACGCGTCACCTCGTTGCCGAGCGTTTCCGCCGTGACTGCGGCCTCCTCTGCCACGGGAAGATCGCTAGTGCCGGCAGCTGCCACGACAATCGGCCCAATGCCGTCTGGCTCGCGAGCGGGACCGATGCGGCCGATTCGTGCGACGGGAAAATAAGTGAAATCATCGCCCAGCGCCTCGGCGACGCGCGCAGCCTTCTCGGCGTCGACGCGCGTCGCGAGCGCGGGCGTCTGCCCGTGATCGCGAAGCGACGAAAGAATGGCGGTTATCTGCTCGGCCGTCTTGCCGGCGCCGTAAACGACCTCCGGCACTCCCTGCCGACGCAGGCGGTCGATGTCAACCTGCGCGAAGCCGAGATTGTCTGTCGATGACTGCAAGTGCGGCATAGACGAGAAGCCCGGCGCCGATGATGATGAAGCCAAGGATGGTGTCTTCGCGGCTCAAGTCGAGCAGCGGCTCGCCGCTCAACTTCTCGGCCACGCAGTCAACGCTCCACATCAACGCCGCGCCCCAGAACATGAGCATGGCGGTGAACGCAGCCTTGCTCGGCTGCCCGCGGCGCTTGCCAACGAAATAGAGCGCCGTGAACGCAAGCGCGGCGACAATGGTCATTATCTCGCACATAACCTTAGACCCCCTGGGGCTCAGTACGTGCAGAGGGATGACGCTCAAGCCAGGTGGAGACGGCAACCATGCCCACCCACACCACGCCGAGCAGCACAGCCATCGCCACGCCGCGCGTGGCCATCTCGTGCAGCATGTCGGCCGTCTCGCCGTTCTTCACAGCCGTGAGGAACGGAGGTGTGAAGATGATCTCACCATGGTATACGTGCTCGATCGCGAGCAGGAAGCTGCCGCCGAACATCATCTTGCCGAGCCATCCGAGCTTGGCGACGAACGGATTCTTGTGCGCCGATTCGGGAAGCGCCTTCTTCGCGGCGCTCGCCACAACGGCGGTTGCTAGAGGTACTGTAAAACAGGCCATGATTTTTCTCCTTAACTTGGAAACAGTGATATGATATCAGTTTATCCGCCCTAAGTCAATGTCATTGGCAAAAATCGGACGGATTGCGGAAGTGCTACCATCCCGTGCGGTAGGTGCGGCGCAGAAGCGCGGTCGCAGCGGGGTTGTCGTCGAACGCTAGGGCCTTGGCGTTCCAGCGAAGCGTCTCCTCCGGGCAGCGCAGCGCCACCGTGCCGAGGATGATCGTCTCGGCCATCGGACCCGTCTTCTGGAACGGAGATGCGTTCTCCGTCACGCCGAGGCAGCCGTCAGCGAAATCGTGGTAGTGGTTCCTGAACGGCATCTTGCCCATCTTGACGGAGGCGAACTTCGCCTTCGGCAGGAGGAACGGCATCTTGGTGTGCGGAATCAGAATCGCGCCTTCGGTGCCGAACACCATCGCCGCCTCCTCGGGGAACGCCTTGAGGCCGGCGTCGCGCGCGAGGGCCTGACCGTCCTCGGGCGGATAGAACTCGCCGTCGAACCACTCCATCGTGAACGGCTTGCCGTCCGAGGCGGGCACGCCGTCGAACGTCCACGTGATGTGGTTGGACTGAGGCCACGTGTCGGCACGGCGGGCGGGCGAGTTCTTCCAGCTCTCCTGCACCTTGGCGTAGATCGTCTTCGGCGCGGCATTGCCGAGGTTCATGCCCTTCCACACGGCATCGAATATGTGGCAGCCGATGTCGCCGCTCCAGCCCGTGCCGAAGTCGAGCCACGAGCGCCAGCGCACAGGATGGTAGATGTTCTCGGCGAACGGACGTATCGGCGCCGTGCCGAGCCAGAGGTCCCACGCGAGCGTCTTGGGCGGTAAGATTCCCTGCGCGGGACGCGGTCCCTCCAGGCGGTAATGCTCCGCACCTGTGCGGTTCGAGCAGAGGTACACCTTCTTCACGGCACCGATCGTTCCGGCGCGGAGGAATTCCACGGCCAGCCTGTCGCCTCCACCTGCCGCGTGCTGCGTGCCGAGCTGGGTCACCACGTGGCAGCGTTCCGCCTCAAGCGCCACCTCGCGGCACTCGGCCACGTCGTGGCAGAGCGGCTTCTGGCAGTAGACATGCTTGCCCTTCCGCATGGCAGTAAGCGATATGATCGCATGCTGATGGTCCGGCACGGTGACGTTCACGGAATCCACCGCGTCGCCCTCCTTCTCCAGCATCTCGCGCCAGTCGGTGTATTTGCGTGCCTTGGGCGCGAGCTTCGCGGCCCTGGCGAGGTTGTTAGAGTCCACGTCGCATATCGCCACCACCTCCACGCGTTTGTGGGAGAGGAAGTTCTTGAAGTCGTGGAATCCCATTCCTCCCACGCCTATGCAGGCGTGGTGCAGTTTGTCGTTCGGGCCGAAGGTGCGCCTCTGCGGCGGAGCCGAGAAGCCAGGCAGCGCCCCGCCGGCGGCAAAGGCGCCAGCGCCCGCCATGAAAGCTCTACGCGTGATGTCAATGTTTGCTTGCATTTTCATTCTCCGTCATTTCATTTGCTTCTTGAGCCGTTGAGAATTGCCGATGAACGTATTTTATCAAAACACTCATCGCAGATGCAAGCCTCAAAAAGGAGAACCTGGCGGCATGAACCTCATTCTCCCTCGCCGATGTTCAGCTGCATAAGTGGTTGCCCAGACGAGAGAAGCTGGTTGGTGACATTCGCAAAATATACAAAGAACTGGGGATGCATATTAGAGGCGGTAAACATATGCATAGCCGTGTCTAGGCGATTAGAACTTTGGGAATAGCCTGTAATTTTTTCAGAGAACAAGCGGTCTAAAGACACCGCACCCACTCCGCTCACCTTTCTGTTTCTGTAGAACATGGAGAGTGCACTTGCATGGACACCATTCGTACATGGATCCTGTCTTAGTTTCTTTGTGTATTCCCAATAGCATCCAACTCGCTCACTAGAAGAATATCCGCTGATGTTCGTGATTATTGTCTCAACGAAACACGTTGTGGCATCATCTACTGGGCTGAAGCGCATGGCGACGTTTATGGCCTCGTCGCGCATAACCCCCATTGGATTCAATGCCAGGGCCCTAAGATAAGGAACTGAATTCGTGTAGCTCAGAATTTCACAACGGCTTATCGCTGCGTCGATCACATCACACTCTACTATCCCACCGGCACGGCAGTCTTTTGTTGCGAGAGTCCCCAGATACCAGTCAAATGCCGCCTTCTTCTCGGCAAGCGTCCAACCATTCGTGTCCCCGCCCAGGAACCCATGCCACGTATTCGGAGGTTCATAATCAGGTGGAGGTACATCTAGATGCGGTTGGCACGAACCACCATAGGCGACGCGCAAAAGCGCGCAGCGCACGACCATGTTGGATTCGGCAGTGGTATGGGCACAGAGTTCCGCCCCAACCAACACCAAAGTGAATAAACCCATCAATGTTTTTATTGCATTCATTTTGAATAAACCTCCGAATTGTTTTCCTTTATGGCCTTTTCTCCAACATTAGAGATGAAAGTTTCGCTAGAAGCCTTCGCATCGTATTTAAGGCTTATTACACACTTTGTCGGAATGTCACCCCTTTCATCAGCGACTGGAGCAACACCGCCAACTGCATTAAGGACACTACCATGCATCAACAATTTCTGCATGATGTTCCTGCGCGTATCCGATACTTCGTAGAAGCCGCGACCATTCTCCGCTCCCCAATCTCCTAGAACTCCTCTGAAGAATGTCTTGTCGACTGGATTATCCGCGTATTCGATGTTGATGCAATTATCATTGTTTATTGGGCGGCTCTTGTCTATCAACCGAAAAGCATAGCAGTCGTTGAGACCCAAAGCATGACCTAATTCATGTGCGAGTGTCTTACGTGTCGCTCTACGCCCCACGAAGACCCCATAAGGCGTTGCCATACCCTTTATTTTTTCGTTAGATCGAATATCTCCTACGAAATAGATTCGAACGCAATCGGGTTCATAGTGTCTCAGCACGATCCCCATCATCTCATCAGAATGTTGCCACACCCATTTACCATCCGCCCCCCTGGCATAACGACCATATGGAATATTCCATGCTTTAGGTTCGTCAAAGATCATATTTATGCCAATTAGATTAAAAGTAATTCCAACTTGTGCAAACATGTCATTCGCCAGATTCAACATTGCCAAGATGTCGGAATCTATCCATGGAGAATTAACGCCAGTTGGGTCAATTCCAGCATCAAGATATTCCTCTTCAAGAGAATGAAATACATATATCTTAACAGGTATTACTCGCGGCTCAACAACTGGCAATACGAACTGCGGCTGTATCTCGTCATCGTTGAAACGAGCCTCAACGGTTACGACTCCGTCCGTTCCCGTTGGCTCTACTGTACAACGCCAACCGCTTGTAGACACCTTGCGCCCTGGACCGGAGACGCACCAATCAACATTGGTGGCATCAAAGTCTCCGTTCACGCCAACCTCCAGAACGGCGTTGGTGCCCATCACAAGCCGCGATGGATTGACGAAACGGCCCGCGTCCTTCTCTGTCGTCACCAGTTTGCGAAGCGGCTCTATGCACTTGAAGCTTACAGTGTCCGAAAGCGTTGCGCCTCCGTCCAGCGTCAGCGTGGCGCTGATGGTTCCCGTGCCGACACTTGGGCATGACACATAGAACGTGTTTGTTCCCGTGCGTGCAAACTGATCTGTAACCTCAAGCGGGATTTCGGTTGTCTCCGTTATCAAATTTGTCACGCCGTTGTCTATGTAGAACATCACTGGCGAGGCCGAACCCTGCGCCGACAGCTTC
>Ga0310695_10004655_pt1 | contig 24941 bp, 34 predicted proteins | sample RumenRJG_04DNA_FD_203882 | JGI IMG/M metagenome (GOLD analysis project Ga0310695, IMG submission 203882) | Bovine rumen microbial communities from Lethbridge, Alberta, Canada - RJG_04 (v2) (version 2) | ecosystem: Host-associated > Mammals > Digestive system > Stomach > Rumen | place: Canada...
GTTCCAGCCGCCGGAGTGGAGTGTTCGTCAAGGGGGGGCTACCCCCGCCAGTAATTCTCCGGCACCGGCCTCCCGTCAGCGTCGAATCCCGCGTGATGCTGCGCCTCGTGACAGTCCTTGCAGAGATACTCCACGTTCGCCGGGTTCATTGTGATCGTCGGGTCTCCGATGTTGAACGGCGTCAGGAGGATCTTGTGATGCAGGATCTTCCCGGGCTGTCCGCACTTCTCGCAAAGCCCGAACCGGCTGGCGATGTACCACTCCCGGAACTTCCGCCACTCCGCCGACTTGTAGAAGGCCGCCGCGAATTCCTGCGCCATCAGATCACCCCTAAAATACAAAAGCGCGGGACCCCGCAAAGAATCCCGTGCGATTGATTCTATAATAGCACAAAAAATGTCTCTATTACTGACACGTTTTATCCCGAAAATCCGCCCACATCCTCCGTGCGGTGGAGAGCCAGCGGTACACCGTCCGCTCGTCGGCGCAGAGACAAAAGGCCACCCGCCTGACCCGCCCGGAGATCTCCGCCCATCTGAGCTTCCTCGTCGGCTCTGCCATGTACACATCCCGGACGGCACACTCGATCTCATGAGCCGGGAAATTCTCCCGCCGCTGCTGACTGTGTCCGAGGACGGCGAACACGGCGACACAGGCCCGGAGATCTTCCGCGCCTTTCCCGTCTCGGATCTGATCCGCACCCGGACACCCGGCCCGCGCCCACCGTCGGAACGCCTCCGTCGCCCGGTCCCGGTCCCTCTTGCTCTCGCTCAATTCATCCGCCTCCTTCCCCGGATCTGATCATCGTCCCTCCGCGCATAGCTTTCCAGATTGTCGCTCCGCGGGTTGTAAAGCACCGCGTCCATGTACCATGCCTTGTTCACATCGTTCCAGCGGATGTCCGGCTGCTCGGAGAGCCAGTACCCCGGATAGGCCAGCGAGAAAAACAGATGCCGCTTCGCGTATCCCGCGTCGGCCAGCATCTCCAGCTCGTGCCGCGCGTATGTATGCGCGTCAGACCGCTCCGCCGGCTTGACGAGATTCCGCGATCCGCTCCACCGCCGCTGACCCTTCGCCCGCTCGTGGACCTTGTCCGTCTTCCCGGACCGCTTCTGGGATCCGAGGTAGAATCCGAGATCCACCACGCCGCACTCGTCGAACTGGAGATATTCCCACCGCGCCCGGCCCATGCCCCAGAGCTCGTGGAGCTTTTTATAATCCACCCCGCCCGTGAGGATCATGTGCACATGGGGCCGTCCGTCCTCGCTCCACGCCGGGATCCGGATGTATTTGAGCTCCACCCCCGCCTCCCGGTACAGCTTCCGCGCGTGCCGGATGAAGGCCTGCTGATCCCGCTCGAACTGCTCCTCGTCGGCGGGAAGATACCGGTCGTTGTAGGTCAGCTCGAACCGGATGTCGTGCCTGGTGAAGTTGGCGTGGATCGTCATCTGCAGCCGGAGCAGGGCATACTTCTCGTTGAGCCGCGCCTGATCCTCCGAGGTCGGCTTGAATCTCCCGCGCCTCTTCCCGGATTTCCTCCACGTCGGGATCACGGACAGAAAGATCATGTCCCCGCAGACGTAGGCTCTCTCTTTGTAGCGGCACTGCATCCCGTTTCCTCCCGATCCCGACCGTCAGCTTCCGGCCCGTTCGATTTGTTAAGACTCACTTACAAGGTTATCCGGGAGGGCTGCGCATACCCTCCCGGCTTCATATAATAATAGGTGATTCAGTATTCGTCCTCTACTTCGATTGTGGCGTCCTGAATCATTTTCCGCGCCCCCGGCGTCATGAACACCTGTTCCTTCGGCTTCCCCGGCGCGGCGTTCGGATCGATCCCGGCCAGCATCGGCGAGTTCGGATCCACTTCCACGTCCGAGTGATTCCGGAATCCCGGCATCTCACTCTTCGCGTCCACGAAAAAGGCCTCGTCCACCTGCACGAAGTTCTCCTTCCGCGCGATCCCGTTCCGGTCCGTCCACCGGCTCTCGGACAGCGACCCGACCACGCAGATCGACGACGCCCGCCGGAAGTACCGGGTGACGAACTCCGCCGTCTGCCTCCACGCCGTGCAGTTGATGAAGAAGGGATCCTGCTGCTCGCCGTTCCGCGGAGGCTTGTTGACCGCGATGGAGAACGACGTAACGGACACCCCGGACGGCGTCGTTTTCAGCTCCGGGTCCGCCGTCAGCCTCCCCCCGAGGATGACTTTGTTGAAGTTAAAGTTCGCCATCGTCAGCCTCCTTCGGCGGTTCGGGGAGCGGCATAGGCTCCGCCCAATGCGTTACATATTCGTCGATACATCCCGATCCGTGCCAGAAATGCCCTTTTCCGAATTTGTAGTACCGAACTTCTCTCTGCCCGGCTCGACCATCAAACACACACGGATATTCCGTATAATCCATAGTCATCGGGCTAATTTTCTCTTCTGGCAACCCCTCCGTCACCGGAATCCACCTCTGCTTCGGCTCCACGTCGGCGGCGTCCACTTCCTCTTCGATGATTTTGTAAGCGTCCCACAGCCCATCGGCCCATGTGTTTTCGGCAATCGTCCTTGCTCCCTCCAGCTCTTCTATCGTGTCGTATATCGACACTCCCAGAATCGCTTTCAGTGCATCGCTTCGCTTGATGTAATCTTCTTCCTCCATCTCTTATCCCTTTCTCTCTCCCCACAATCTCCCGCTCTTGACTTCTTCGCACAGCAGTTCCGGCCGCACCTCCGGCATGGACGGCATCACGCGGTACTGTCTGATATCCCAAAGCTCCTCCGGCCTGGCCTCGCGCACCCTCTCCGGCGGAACGATCGTCACCGACCGCGCGTCGTTCATCGGCAGAAGTTCCAGCCCGTAGACCTCGACGGCGCCCCGGTCCGCGTCCGATCTCAGCGGATACGACTTCCGGATGCACCCAATCCGGGCGTATAACTGAGGGCCGAGCATCGGGCTGTCGTATACCACCGGCTGGTTCATCTTCGCCGCCTTCACAGCTTCCTCAATCGTCATCCGCCCCTCCTTTTGTATTGATCCGTTTCGTCAATGTCCTCCAGAACCGTGCTCAGCTCTTCCGCGTTCGAAAGCCTCCCGACCTCCTCGCGCCGTCCGTTGCCGAACAAAAAGACCGAATCATATAGGAGACCGAAAAGCCCCCGTGCTTTGTCATCCCAGTATTCGTCCGCGGAGATCTTCCGTGACTCGGTGCCGTAAAAGGCGACCCTCTCCGGCAGGTTCTCGTTCACGGCGTCAAATTCAAGACCCCGCTCCCGGCACCATGCCACAGCCTCGTCAAGCTGCTCTCCGCATCGGCAAGTCCAGAGGATCAGCGCCGCGCCCGCCTGCTTCCGATATTTGGCCAGCTCTATAATGTCCTTCTTTTCCGGTCCAATCTGCGGCCATTGATCCTCGCACAGCACTCCGTCAAAATCCACGGCGATGATCACCCGCCGCCTCTGACTGTATTCCTCAATTGTCACGTCTTCTCCTTTCCCCGAACGGGACGACCGTCGCGCAGAGCCACGGAACGCCGGTGCGCTCTTCCAGTTCGGAGGCGATGCGCTCCTTCTCGCCCTGCAGATCGTTCTCCGTGCACTCCACCTTTTCGCAGAGGCAGCCTGTTCCGGTCTCGCCCTTTTTGCGGAACATCAGGATCCAGCTCACGGGACCAGCCCCTTCCCTTTCAGCGTCTTCACGCGCTTGTATATCAGCTGATACGATGTCCCGAACCGGTCCGCGATCTCCCGGATCGTGAGCCCTCCGCGGATCAGTTCCCGGATGGTCTCGTCCCTCTCCGCGATCCGCTTCTTTTCGCGCTCGTCCCGGAGAGGAGGCAGGCTGACCCCGCGCTCCTTCATGTGTTTCAGCCTGTCGCAGACCCGCGCGGCAGAGATCCCGACCGCCTCTCCGATCTGATCGTAGGTCTCCCCGTCCTCCAGCCTCCGGAGGATCTCCTCATTGATCTCCCGATTCCGGACCATCCGCGGCGAATTCTCGAAGTCCCACCGCTTCGCGCCTTCCGGTCTGAGCTCCTTCGGCCCGTCGACGTTCTCGCCCGGCTCCTTCCATGCCTTGATCTGCGCGCCTGGGATCCGCACCTCGGCCCCGGTTTCGCGCCTCCCCTGATATTCGGGATCCCGGGAGGCGTTCCGGTTCATGATCGTCTGCTTCGGTTTCATGATCCCCGCCCGGACCATGAGCCAGGTGAGAACCTCCCCGAAAGTCCCGCGCCGGACCAGGCAGAGGTGCCCGGGCCTTGAATCGACCGCGGACCACTGCGCCGACACAGCCGCCCCCGGGAACGCTTCGGACTTCGCCATATAAAGCCCCGCAGGTTTCCCTCTCCGGATGATCCCCGCGAGGGCGGCCTTGTCGACCGTCAGAATTGCAGGATCCGTCATGCCGTGCGCTCCCTTCTCATTTCCTCCCGGATCTTCTCCGGGATCCTCTGATCCTCCGGACCCATCCACACGCATTCGGCGTCCGGCCACTTCTCCCGCTTTGCGACCAGCTTCGCCAGCTTCCGCGCGCAGTTTTCCGCGTCCCCCGGCCTTGTGCCGTGGACGACGATCACCGGCTCCTCCCCGCGTGTGCGAAAGATGAATTTATACTTGATCCTTTCCATCGTTGTTCTCTCCTTTTCCATTCTCTCCGCCTTTTTTAGTGCCCGCTGGGTCTTACGGTTCCGCATCCCACTTCACCCCCTGTCCGCAATGACGGCACACCTTAACCTTTCGTGGCCTATCAAAGTCCATATCAAAGTTTTCTCCGCAGTTTGCGCATTTATAGAATTTCTTCCCGTATTCGTTCTTCGTGACAATGGGCTTGCGATCCGTCAGCACCTCCAGCACTTCCCGTACCGTCTCTCCGCTGATCGTCGCATACTGCCCGTCCCCCGTGACCGCCGAAAGGTTTTCAAACTTTTGCCGCAGAAACTCTCTGTCAGCCATTCCCGCCACCCCCGATCAGATACGGACTGAGCGAGAAGTACACCCCGTCGATCTCGTAGAGGGAGATCGCCCACGGATGGTAGTACTCCGTCCGGAAGTGCGTCGCGTCCCATTCCGCGCCTGCGTAGAAGCGTTCCTCACAGACGTCCAGGATCTCGTCATAGAGCTCGATCTTCCCGTCCCAGATATACGGCCATGTGTCATAGGCCCACGAACCGTTTTCCTCCACCGCGGAGAGCACGGAATAGATCGTGCTCCCCCAATGCCCGGTCTCTACCCGCCGAAGGATGGAATCGGCCACGGCCTCCCAGCAGGTGCGTGAGCATCCGCAGACCTCCCGGGAGACGATCCGCGCCATCAGGTCCAGTTCCCAGGGCTCCGCGGTCAGACCGTGCGCGCCGTACAGGGTGGAACAGAGATTCCAGTCGATCCCTCCGGCGTCGATGCCCACGGGTGGATGCGGCTCGGCTTCGTCTAACTTGCTGGCAACTTGCCGGTAACTTTCACGCCACTCCGCGCTCATGGGCTCGTCCGGACGGTACCACGCCGGAGCCGGTCCCTCTCCCTCGGTGTAGGTTTCGAGGATCTCCCTCTCCGCGGTGTCGATCTCCGCCGCTTCCGGCGCGCCGAGATACCGCGTCACAGCCGGAGCCCGACCAATACCTTCCGCGGGAGCTTCGGCGGAGAGTGTTTCGCCCTCCGCCGTCTCTTCCTGGGCCGGATCCGTCACCCGGATATTGGTGATCGCGTTCCAGACGAGGGAGCCGATCTCCGTCAGGGCGAGGATCCCGAAGCCCAGCAGAACGAAAATCAGCACCATGAGCATGATCTCGTCCGGGTCAAACCTGCATCCGTGTTTTCTGCCTTTGTTTTTCATTCCCACTCCTCCGCCATGGCCCCGAGCGTCTTCCGGAGCACGCCGATCAGCTTCCTCTGCTTCTCGTCCGGGGCCATCGTGACGATCAGGTTCTTCATGTTCGCGTAGGCGTCCCGGAATCCCTCGAAATGCCGCTGAAAAGCCTGCATCCCCGGATCCGCCGCCAGCCGGAGCTTTTCGTTTTCCGCCCGGAGCGTGTCGGCCTCCGAACCGATCTCCGCCCGGATCCGATCCTCCAGCGCGGCCTTCTCCTCCTCCGTCAGATCCCGGACCTCGACCACCTGATGCTTCTCCATGTCGTCGATCCGCGTTTGCAGGGCGTCCCGCTGTCTTTCCGCGAGCAGCCGCGCGTTGTTGTCTGCAACGGCCCGTTTCGCCGAGGCTTCCGCGTTCTTCTTGGCCTCGCTGAGTTCCTTTTTCAGCTTTTCCGCTCCGGCGGCCTTGTTCTCGGCGGACTCGGCCCTGGCAGACGCTTCGGCCAGCTTGTCCGCCGCTTCCCGAGCCGCCCTCTCCGCTTCGATCCGCGCGCTCTCGGCTTCCAGGGCCTTCCGGACAGCCTCGTCGGTCTCCGCTCTTGCCTCCTCGATCCGCCGCTCCCATTCCCGGACGCTGAGATCTTCCGGTGGATTGGCCTCCACGAACGCCGCCCTCTCCGTCTCCGGCAGGCTGAGGAGCGCGATCGCCTGACTCTTGTTCAGCCGCCCGAAGATCGCGGTCCGGTCCTCCTCGAAAAGGCCGATCTGTTCCCTCGTGCCGTATGCTTCATACAGCCTCATGAGGTTGTTCGCCTCGGTGCTGGAATACTGAAAGTTCTCCTCCAGCCAGCCGCCCCAGTCCCCGTGCTGGACGGAGCTTTTCGCCTCGACGAGAAGCCGCCCGACTTCCACGGAGTCCTCCAGCAGCTGACGGGCCGCCCGCCTCCGGATCGCGTTGATCTCCGCCGCGATCTCCTGCGGGGAGCGGATTATAATGACCTTATCCATGCCGTTTTTCCTTTCTGATTCTGTTTTGGACCTCCCGGAGCCAGTCGTCGACCCACAGCATATCCTTCCCCTGCGGCCTGTTGGCCGGGTCGTTGTGATACCCCTGGATCTGCTTCAGCTTCCCGTCAGGCGTCAGTTCCGCCGTCCACAGCGGGAGCATCGGACAGGCGACCCGCCGGATGAACAGGATCGCCAGCTTCCCCGCCGCGTGCCGGTCGATGTAGCCCCCGACGCAGTGATGCTGATTCTGGCCTTCGAGGGCGATGTCCCCGAGCCTTTCCGGGACGATGGCCATGTACTCGCCGGACTCGTATTCGAACCGCCGCCGGAGCTTCGGGTAAAGCCTCTTGTATTTGCTCTGACTGCTCCCCTTTCGGATCACTTCGGCGGAGGCCGTCGCCTCGTCGTGGGCCAGCCGGAGGTGCTTCGGCCATCGGATCCCCGGGACGTCCAGATCCCGGCCCAGTTTCCGGCAGGCGTCCCAGTAGTCCCGTAGGATGTGCAGTCCGTCCGCGTCATAGTGCTGCTTTTCCAGATAGCGCATCGCATCCGCACCGGCCTCCCGCGCCTCTTTTCCGTGCCACCTCCGTTCCCGCCATCGCCGCGCCGTCTCGAAGTCCACGCCGAGATCGTGGATCATCATAATGATGTCGATGTCAAGCTCGACCCGGGCCGCTTCCTTCGCATACTGCCGCGGGATCTTCAGAAAATCCGTGATCCGCCGGGCGTTCCAGTTCAGATAGCGGGCGTATTTTTTGTCCTCGAGCACCATGTCGGTGAAGATCTGCGCGCCGCCCAGCTTCGCCACCATCTCCATCTGCGGGAACCGGGCGCAGGTGCCGAGCAGCTTGCACCAGGGGACCGTGTCGACCGGGTTCCCGAAGCTTGTATACCTCTCCCAGTCGAAGGATCCGATCAGGTCGAAAGGCAGATACCCGAGGAAGGTGCCCTCCAGCCCGTCGAGGAAAATGGTGTACCCCATCATCTTGTAGGGGTTCATCGCGTCCCGGACCGGCCACGGCTCCCGGATCCCCACCGTCTGCCAGTTGTCCGCCGTCCCCGACACCTTCCGCCTGGCTTCGGCACTCCCCGGGATCAGGTCCATGAAGAAATCTTCGTAGAAATCCAGATCCGGGCGGATTGCATTATAATCGGAAAACGCCCATTCGATATAGAACGCGCGGAGGCGGACGTGCTTCGGCGTGATCTGCTGACAGAACACCGCCCGCACGTTCCCCCGGAGGGATTTCATGTTCCGAAACTTCCCCCGGGCCTTCATCACGGCATCCGCGCCGCACTCCGGGCAGGTCAGCCGGTCGTTGTGCACGGCCCTCCGGAACCTCACGTCCGGATCGTCGGGAGATTCCGTCCTTTTCGGCCCTCCGCGGAACGAATGCCCGCACCGGGAGCAGAAGCCGACCTTCTCCCCCGTCCAGTACTCCCGCTCGAATAGGATGTAGGCCGGGATCAGACCCCGCGCCTGTTCTTCCCAGAGATCTGGCACGACAGTGCCGAATCTCAGTTCGTCAGGCACGACGGTACTTCTGATTTCCATGTCAGCCTCCCATCAGATCGAAGAGATCCAGCGAGAGGACGTCGGATTTTTCCGGGCGTCCGGCGTTTTGCTTGTCCGGCTCCTCATGCTGCGACATCCGCACCGTCATCACGCAGTCCACCTGCGCCCCGGGGAAGTATGCCGCCACCGCCGACCGGTAGACCTCCAGATCGGAGACGGACGTTCCCACGTTCTTCACGGCTTCCTCGCAGACCGCCCACAAGGTCTTGTCCGACTGCGCCACCGCCTGCGCGAACTCCTCGTTCTGCCCGCAGAAGGTCACCAGCGCGTCGTGCACCGCCATCTTCACGGCCCCGGCCTTCTGGCTCCACTTCGCCGCCTTGTCGTTCAGCTCTTCGCCGAGCTTTTTCACTGCCTGGTCTTTCATTATCTTGGCTCCTTGATATAGTATTCTGTGCACAGATATATGGAGACCGGAACCGGGGAAACAGGATGAAAACCCCGATCGTGTGCCAGTACCGCGGGAGCCGCCACCCGCGCCGATCCCCATACATCCGGGCGCAGAACCCGGATCCTTATGCTTCGAGGCGGGCGCGGGCCCATTCGAAGCCGTTGACGCGGACGCACCCGTCGGCGAACTCCCGGCAGGCCCGGCGCACCCGTTTTTCCCAGGCCGCGGCCTCTTCCGGCGTCCGGTCCGGCGTGAAAGTCTCCGCCCGGAACGGGATCCCCGAGGAGAGCACCCCTTCGATCACCCGCACCGTCCCTGAAACCTCCCCGTCCCGCCCGTAGATCTCCCCGGGCCGCGCCGCCGCGTACTCCTTCACGATCTTCGGCCCCGTCCCTGGATTCTTTCCTTTGTTTCCTGCCATGTCCTGCCTCCGTTCCCGTGCTGATCTCTCCGATTGTATGCGGCCCCGGCCTGTCCTCTTGCCCTGCCTCACGCCTCCGGTCTCTTCCGCTCGATCCCGAGAAGCTCGTCCGCCGTGCACCCGAATACCTCGGTCAGCTTCACGAGCATGTCCGGGCGCGGGAAACTCTTCCCTGTCTCCCACTTCACGACGGTGGTCCGGTCTAAATCCAACCTCTGCGCAAGCTGTTCCTGCGTCAGGTTCATCTGCTTCCGTATTTCTGCGATCTGTATGATCATTTCCTTCACCTCTTTTCTGCAATATGTGCATCCTCTTCACGCCCCCTATTATACGTGAAGGAAATGCACTTGTCAAGGGGGTTTTGAAAAAAAGTTGAAGAATCTTCACACCCTCTTGAAATGTGAAGATCTTTCACATATAATAGAGAAAAAGCAGAAAGAGGTGAGAAAATGGAGCGTTTGAAAGAGGTCCGCATGAAAGCCGGGGTCACTCAGCACGAAATAGCCGAAGCCCTGAACATAAACCGGACAACATATAACAAGTACGAAAATGGAGCATCAAAGCCCTCTCCCGAAACCCTCTCCCGGATCGCCGACTACTTCCAGGTCTCGGTGGACTATCTTCTCGGGCGGGACGCTCCTTCCGAATCCGCCGAAACGGTGCCCGGTCTGATCGCCGTCAGAAAACAAAAAATCCCGGTCCTCGGAGAAATCGCCTGCGGCAAGCCGATTTTCGCCGATGAAGACCGGGAGGTGTACGTCTCCGTCTCGGAGGATCTTGTCTGTGATTACGCCCTGATCGCGAAGGGGGACAGTATGCTTCCCCGGATCCACGACGGCGACCTCGTTTTTATCCGGGAAATGCCCGTGGTCGACAACGGGAGGATCGCCGCGGTTCTGATCGAGGACGAGGCGACGCTGAAGCGCGTGTTTTTTTATCCCGAAAAGCAGAAGCTCATGCTCGTCTCCGACAATCCCGCCTGGGAGCCCTTTTTGTACGTGGGCGAGGAACTCGGGACCGTCCGGATCCTCGGCCTCGCCGTCGCCGCTCAGACGAATCTCATGAAATAAAATAAGCCCTCTTCCTGAGGGCGGAAAGGAAAACCATGAACTGCACAAACCACCCCGACAAGGAAGCGCTCGGCGTATGCGGGGAATGCGGAAAACCATTCTGCGCCGACTGCCTTTATGAAGCGGACGGAAAATACTACTGCGACGATCACGGTCCGTATGGCCGGAACCGCCATTCCAAACCCGAGGAAGCGAAGAACGCCCCGGAGCCTCCCGTGAAATGTTACAGCATCTACGTCGGTCTCGCTCTGCTTCTCGGCCCGACCGGCGCGCATTTTTTCTATTCCGGCAAAACGGGCAGCGGCATCGCAATGTTCGTGATCTCCGGCGTGCTTCTTGCCTTTTGCGCGTTTGCGGGGATCGTCCCTCTTCCCCTGATCCTCATGTGGTGCGTCTCCGTCTTCCAGGCGGGCGTGATCCCCACCGACGGATATGACCGCCCGATGGTCTGAACGGAGGAAATAACATGAACAAACAACAGACCCCGCAGACGGAAAAAGCCCCGGTGAAGAACCACTGGGGCCGCCTGGCTGTCTTTGTATTGGCGATCACCGCCTTTTTCGTGATCCGTGCCCTGCTGACTCCGCCGATCGAATACAAAAAGCTGGACTATGACGCCGTACTCCGGACGCCGAACATCTTCCGGAACGAGTACGCCGTGGTCGAGGGGACCTTGATGCAGATCCTCCGCGTCTCCCCGGAAGTCACGTCTAAGGACGTCTATCTGCAAGTCCGGGAGCGCGGGAACGAGGAACACGTCTGGCTGGTTTACGGCCCCATGTCGGCGGACGACGTGCTCCGGCTGGAAGAGGGCATGGATATCACAGCCCGCGGCGCTTTTGCCGGAGTGTTCCCCATCACGAACATGATCGGGCAGGAGATCCAGCGTCCCGCCGTTTACTCCGTGGATATCGAATTCGGGTACCAGATCGGAGGTGCGAAATGATGAACCGCTCCGATCCTTCCGTCTCCCTCTCCCGCGTCGTGGCCTATCTCCGCAAAAGCCGGGCGGACGGGGAGGAATCCGTCGAGGAAGTTTTGGCGAAGCACGAGAAGATCTTGCAGGATTACGCCGTCCGGACCTGGGGCGCGCCGCTGCCGGAATCTCGGCTTTTCCGGGAAGTGCAGTCCGGCGAGACCATCGCGGCCCGGCCCGTCATGCAAAAGCTCCTCGGCATGGTGCAGAACCGGGAGATCGACGCCGTCCTCGTCGTGGAACTCCAGCGTCTTTCCCGCGGGGATCTCTTGGACGTCGGCACCCTCTCCCAGATCTTCTATTTTTCGAAGTGCCTGATTCTCACCCCCTCCCGGACGTGGAACCTGGAAGACGAATTCGACCGGAAGTTCTTCGAGCTTGAGCTCCAGCACGGGCGGGATTATCTCGAATACATCAAGCGGATCATGACCCGCGGACGCGAACGCTCGGCAATGGACGGGAACTATATCGGGAGCCGCCGTCCTTACGGGTACGAGCGCGTCGTCGTCGACAAAAAGCCCACTCTCGCCGTCGTCCCTTCGGAGGCGGAAGTCGTGCGGCTTATTTTTGAACTGTACGCCGGTCCGGAACACCTCGGCCCCTGTCTGATCGCCGACCGCCTGAACGAAATGGGGATCCGCCCTCTCCGGTCGAATGCGTGGACGCGGGCCTCCGTCCGGAATATCGTCGAAAACCCGCTGTATATCGGGAAGATCCGGTGGAACCGCCGCAAATCTCAGAAACAGTTCAAAGATGGGAGCATCGTCGAGATCAGGCCGGTTTCGGAGGACTTCATCTTTGCGGAGGGCCGTCATGAGCCGATCATTTCCCCCGATTTATGGGAGCGCGCCCAGGAAGCCGCACAGACAAGAGCCCACCCGTCGGCGCGGATCGACCGGAGCGCCATCGTCAACCCGCTTTCCGGCCTGCTGGTCTGTTCCGCGTGCGGGATGATGATGCACTATAAACAGTGCTATGAGCATAAGACGCACAAGCCCCTCCGCCCGATCTTTCTGTGCGTGTCCGGGGGAAAATACTGCCCGACGCGCGGCGCACCGACGGCGGACGTTCTGGAGGTCCTGGCCGAATCGCTCCGCCGGTCTCTTGCAGATCTGCCCGCCGCAGAGGACTCCCCCGACGCAGCGGATCCGCCCTCTTTGTCCGCCCGTTCTGTCTTTGAGACGGAGCTCTCGGAACTGGAAAAGCAAAAGGAGCGGCTTTATGAATTCCTGGAGCGCGGACTGTATGACGACGAGACATTCCGGCACCGTATGTCCGCCGTCACCGCGAAGATCGAAACCGCACACAGAAAGCTGTCCGCCCTGCTGGAAAAAGAAAAAACCTCCGAAGAGAAAAAGCAGTTCCGGACCACGCTCCAGAAGTGCATCGACGCCCTCTCCGACTCGGAATCCTCCCCGGAGGAGATCAACAAGCTCCTGAAAACGATCATCCTCCGCGTCAACTACTCCCGGGAAAAGTCCTCCCGCCGAAAATGGGACGTGACCCCCATCGGGATGGAGATCATTTACAAATAATCATTTCCCTCGTGCGTGGGCGGATGAATATGCACAGCCACGATGGAAATAAAACAGGGGAGCCCGAAAACTCCCCTGCTTCTTATTCATTTTCTAGATATTTTTCAATAGCCCGTACGATCAGCGCGGTCCGGCTGATCCCCGCCTCCCCTGCTGCTTTGTCAAGCCTGTCCCGGAATCCGGCGGGAAGAGCCAGCGTCATCCGGTCGTAGTGCTCCGCCGTGTACTGGTTTCGGTACGCGATGGCCTCCGGGGTTTTGTCCCACGTGCGGGGCCGTTTTTTTGTCTCCATGTCATGCCTCCGATCCTGCCGCCTCAATCCGTCCGGCCTCCGCCTGATCGCACGACTCGATCACGCCCGCCAAGAAGAGCGCATAAACCCCGGTGCGCTTGTTGCGGATCAGGTTGGTTCCAATGGGGTGCTTCTCGTCCGTGACCGGGGCGATGTACTCAAAACCATCCGGGATTGTATAGGCTCCCAGCAGGAGCGCGGGGCTGATGTTTGCTTTTTTCATGGTTGATTCCTTTCTTTACCGTGACGGCAGGTACAGTAATTCATAAGAGCGCAGTTCGTCGGGATCGGAAAAGCCGATCAGGGAGACAGCCGCGCCTGGGTTCTCAGAACGGAGGCGGGAAAGAGTCGCTTCCGCGTTTTTGCGGGTGACATAGACAATTACAGCGTCGTCTTCAAGGTCAAAAAACGGATCAAGGAATGGCTCGGCGGTCACGATGAACCCGGTGTGCCGATCAAATCCTATGGCAATGGCAACGGCCCGTTCAAGCTCGGTTGCGTCTTCGGGAATTTGCTTTTCGATGGATGCGAGGCGTTTTTCGTACCGCTTTTCTTCGGCGCACAGAACCTGCTCGCGGGCACATGCGGGACAGAGGGTCAGGGAGGCGGCACGTTGTTTTCTGGCGATATAGCCGGGAGTGTCAATCCGGGTTTTCCGGCCTGAAGAATGTCCGCATTTGAAGGTTACGACATAAGGAATCTGCGGGCGGGTGGGTCTCATTTCGGGCTCCTTTCTGCCCGTGTCGGGCTGTTTTAGTTTTCTTTCCTGCTGGCAAGGATCGTCAGGTTCCAGTTGATGCCGCCGTCGGTGTCCACCGCGCATTCGGCCCATTCAAGGCCGCGGGTGTCGGCGTCGTACTGCTTCAGCATGCAGCGCCATCCGTACTGGTCGCAGAGCTTTTCGACGGCTTTCTCAGCGGTGTCGGCATTGCGGACGACCTTCCTGCCGTTGTATTCGAGCGTGTATTTCATGGCTTTTCCTCCCCGCGGTTTTTCGGGTTGTCCGCGCCCCTTCTTGATTGCATCTACATTATATCACATCTTGCGCAATAAGTCAAGAGGTTTTTGAAAAAAAGTCCCCCGAAAACGCAAAAAAATCCGGGAGATCAAATCCCCCGGATCTTTGAATTATAATACTTTCGATGCTCGGTACAGCATGACACACAGCTCCTCCCGCGTGACGAAATCCCCCAGGGCGTAGTTGTCGCCGCCTTTGCCTTTCAGGATCCCGCGGGAGACGGCCCATTCCACCGCTTCCCGGCTCCAGTCGTGCGCCTCGGCCTCCCACGGTTCCGGCGGCGTCCAGATATATCCGACGCGGTTTTCGATTTCGATGTACGCGCACGGATCCACCTGCCTGCCGACGTAATCCCGGACCTCGAAATGAAGATGTATTCCGGTGCTCCTTCCGGTGTTTCCTTCGACGCCGATGATCTGACCGGCGCTCACCCGATTTCCCTCTTCCACGGCGCGCCGATCCAGATGACAGTAATAGCAGACTTTCCCGTCGTCCCCGCCGATGGAAACGTAATTGCCCCATTCCCACGTCCGATCACCGTCTCCGAGATCCGGCACCATGCGGGAGCGGAGGACGATTCCGCTCATGACCGCGCGCACGTTCCGGTCATCGGAAACCAGATCGACGCCTCCGTGCCATGATCCGGCCTGTCCGGTGATCGGATCCGTCCTGTACCCGAAGGGAGACACGACCTGAAATCCGGTCTTGAATGGCATTTCCATTTTTCAACCCTCCGACGTCTTCGTCTTCTTTGCCTCACCGTCCGGAGGCTTCGGCTCGATCTTGTCCGCACCGGCGTCCGCCTTAGTTTTCAGGACATGGATCGCCGAAACGATCACCCTCGGGATCGGCACACCCATCAGACCGACGTTTTCTACGATGGAGATCGTCTCGTTTGCGATAAATCCGATGACCACCGTGTCCCGGATGAACGATGTACCCATAAGCAAATCCAACCGACAGGCGATCAGCACCACCAGGAGGGACGCACCCTTCCGGCATAAGCCCTTCCATCCGGCCCGGCTCTCCAGCGTCCCGCTCGCTGTCTTTTCCGACCGGTGGAAGACCGCCGCAACGATCATTCCCGTCGCATAATCGATGACCATGAAGATCATCAGCGTCGTCAACGCGGCGTCCCATCCGCCGAAAAACGCGGAGATGAACGCCCCGACTGCACCCAGCGCGAAGCAGAGCGCGTCTTTGATCATTGATATGCGTGACATTTTTTGTCCTCCTCAAAAGTTTTTTCTCCCGCCCGCTGAATTGCCAGCCGAACGACATCATATCATTAACTCAGCGAATAGTTACTGGAACTGTTGATTGCCGTCTTCGTTGCGAACGTAATTTCAGCATCAACCGTACCTTCAAACGCGCTGTCAAAGATTCTCAGACTGCTTACATCGGCATCAATCGCCGTCGAGCCAAGCGTCTTGCACAGAATGTGATTGATAGAATAGCTTGTGCTGTCCGTTTCAATATCAATTCCCGTACCCTGTGTATTCGCCGTGATTTCGCATCCGTTCATATCGAGTGCGCTGTGGTCAACGGTTTTCACGCCGAACATGGTATTTCCTTCCGTCCATAGGAAGTGGAATATCATGTCTCCGTTAATTGTAATCGGAGAATTATTACCGTCAGTCACCCATGCTTTCAATTTGACTCCTGCGGCAACATGGGTCATGGAAGAATCGATTATTGCAATCGAAGAAATACCGGAAAGGTCAATGCCATTTACGATTCTCTGCGGCGTGCTTTCAATGGTTTCCACAAATAACTTTGTCGTACTTGTAAAAACAGGGACGGTCAGATTGACGGAGATAATGTCATACGGTGCATATTCACTGAGATTTTCCGGGTCAATCGTGATGGTCTGATATGTCTGCCCAGAATCACGTTCGTAATTGCAGTCCCACGCATGGAGATTGTACCCGAAATATCCCCCGATCACGGTGGGATTTGCTTTTCTTTCGGCCTTTAACCCGCAAGTGTTTTCTCCCGCCCCAGCGTATCCAATGCAGTTGATTAACTTTGCCTTACCCGCATTCGCCCAGAACGAGAAACCCGAACCTTCAGAAGTTAATTCGCCGAGTGCCTCAAATTCTACATCTTCTTCTGTAAGCGCAGAGAGCAGGTTGAACCGCACTGTGTTATTTCCGTCATCGGGAACAACAAGTGTAAGTCCGTCGTAGTTTACGTTTTCACCGTCATAGAAGAATGATTCATCTGTAATTCCCAGTTCCACGCACTTTTCATGCAGTGTTTCGTAGGGAACCCCGTTTGAACGGTATCTTTCTCCGGTAGAAGCGTATCCGACACAACCGATGAAAGTACCCGACCCCACGCACTGATAGCGGAATCCGCTTGCGTCACGGTACGACCTGTTTCCACCATAAGCGCGGCAGTTAAAGAATTCAGGATTCGACGATCTGTGGCAGATAATACCGTGTCCGTACCATCCGATACCACCACCGTACCCCACACTGTCATATACTTTTGGGGAACCCCAGACGAAGTACCATCCGCGAGTATTCTGGAATCCATACGGTGAACCAATGCCTACGCAGTTGTGAAATTCTGTCTTACAGTCCTTTCCATAAGCATGAATATCTATTACGATTCCATGTCGTCTTGCACCTTTAACATTGTCGCTGTCATATTGTGTCTGAACGAAAGGAGAAGGAGAGCAAGTCTTGTTTTCAAAAATACAATCCTTAAATATATAGTTCTTTGCGCTCAACATTACTGCCCCATTGCTATAATAGTTATAACATCCTACCTTCAAGAAGTGAATATTTGTAATGTGATTTATAACGTCATTGTAATTGGTTCCGTCTTGAATTAAGATGTTAATGTTCTCGTTTCCTTGCAGTTCAACAATTGCATTATGACCTATATAATCAACATAGTCGTATTTGAATGCCAAAGAACCTTTGTGTTTAATGTGACCGTAAATGTGAACTTCAAATCTGTTTTCAGAATCCGGTTCAAACACGTTATTATCAAACATCAAAAACAATCTCGTCAAGTCCGAAACAGCATAATTGTCACCTACATTGATAATATACTTATTATATGCGGGATTTGTCGAGTCCACAATAACCCCATTCATTTTCACGTTTTCCATCTTTTTCAGATTATACATCCGACTGTTAGCGATGGAATTCGTCAGAGTGAGATTTTTTAATGTACACCCTGCTGTGAGTTGAAAATCAATATCTCCACCGGAATTGCTTGAGTTAATAATCACACCATCAGTAGATTCGCCTTCGATGATTATGTTAGGATATTGCCCCGCAATAATGTTTGTACCTTCATACGTTCCATTCAACAGATACACTCTGCCTTTAGAATTGTTATAGTTCAGTAATGATCCTATTGCTAGATTGATAGTATAAATTCCATTGCTCTGATCTGCCGCAACATAATCGGCAAAGGCAAGCTGAAATGCTGTTGCGTTATAAGGGGCGACCACGATAGTGTTTCTATCATATTTCTTATGTACCGGACTCCAGTTCACATGAGCAGTCCATGTTGTCGTTGAAGTGGGATTTTCACCTATATATTCTTCGGTTCTCCAAATGCCATTAGCAAGTTTATAGGTTATGATAAGCCCCTTTTTTCTTACTTCTTTTGGAACGGCATTTCTTCCGGTTTCTAATGTATAAGTTGTGTCGGTGACTCTGTCATTAACATTGTATACCTCTGTTTCGGCAAACAATCTTTCCGCTAAATCCAGTGTAAAATCAGAAAGGTTTATCGGCGTCACCATGCTTACATCAATTGATGTCGCACTGGTATTGCAGTAGAGCCATTCTTCTCCACTTGCGATAGTAACTACGTCTTCACGAATATTTCCGGTTGTAAGTTGACAATTTCTTTTTACTATACCGTTTGCGTCTGTGGTTGCCCATGCTTTATAACCAGTCCCATTATAAGCGCGTACATAAACCACATCACCTTCCGAAACTTTAACTTTCTTCGACGCAAATGTCGCGGTATTCGTGTTGTAAACGACAGCAGAATCAACGGTATTGTTCGTATAACTTGTGCCAGTTACCCAAGAGTCTTTGCTTGAAACATAAAGAACACGCCAACTTGTATCAATGCCCCATAAAGAGTCTGTAATGGTATTGTTAACATATTGCTCGATTTTCCACTTACCGTCTGTGGTCTTATAAGCGATGATCTGTCCGATCTTTTTTAATTCAGACGGAACAGCGGCACGAGCGTCAGTGTTCGCATAACTGTAAACGCCCGTATAGGTACAAACATTGAAGACGCCAAGTCCACTTAAATGTGTCTTAAGATCACCAACGTCCCCGCTGAGTTCTGTGTAGTCCTCCGGGATGCTCTCCAGCACCTCCTCACCCTTGGCCTCGATCGCCGCGATTGCCTCGGCCTTCTTCTGCTCCACCACAGCCGCCGCGCCGGAGGCCGTTTCTGCGGATCCCGCCGCCTGGGTCGCTGCCGTCTGGGCTGCGGTTTTCGACGTTTCCGCCGCCTGCGCGCTGGATCCTGCGGAGGCAGCCGACGTTCCGGCGCTCGATGCCGATGCCGCCGCCTGGGACGCCGCCGTCTGCGCCGCGTTTTTCGCCTGCTCCGCCGCCTGGGCAAGCGCTCCGACGCCAGCCGCGGATTCGGACGCCGCCTCTGCGCTGGCCTCGGCAGACTGTGCCGCCGTTTCGGCTCTCCGGACGTCCTCGGCGACTTCGCTTTCCGCCTCCTGCGCCGCCTGGACTGCCGTCTGTGCGGTGGTGATCGCCGCCTGGATCAAGGCCGAGAATACGCTCATGTCGATCACGGCGTCCCAGATCTCCCCGGCTTCCGGGATCACTCCGGTCGTCAGTTCCTCGCTCTTGTGCCACCAGACGGATCCGGCGGTGTCGATCACGATGTCATTCAGTTCATATGTCGTGGCCGCGGAGAAGAACCCTCTCCAGATCGGCGTCACTCTTCCGATATCGTTGGTTGCCATTACGCTGTCACCTCCAGATGTCCGGCCTCAGTCAGCCGGAAAGTCGTAGTCCCGAGCCTCTCGGATCGGGAAATGATGATATGTCCGTTCTCGTCCACCGAAAAGACCGGGAATGCCGTGGTCTGGGCCGAGATCCGGGCCGACGCCGCGTCGATGGCCGCCGACTGCGCGCTCAGTTCCGCCGTTCCCGCCGCTTCCTGGGCCTGCGCGAGGACATTCTGGGCCGTCTCGACGTTCGTTTCCGCCGCGGCCATGTTGGCGTTGACCCATTCCAGCCAGGTCATCGTGACCCGCTCGTCGTCCACGATGGCGGCCAGAAGCTCCGTTTTCGCTGACGGATAGACCGTCAGTACCGCCGGGCGCGTCGTGACGGTGTCCCCCTGCTGCACGCCCACGAGGAGCGCGTGATGGCTCCCGTCCGTGATCCGGATCGCGGGGAGCGTGACCGCATCCTCCGCCGTCGTGACCGGCGCGAGAGCTTCCACGCCCTCCACAATGAGGATGACCTGCTTCGTTCCCTCCTGCCAGTCCCCGTCGAAGTCGAAGATCAGCCGGTATTCCGTATTGTCGGCCACCAGCGTCTTCAGCTCCGACGTCACCCGCGGGATCTTATTCCGCACGCTGATTGTGATCTCTTTCATCTTCATCCTCCTTGAAGTTCAGATTCACCACCCCTCTGAGCGATGCGATATCGTTGACGGACAGGTTCATGCTCTCGTGGTAGTCCAGGGTGATTTCCGCCAGATCTTCCACTTCCATGTCCCCGATCTCCCGGATCCGGTCGGCAAGCTCTTCCTCATGCCCGGGCGTGACCCGGTACGAATTGCCCTCTCCCTCTCCGCACTCCCTGTACACGCGGAGTATTGCGGCCTGATAGATCCCGTTCTCTCTGTCCGCTCGGTCGGTCAGCCTGAGCAGGGCGATCAGCTGACGTCCGGGAAGTCCGGTCGCGTTCGCGAGCTTCCGAAGTGCAGGAATCGCGTTGAAAAGCTGGTTCTGTTTCATGGTCACTCCTTAATCCAGTCTGGTTTCGTTTCCGTTCTGATCTACCCAGTATAGGTGATGGCTTTTTGCGTACAGATAACAGTATCCGGTATATGTAGCATAATCATCCCAAAGATATATATTACCGTACATATAAAGATCCTTGAAGTTTCTGTTGCTGGTGCCTATATCCCACGCGTGATTGTATAACGGATAGATAGCCCGATTATATGTATCAAAGCACAGTTTTGTATTTTCCGCAGTCCCTCCGTCAGCGCCGCTCATTGTAATATATACCTGCGCCCCGTATATGTAGGCCATTTGATCATACACGTTCGGTATGTCTTTCGGGCCGATATGCGTGATTATGTCGCTTCCGATAATTTCCGAATCGAAGATCGAATAGTAAAGCGTGTTGTCATGATAAAAGACTTTCTGAACATACAGATCGCCGTCGATCGTGATCTTCGACGCCTTCAGCATGATGCTGGATGAATCCGGATTCGAGACGAGCTGCAACAGCGCGCGCACATTGGATCCGATTGTTCCGCTGCCATAGGACGCCGAGAGTGAGATCTCCGACTGAATCGGACCGACTGCCTGTGAGATCTTTGTGTCGGCTTGTGTTTTCGTATAATACGAAGACATGCCGGTGATCGTCTGATACGTCCCGGAGCAGGCGGAAACGACCGCGGCCGTCCCATCCTGGCCGCTGATATACTGGCCGATTTTGGTATTGAGCTCGCTGTAGGTCGGATAATCCTCCAGCTGAGTCTGTGTCACGAAAGACCCTGAGAGGATCGTTTCGAGCTCCGCCCTGCCTTCCGCAGAGTTCAGGTATTTGTTGATGACGGCGGACGCATCCGATTTGTAAAGGACTTTCTGGGAAATGTCCACGTATGTGTCCGTGATCTCCGGCGTCTTCGATCCCACCGTTATGCTGCAGTCCGTGTCCTTGTACGGATTCCGCTTCATGGAGATGATCCGGGTCTCGGCGTCAATGCCGAACGGCTGGAAGGTCAGTCTGACCTCGTCGCCGCAGTTCAGCGTCCCGCGCCGTATGAGATCCACCGTGTATACCGTGTCCCCGCTCACAAGGTCTTCCGTGACCTCTACCGCAGACACGTTCCCGGTCCCCATCAGGTCGATCCGGGTGCTGCTCCCGCGGTGCGCGACGACGTTTACCGTCCAGCCGTTGTATTCGATTTCTCCGTGCATCAGCTCCGCCGCGGTGTTCAGGGCTTCGCGCCTCGATACGCCTTCGATCACCGTCGTGTCGATCGTCCCGGTCGGAGTCGTTCCCGGTGTGAAGTCCGTCCCATCGAGGACCCGCGCGAGCACCTGGGCGTAAGTGCCGCCGAGGTTTAGGCTCTGCACGTTGTACTCCGGACGGTTGAGCCGGTATGTCACGTGTTCCGCCGTCACTTCCGCAAAGGCGGCGGAAGCGTTCCCGGTTCTGCGGAGCGATGCCGGGTCGTAGAATTGCCCCTCGTATTCGATCAGCGTGGACGCGGCGATCTTGTCGATGTCGTCCGGAAGCACTACGAACTGGAGCGTCTGCTCGCCGTTCAGAGATTCCGTAAGGGCGCCGCCGTCCCCTATATAATCGAGCGCGTCCCGGACGTTTCCGTTTATCAGATAGATTTTGCTCATGCGGTTGTCACCCCCATTACGCGAGCCTGTCCGGTCTGCCGGTTGTACTGGATCCGGGAGACCTGCGTCGTGATCTTATCCGCCCCGATCATGAACGGGATCGTCACGTCGAACACATCCCCGCCCATGGCGTTCGCGGCTCCGAAGGCCGTGTTCACCTCGGTGGAGAAATCGGTCGGGATCTCGTCCTGCATCTCGTCCCGGACTGCCTTCATTTCATCCGCGAATCCCTCTCCGACGCCGAGAGCCAGCATCCGCCCGATCTCGTCGCGGAAGACCTTCGACGGCGAATGGATCCCAAAGAAGTCCTTGATGGAATCCACGATTCCGGAAGCGAACCCTCCGATCTTCTCCTTGATCCACGCGCCCATGTCCTTGATCCCCTCCCACAGGCCCTTGATCAGATCGCTCCCGGCCTCGGCGAGCCTTTTCAGGTTCTCCTTATCGGTGAATGCGTTGTAGAGGGCCGTGATGATCTTCGGGATCGCCGAAATAATTGTTTTTATGATCTGCGGCAGATTCTCGACCAGCGCGATGAGCAGCTCGACGCCGCTCTCGATGATCTGGTTGATCATCTCGTCCGACAGCAGCGCGTCGACAATTGCCGTGATGATCTGCGGGATCGCCGCGCAGATCTGCTTGATGATCTCGGGCAGGGCCCCGATCAGCGCGACGAAGAGCTGAAGCCCCACCTGTAAAATAGTGGGCAGGAACGAGAGGATCGTCTCTGTCAGCCGGGGCAGGTACTCGGTCAGCGTCGCGGAGATCATGGGCAGGGCGTCGCCGATTGCCTCCAGCGCGGCCTCGAAGATCTCGCCCAGGGCTTCGAGCAGGGCGGGAAGGGACTCGGCCACCCCGCGCACCATCTCGACGATGGAGTTCGTGAAATTCTCCTTCATCTCGTCGGTGATCTCTTCGCCGTTGGCCGCCGCCGCGATCATGGCGGTGAACGCCTTTTCGACCTCCGCGACTCCGGAATAGACCTCCGTCATCAGCGTCGCGCCGAGGGCCCCGAAATTGTTCTGGACCGCCTCGGCTCCGGTCTTCATGGTCTCCATCGCGTCGGAGACTTCGAGCAGGGAGTTCAGCGTGTCCTCTGAGAGCACCGCGCCCGACGCCTTCGCCTCCTCCATCATGCCGTGCAGGGCTTCCGTGCCCGTCTCGATCAGCGGATTCAGCTCCTTCGCGCTCTTGCCGAACAGCTCCATGGCCAGCGCGTCCCGTTCGGTCTCGTCCTCCACGTTTCCGAGGGCGTCGATCAGCTCCCAGTACACCGTTTCCGAGTCCCGGAGCTTCCCGTTTTCGTCCGTCACCGTGACGCCGAGGGACGCATACGCTTCGGAGAGCTTCTCATTTCCCTCCGCCGCCTTCTGCATGGCCGTGAAGTTCTTCGCCATCGACCCGGTCAGCGTCTCGGTGGATACGTCCACCAGTTCGGATACCGCCGCGTAAGCCTGCAGGGTGTCGGTGGCCACGCCGGTCTGGACGGACAGCGTCGCAAAATTGTCGGCATAAAGCGCAGCCTGCGTCGTCGAATCCGCGATCACCTTCGCGCCCGCCGCGATCCCCGCCGTGACAGCCGCACCGACCGCCGCCACAGCCTCAATCGTGGCCTTTGCCGCCGATTTGATCGCATCGAATCCCGCGGACACGGCCTGCCCGAATTTCGAGTCCTTCAGCTCGTCGAGCTTTCCCTTCACGCCCGCCACGGCGTCCTTGACCTTGGAGATCGCCGAGGACTTCTTTCCGAATTCCTCCTGCGCCTCCTCCGCCTTCTTCAGGGACGCTTCCGCGGACGCGACCTCGCGCTCGAACTTCCGGTATTCCTCGGTCCCCTTCTCGATCTTCCCCTCGGCGACCATCCGGTTGAACTGATCCTGCGCCTGGTGGACGGCGTCCACCCGTTTCGCCGCGGTCTCGGCCTGCTTCGCGAGAAGTTCCTGCTTCTGGGCGAGCAGTTCCGTATTCGTCGGATCGAGCTTCAGGAGCTTCTCCACGTCCTTCAGTTCCTTGGAGAGGCTGCTCGATTCCTTGTTGATGTCCTTCAGGGCGTTTGACAGCCCCGTTGTGTCGCCGCCGATCTCGACGGTGATGCCCTGAATCCTGTCGGCCATGTCGTCACTCCTTCCGTCCGTACTTGTCGCGGAGCTTATCTCTGTCGGGCTCCGTCTGTTCGAGGATCCAGCATTTTTCGAGGTATTCCCGCCCGCTCTCCGTCGATTCGCACTGGCGGATCAGCGCGTCCCGCAATAAGAGCCGGTAGGTGTAATAACACAGCTCGTCCACCTCGAAGACGGAGATCCGGGCGTAGTCGGCCACCAGCTTTTCCGCCCGCGTCTCCATATCGTAATGTCCCGTACCGTCCTCGGAGGGATAGTACGGGATCATCAGTTTTTTGCGCCGGCGACCTTGCCCTTGATGAACGCCGTATATTCTTCCATGATCTCCCGGATAGCCGTTAATGGGACTTCCGCGAGATCTTCCTCCGTGACGGTCCTCTTCTCTCGGTTGTATGAAAGGATCTTCGCGAGGAGGCCGTACATCATTCCGATATCGATGTTTTTCAGATCCAGTCCGCCCATCTCTTCGATGATCCGCTTCGTGGCGGGGAGCACGTGGATGCACTCCCCGTCCGGCAGTTCGATTTCAAGAGTGGGGATCTGCGCCGTTTTCAGACTCAGCATGGCTCCCTCCGATCAGGTCGATGCCGGGAGCTGCGGGATCGTCTCGTCGATCTGGATCAGCGTCCCGTCGCTGTCCTGCGGGAAGGCGGTGAACTCGGCGTCGATGGTCGTTTCCGCGTCCTTGGCGAAGGCCAGTTCGAAGCCCGCCTGGTTCTTCCCGATGATCGTGACGCGGAGATCTCCGTCTTCGGCGTCCGGATGGTGGAACCGGATCAGATACTTCTTGCCGTCGTCCGCCCCGCCGCCGATCTTCAGCGTCCGCTTGCCCGGCGCGGAAGAGGTGGCCGCAGTCGTGGTCAAGCGCGCGCGGGAGACGAGCTTTTTGAGGGTTTCCGTGTTCCAGGTCATGATGCCGGTGCGGAACGTGGCATCCTCTTCGGTGGTGATGGTCTTCGACACCTTGCCGTAGTCGTCGATGGCCTTGTAGGTCGTCGCGGAATAGGCCAGCGTCGCGCCGCCCTTGATATGGCCGAGCCGGTTGGCCGCGGTTTCGATCGACGAGTCCTCCGGAATGGTGCCTCCGGTGAACTCGGTGCAGTACACATACCCGGAGCCCAGCACAATTCT
>Ga0310695_10004656_pt1 | contig 24934 bp, 15 predicted proteins | sample RumenRJG_04DNA_FD_203882 | JGI IMG/M metagenome (GOLD analysis project Ga0310695, IMG submission 203882) | Bovine rumen microbial communities from Lethbridge, Alberta, Canada - RJG_04 (v2) (version 2) | ecosystem: Host-associated > Mammals > Digestive system > Stomach > Rumen | place: Canada...
GCGATTGCCTCCTACCGCCCCGTCGCGAAGTCGGTTTCGGAGGGCTCCGACGAGGGCCCGCAGCTCGGCGCCAACGGCTTCTTCCGGGTGTAGGGCGCGCTCATGCCGCGCCCAAGGAAATAACCCTGTAGTCCCTGTAACCTTTCGCCGCGCGGCGAAAGGTTACACGCTTTTTCGCGACACGCCCGATTTCTCGGCTTGCGATTCGTTCGGCGGTGGCCGAAGGCTCCTCGGGGAACCCTCGGCGAATACGCCGTATCCCCTCGCTTAGGTCTTCGCTCCCCCGCCTCACTTCCCGCCGCGAACAGCTCAGATTTTGAGAAGATGCTTTTTGAGCGCGATCGCGACGGCCTCTGCGCGGTTGGCGGCGTTGAGCTTGGCGAGGATGAGGTTGACGTGCTCCTCGACGGTATCTGTGCTGATCTTGAGGGATTCTGCGATGTCTCGGTTTGTGAGTCCTCTGACCATGTAGGAGAGGATCTCAAGCTGGCGCGGGGTTAGCTTGGGGACGGGTGGATTGTCCTTGAGCATCTTCTTGATTTCCGGCGAGATGAACCGTTCGCCGGCGGCGACTTTGCGCACTACGGACAACAGCTCGGCGTCTTCGGCGGTTTTCGTGATTGCGCCTGAGGCGCCGCACTCCAGGGCATGTGCGACCCCGTCCGCCTCGCCGAACGAGGTCAGGATGAGTATCTTTGTCGCGGGATGTCGCCTGTGGATTTCCGCCGTCGCGTCCGCGCCGTCCTTCGCGGGCATGCGCAGGTCCATTATTACGACATCGGGGCGAGTTTCAAGCACCTTGGAAATCGCCTCGTTCCCGTTCTTGGCCTGGGCGACCACTTCGATGTCGTCTTCCGTGCCGAGAAGCGTCGTGAGCCCTGCCCGCACCACTGCGTGGTCGTCGGCGATCAGGATTTTGATTTTCTGGTTCATGGAATGCCTTTAGACAGGATTAACAGGATTGACAGGATTTACAGGGTTCTGGAATGCAGCAGGAGACTTTTGAGCCCTTGCCTTGCCCGGATTGTATTTCGAGAGTGCCACCAATGGCCTCTATTCGCTCCTGGACGCCTTGAAGCCCGAAATGCCCCGCTTCCGGGCCAGGTGCGTTCTCCGCGTCGAATCCACAGCCGTCGTCCTTGACGGAGAAGAGGAGCTTTCCGTCCTCGACGCATCCCGCGACCTGTAAGGACTTTGCCTTCCCATGCCGGACGGCGTTTATGGCAAGTTCGCGGATGACGCAGATTATCGCGTGGGCGGTGTTCTCGGTAAAGCGCTCCCTTGGGACGGCGAACCGCACCGCGAGCTTTGTGTCCCCTATGTGCGGCGAGAGGACACGCCTCAGCGCTTTGTCCATCGTCGGTTCGTCAAGCATTTGGTTGCGCAGGTCCCAGATGCAGTTCCGAATTTCGTCGCGACTTGAGTCGAGCGTCTTCAGGGCGAGGGCGAGCTGTCTGCGCGACTCGTCGGGGTTTGCTTCGAATAGCTTGTCCGCCGCCCTCAGCTTCATCGCCGCGCCGGTCATGTTCTGCACGATGGAGTCGTGGAGTTCTGTAGCAAGTCGCGTCCTCTCGCTCACCTTGAGTTCCGACGCGCTTCTGGCAAACCTTGCCGCCGCGAGATCGCGTCCCTTTTTGTCGGATATCTTCTGGAGGAGCACGTTCCAGACGAGAACCGCGGTCATGAGCAAGACGAGCGCGGCGATTACGACGGCGAGCCGCGCTGGAGTCCACCACGGCGGACGCGCGAGGACGACAATGTCCGCGTTCGAGCATGCCGCGAGGAAAAGGCTCTTGTGCTTCGGGAACGGCGCGGAAGGCCGCCAGAAGTCCGATTCGATCACACAGACTCCCGTTGCCGCGACGAAACTCCCGACCTCGATGTCGATAATCGACTCCCTGGCGTCCGAGCAGTCAATCTGGACGCTGAAGCCGTCTGCTGCCAAGAGAAGCCGACGTTCGCCAGTTTCGTCGGCGACGTAGTCCTTGAGCGTGCCTTTGACTGTCAGCGTTTGCCCGTAGAACCTCGGGTCGATTATGTAGCGGTCGTTCAGCCAGAACAGGGACTTTAACGGTGTCTCCATTGGCGCGTCGGCCGTAGCGTTGGTCTGAATGGCATCCGTCTTCCGCCACACGGCACGCAGAAGGTGTATGCGGTAGAGGTCGGTTTCGGGCGTGCCGGAAATCTCGATTGAATCGCCCATGTCGGGAAGGGGAATGCCGTCGCGGAATTCCGCCATGAGCGTGTCGCCGGCTGGCTTCTTTACGATGACGCGGTTTTTGTGCCATCGTGCGATGACGCGTCCAACGGCTTTTCTTGACCCGGCGGACGGAATGGAGTCAAGCGAAAGCGGTCCTTCGTCAAGCGCCGGAACTGCGAACGGGTCTTTTCCTGCCACGTCCACGATTTTGATGTCGTCGGCGGAACGGATGGATATCTGCCGCTGCATCACGGCGCGGTTGTGTCCCGAAGGCACCACGAATTCAAGTCCCTCGACAGCAACCTCGCGTCCGACGAACGGCTGAAAGCTCTTCAATGTCGCCGTCGCGTCGGATGTCTGCGACGAGATGTACGAAATATGACCGCCACGGTCGAGGACGAGGAACACAAAGCCAGTGTCAACGGGGTCGAAGAAGACGTCTGTGACTGTTCCGCGTACGGAGACGGGCGTCTCGTTAGGGCGCGGCTCGGCGCGCGCCGTTTCATCCGTCTCCGCGTATGCAAAGGCGGCGGCAAATAGGATCGGAGTCAGCAGCGAAAGTCTCATCAACGGGGAATTATACAATAAATCAACGTTTCAATCTTCACCTTCCAGCCACGGCTTTACGTTGTCCAGTTGACAATTTGAAGGCCATCTATTCTTGAAAAGTGCGCTGTATTATTCGTCACGAGCGTGCAGCCTTCGACAATAGCATTGGCGGCAATCAGAGAATCCATCACGCCTATGGTTTTCCCCGCCCTGTCCAACGCCGCCCGCACTGCGCTAGCCTTGTCGGCAGCCGCAGAAGAGAAATCAACCACCGGCACAATCTCGGCAAGGGCCTCGATCGTTCCCTCCAGTCGCCGAGATTCGCGCAAACGCGCACCGTAGAGAAGTTCATGGTATGTAATCGCGCTCATGCACAGTTGTCCTGCATGGGCAACGACCCGACGGTTAAGAGCCTTGTCCGTTCCGCGAATCACGTAACTCGCAATGTCGGTATCGAGCATGTACCGGCTTGTCATGCGAACAGCTCCCTGCGCTGGCCTCTCTGCGCTTCGCTCCTGTCGAGTTCGAAATCGGGACATGCGTATTCCGCAAAGAATCGATTCCACGTCATTGGAGTACGAGGAGTCAGCACGAGCGAGTTGCCCTTGCGGACTATCGTCACCTCCGGAGTGGAAATCCTGAATGCGGCAGGAATCCGCACGGCCTGCGACCGTCCGGACATGAACACCTTTGCGACATCTCTCACCACAGCGCACCTTCCTTTCTTTACGCAAAAGATATGACAGTAGTATATATCATTTCGTCTGCCAAGTCAATAGGCAGGGACCTCCTCCACTCCCAACTTTAAACTTCAAACTTTGAACTTTAAACTCTCCCACCCCACACCCCCGTTTTCGGGGGTTGTGCTTTTCAGGGGGGGGGTGTGCGCGAGATATGACAAATACAAATTTCGCGCAAAAATCTCTGTGGCGATAATAGCGCGAAATATGACAAATGCCAATTTCGCGCTTGACGTCGTGTCGGGAATATGAGATAATGTCGCTGTTTTCAGAAGGCGAAAAAGGGAAAGACATCCTATGTTCATAGGCCGGAAAGAATATCTTGACGATCTTGAGTCACTGTGGCGCAAGCGGACATCTTCCATTGTTGCCTGCCGAGGGCGCAGGCGTATAGGCAAGTCGACGTTGTTCAGAGAATTTGCGAGTCGTACCGCTGATGTCTATATGGAATTTGAAGGGTTGGCGCCAAACGATGAACATGAGGTTACAAACCAAGACCAGCTAAATGAATTTGCGGGGACGCTTGCCAAGCTCACAAATTCCCCGATTCAGACCTTTGTCAATTGGAAGGATGCCTTCTTTTGGTTAGACAGGGCAATCGACGACAATCGAAAAACCGTCATTCTGCTGGACGAAATCTCGTGGATGGGCGGATACGACCCGAATTTCCCCGCCGTTCTGCGGAATGCGTGGGAGTCGTATTTCCATCGACACGAGAAGCTGATTCTCGTCGTGTGCGGCTCCGTTTCCGCGTGGATAAGGGACAACATTCTCGGAAACACAGGTTTTACCGGTCGTTTCTCGCGGGACTATGTTCTGACGGAGCTGACGCTTGCGGAATGTGCGGAGTTCTGGCATCCTGTAGCATCCGAACTGAATGCACGCGAGATATTTGACGTCCTGTCGGTCACGGGCGGGGTCCCCCGGTATCTTGAAGAGGTCGATCCGGGGCTTTCTGCAGAAGAGAACATACGGCGGATGTGCTTCAACAAGGAAGGGGTTCTCTTCAAGGACTTCGACGCAATATTCCACTCCATGTTTGGCGGAGATGTTGCCATGCGGCGGAAGATCCTCGAGGTTCTCGCGGACGGCCCGATGAACGGCGACGGGATTGCCGAACGGCTGGGGATAGACAGAAACGGTATGCTCAGTGACAGGTTGAAGGAGTTGTCGGAAGGTGGTTTTATAGATGCCGATCCCGGGCTTAATCCGGAAACAGGCAAGGAGGCTCGCATTTCAAGATACCGTCTTCGCGACAACTACACGCGCTTCTACCTGAAATACATTGAGCCGCGAAAGGCGATGATCCGGCGTGGGTCGTATCGCTTCGTCTCGCTATCGTCTCTTCCTGACTGGAACACCGTGATGGGGCTCCAGTTTGAGAATCTGATCGTCAACAATGCGATGGAGGTTGTGCGGTTCCTTGGCATAGGCAATTCCACGGTTGAGTCGGCTGCTCCGTACCGCAACGTCCGCAAGAGCCGTGACGGCAAGGAGCGCGGTTGCCAGATTGATCTTCTGGTGCAGACACCCAGGACGGCTTATGTCGTAGAAGTGAAGCGGCGCAGTGAAATAGGGCCAGAGGTGGAGAAAGAGGTCTTGGAGCGAATGAAGCGGCTTCCTCTAAGGAAAGGCATGAGCAAGCGACCTGTACTTGTCTGTGACGGTCTTGTCGACCCATCGGTAGAGGCGAGCGGGTTCTTCTCTGCGATAGTCCAAGGCCGAAGGCTGCTTGGCATTTGATCTGGGTCAAAAAAGGTCGGCAACTGTAGGCTTTGGAAAGGTGCCGATATGGGTATTCCATGGAGGCAGCGATTCCGTGGTGCCGGTATGCCGTTCGCGCAACATGGTGGCTGCGCTCTGGCAGTGCGACGGCAATGTGCGGTACAAGGAATACCCTGGCGTCGACCACAACTGCTGGACGCCGACATACGCCGACAAAGACGTGCTGAAGTGGTTCTTCGCGCAGAGTAAGCTAGAATCGGCAGGGGGTCCATCTGAGGCACAACTCCTCCACACCCAACTCTTAACTCCCAACTCTTAACTCTCCCCCATACCCCCGTTTTCGGGGGTTGTGCTTTTCAGCGGGGCGGGAGTATAATAATTTGCAACAACACTGAAGCGAATTGCAAAGCGTGAAAGCCCCATGAAACTACATACAACTTTAGCCGTATTTGCCGTTGTCTGCGCTGTAACTTTTAATTGCAAGGCGGATGCGCCTTCGTTTATGCTTACTTTGCGGCGCACGGCTGCCGACGATGCGACAATCGTCGCGCCTTCCAATGCCGTGGAGTCTTCGGTGCACGAGGCCGACGGTGTCGTTCGATACGAGTGGAAGTTCGCGAAGGGTAGCCCCCTCAAGAGTTTCTCGGCGGAAGTGAAGACGGACGGTGACGTGTCGAGGTACCGTTCGCGCGTCATCGTGTCCGACGGTTGGCATCTTGAAAGACGTGCATTCCCCGAAATCGTCTGTCCGCGTGAATCTGCTGCTGGCGGAAGGATGCTCTTCATGTCTGGCGAGGCCTGCGGCGGCTATGGCGAAGAATCCGGACACTACACGCCCAATGGATATGGCGCTGGCGCGTTTGCTGCAACCTGGGACGAATCCGAGGGGACGTATTTTGGCGTCGAGGATGCGAGCGGCAGAAACAGGCTTCTTGGTTTCTGGGAAAGACCGCATGGCAGGGTGTTCAGCGAAGAGGTACGCGACTGGAGCACAGGCGAAGTCCGTGCAGACTACGATATTGTCGTGAGAAAGGTGCGGCGTGGCGAGCTTCCCCTCGTGTGGAGCGACTTCTGCGACATCTACCGCGAATGGGGCGACTCTCAGAGCTGGAACGGGAAGCCCATTGCACTGCGCGATGACATTCCTGAATGGCTCAAGAACGGCGCGGCTATGACGCGCTTTTCGCGAGGTTGGCTTGAAGACCCCGACCGCCTTGAGCGCCACCTCAAGTGGTGGAGACGGACGTTCGGCGACAAGCCCGTGCTTGTCGCCATTTGGGGATGGGAGAAGGTCGGGACATGGTTTTCGCCCGACTATTTCCCGTGCTACCCCGATGACGAGACGTTCGTAAAGTGTACGACGCTCATGAAGAAGTACGGCTTCCATCCGTTCGCATGGCCGAGCGGCTACAACTGGAGCGAGACGATAGGCGATCTCGGCGGCGGAAAATTTCGCTGGGACGGACGCGAAACGTGGGTGAAACCCAACCTCGCGCATTTTTGCACGGATAGGGACGGCTCGTACTCCCGAAAGGCGTTCTGGCTGGAAAACGGATCTCAGGTGACTCTCTGCGGTGCCGACGACTGGTCGGTCAACTGGTTCGCCGACGTTGTAGCGAAGCTTGTGGATCGTGGAATAGAGGTTGTGCAGATAGACCAGATCGGCGGGGGGCGGATATTGGACTGCTGGAATCCTGCGCATGGACACACCCTTGGCAGCGGAGAATGGCAGATGGCTTCGTTGCGCAGGTTGGTGGAGCGTGTAATGTCCGTGAAGGGTGTTGCGGCTGTCTGCAACGAGCACCGCTGCGAGCGGGTCAACGACTTGGTGGCCCTTCAGGACGACCGCGATATGGAAGGGTGGCTCGACCATATATGCGACACATTCGGCTACATCCACCACGGAAAAGTCCTGACGTTCCAGTCCAATCCGCGCCGCAATGACCTTTGGCAGCTGGCGCATATGGCCGCCGAGGGGCAGATGCCGTTCTTCGAGCCGCAGTTTGAGAATTCCATGCCGGTTCGTCCCGCCCTGAAGAACGGAGGCTTCGAGGAAGTGACGGACAATGCGCGCGGGCCGGAATGCTGGGACAGGCGTCCGTTCTATGGCAGATACCTGAAGGATGTGGACTGGAACAAGCCCCAATGGGGCGTCCGTGGCTGGACACATTCCGGCTGGCTTGGAATCGCCGCCACATACGAGACGAAGGATGTCCATTCCGGTTTGAGGGCGCTTCGCGTCGACCATCAGAATACAGGATGGCTTGACAAGGGCAATTCAATCCAGATTGCGCAGACAGTAGAAGGTCTTGCTCCTGGCCGCTACACGGTCTGCTGCTGGGTGAAGAGCGAGAACGACCTTGCGGAATTCAAGCTTGGCGGAGGAAACGGCGAACTCGCCTCGGTGAAGCTGCCGTCGAACGGAGAATGGACGCGCATCGAGCTTTCGGCAGATGTCGATGGTGAGCTGACCGTGCTCTTCTTCGCCAAGCTGGGAGCCAAGTTTCTGCTTGACGACCTCACGCTGACAAAGGACGGCGCAGAAGTCGTGCAGAGCGGCGATACGCGGTGGATCGACTTCTACAGGCGGTGGATATCGCTTTACTGCGGAGATGCGTCGAAGTTCTTCGTTCGCGGCAGACGCATACGCGCACCGGAAGTGAAGTGCGCGAAGATCAGGCTCGGCGGCCGCGAGGGGCGCGAGGTGGATGCGGTATGCACGGCGGCATACCGTGCGGACGACGGCGAAGAGGCGGTGGTATTCGCGAACGCGACCTGGGAGGAACAGAAGGTCGAATTTCTGTGGAACGGAACGCGCAAGACGATAGTCATAGCTCCCGGCGGCATACACATGTATTTTGCCCCACACCCCCGTTTTCGGGGGTTGTGCTTTTCAGGGGGTTGGTAGTATAATATAATCAAATTTCGAAGGGAGAAAAAGACATGGGCAAGAAAACGCTTTGTACTTTCGTTTCTCATTCAGTCGCGGCGGCCATCGTTGGCGCGGCGGCGATGCTGCCAATGGCGGCGATGGCAACCGTGACTGTATATGTAGGCGGCGATGGTGCCAGCGATGACAACGCGGGAACCTCATCCAAGCCTTATGCGACGATAGAAAAGGCTATGGATAAGGTCAATGCCGAGGGTAACTCCGACGACTGCAAGGTTTATGTTCGGGCGGGAACCTACAATGTCACGGCAGTCAAGCGCTTCAACAAGGGTCACCGAATCGGCCTGATTGGAGAAACGGGGAATCCGGCGGATGTGGTTATCGACGGTGGCGGGACAACCGCGATTTTCAATTGGTCCGGTAATGTGGTATCTGGACTTACGGTTTGCAATGTGACAATACAGAACGCGACGGGGACGGCGGTCGATCTGTATTCGACGGATGCGGTCGTCTCAAACTGCGTGTTCAAATCCAACGCACAGCGCGCGTTGGCCGTACGCGGCAATTCGTCGGTTGTTGACTGCGTCTTTGAGGACAATGGTGATGCCACTTTGCCTGGCGCTGCGATTTTTGTTTCTGCAAATGGCACGATTGTACGCAGGTGTTCTTTTGTCGGGAATAGGGGAAGCGCCGGTGGCGCTGTAGCCGGAACCGCGCTTTCGAGCGGCAATGCGGACATGAACACGGGCTACCAGATTGGTCTTGACAGCTGCGCATTCACGAACAACTTCTCGGCCACGCTCGGCGGCGCATTCTGCGGCCTTGGCGGGAATGGTATCGTAAACTGTGATTTTGTCGGTAATGTGGCTTCAAATCAAGTGACGAGTGCAACAGGCGTTACCGCCCCGAATGTTGTTGCTCGTGGTGGTGCAATAGCGTTCATCGGAAATACGCTGCCGGCATCTGCGCATGTTGTCAGCAACTGCACGTTTGCTGCAAATACCATCTGGGGTGAAGGTGGAAGTGCCTTGTTCACGCGCAATGGAGATGCCAACGTCAGCGACTGTACTTTCCTATGCAACACATCGCTGACTTCGGCCGCATCTTCACCGTATGGCGGAGCCGTGCTACGCCACTGGATCACTGGTTCAAACCTCTCCTCTATGCAGACTTTCGAGCGCTGCGTTTTTGACGGCAATGTTTCCGACGACGGCCCCGGTGCGTCTATCGGCAGAAACAGCCTTTTCAGAAACTGTTTGTTCGTCAATAACGAGAACAAGAAAGGTGAAGGCGGCGCGCTTCGCGCGGATCGAGTGCCGCTTAATGTAGAAAGCTGCACTTTCGTCGGAAACAAGGCAGCGACATACGGTGGTGCCGTTGCACTGACGACATATAGTTCCTATAACGGCTATGGCAGCACCCTTACGAACTGCCTTTTCGTGTTGAACGAGGCTCTGGCGCCCAGCACACATGCGAAGGGTGGTGTGAATGTCGGATGGGCGGACACGGGAAGTTGGACGACGCGCGTGGTATCCTTTTATAACTGCATGGAAGTTGTTTCGCAGACTGACTATGACAAGGGATCGGGAAGTGGGAAACCGGCAGTCCTTTGGCTTGGAACCGGGGCGACCGACTATGCAAACAAGGTGGTCGCGGGGACGCTGGCGGATTTCTTCACAGATGCGGCAAACGGCGACTATACTACGTTGAAGAAGAGCCCGGCACGCAATGCTGGCGTAAACCATGACTGGATGGCATCTGCAACAGATATTATCGGCAAGGCGAGGATCAACGCAGAAGATGGGTCCATCGTGGATATCGGTTGCTACGAGTGGTACAACCTTAATCCACCTGGATTGATGATTTTCGTTAGGTAAATATAGATCAAGGTTAAGACAAAGGATTCTTAAAGCATGAAGATCACGGGCGTCTTGTCGCTCTCGTGCTTGGTTGCGACGGTCGTTGCGCATAGCGGGGAGCTTACCCTCGCCGAAGACGGCATGGCCGTTGCCGACGTCGCAATCGGCGTAAACCCAACCAAGATTGCGCAGTTTGCGGCAAAGGAGCTCAAGTTCCATCTTGACGAAATCACCGGGGGTGACTTCAAGATTGTCGAAGATTCCGCCGTGGAGTCTGGCGTGGAATTGAGGACAAAGGAGGGGGCTGTTGCATTTCGCGGGGAGGATCGCGACCAACGCGGCAAAATTCCAGAAGCGTGGTTGCCTGGTCTTTACGACAGGCAGGATTCATTGTATGCCGTCTATGACTTCCTCGAGCGCGAGTGCGGAGTTCTGTGGGTTGATCCCACAGACTTTGGGACTGTTCTGCCGAAGCGGGCGACGCTGAAAGTCTCGTCTGAATTCAAACCGAAGGAGCCGTTCATCCGATATCGAGGCGGTGCGCCAATCGACCATGACAACTACGAGCCGCTGACTTGGAACCGAAACTCGGAAGGGGAAAAACGCTACAACGAACTTGCATACGGCGGAAAGAACGCAACCGAGATCAAGTACCGCCAGCGACTTTTCATGCGGCGCAAACGTCTGGGCGGAGAATTCGCGCCCGCAAACCATTCCTTCTATTTTTGGTACGACAGATTCTGGGAGAAGGGCAAGGGCAAGACGGCAGATGCGCGATTTGTAGGAAAGCGACCCGACTTGTTCGCCAAGGGATATGAAGGCCAGCCTCCGCAGCTTTGCTACCTCAATCCAGACACAATCAAGCAAGTCGTGGACGATATTGGACGCTATTTCGACGATGCGGAGTTCCGCAAACTCTATTTCGGCGGCAAGTTTATCTGGGGAGAAAACGCCTTTTGCCTTGAGCCAATGGACAACAGGGCTTTCTGCAAATGCGAACGTTGCTCAAAGCTCTACGAGCCGGAAAGAGAAGGCGACAAGTCTCAGCATTCAACATACTGGTTCACGTTTGTGAACGAGGTTGCGCGGCAGATAAAGGCGAAGTATCCTGGAAAGCGCATTTCGACTTTGGCCTACATGAGCCACGAAGGGTTGCCGAAGGGCGTCACGCTTGAAGACAACGTTGTCGTCTATTTCTGCATTTCCGCGAATCGTGGGCGATGGAGCACGGGGCTCCAGGCGCAGATCGACCGCATGGCTGAATGGCGCAACGCCTATCCAGCGCAGCCGCTCGGAATGTGGCTCTACAACACGTTTCCGCTGGAGTTTGCAAGGAATGGGGGCTATCACTGCTTTCCGGGTTTCTTCGCAGATGTGGCAGAAAAGGAATACCGGATATTCAAGGAGTTGAACGTACGAGCTGGAATATTCCACTGCGGATTCAACGGTAACATCGACAACTATATGCAATGCGCATGGATGATTGATCCCGACCGCAAGGCGGCGGAACTTCTTGACGAATATTTTGCGGGCTTTGGCAAGGCAGCTGTGCCGCTCAAGAAATTCTACCGCCTCGTCGAGAAGCGCTACTGCGACGCCTCTCTTTATCCCGAGAAGTCGAGCGGGCATACCGTCGAGCTTGCGTGGAATATACTTGGCACAAAAGAGGTTATGGACAAACTTGGCGGATACATGGTTGAAGCTGAGAAGTTTGCCGAGACGCTAGAGGAAAAAGCACGCGTCGAGCTGTTCAAGCGCGACGTCTGGGACTACATGAAGGAGGGTTTCGACACGTACACCGAACGTGCCAATGCGCCAGTGCCGCACTGGACGGCGGTGCGCGTTCCGCCTGTCGGCGGCGACGCAGACAAGGTGGACTGGTCGAAAGTCCCTGCGGACAACACTGTTCTTTTCGAGCGCGGCGGCTCCGGGAAGACCACAATCGGAGAATGCGTCCGTTGGGCTCATGACGACACGCACCTCTATCTTGAGATTACGGAGCGGACGAATCCAAAGAAGCTCAATGACGCGCCGCAGATCAATCCGTGTGACGTATGGGAGTTTATGCTTTCATTCCAGAAAGCTCAGCCGTTCCGCTATTGGGTGACCGGCCCTACGGGCCGTATTGCGGGATTGAGCTACGGCGAGGTGAACTTCCGTCAGGCCGTACCCGCGTCCGAGTCTGGACATCCGTCGTATTCGGTCGTCGCCAAGACCGATCTTTCCGCCGCCGACCGATGGACGGGACGCTGGGCGTTTCCGTTGGACAAGGCACTTGACCATCCGATCAAGCCGGGCGATACGCTCTACTTCAACGCGACACGGGTGATGCACAACGACGTGCTTGATGACGCCATGCCCGGCCATCCGCACAGCCATTTCCTCTTCGGCATCTTCACGCTCGTTTCGCATACCACCGTAAAGACATGCGACCGTGCTGCGGAGGTGAGGATATCTGAATGAAGTCGGCATTTGCCATATTGACATTCTTTGCGTTTCTAACGACTGGTCTTGCCGCCGTTTCGCAGGATGACGTATGGTTCTTTGCCGACTTCGATTCTCCTGCAGAACTCAACGGCATGGCCTTTCTGCGGGATCTGCCGTCTGGCAACGGCGAGACGGAAGCCGGAATCGCGAAAGGCAAGTTCGGGAGCGGTTATGCGTTCATCGGCCCGAAGACTCGATGTAACGGAATGTTCTGGCGGGAGTCGAGGCCGGAGGCGCTTGGAGAGTTCCCGTGGAAAGAGGGTTCGTTTTCGTGTTGGTACAAGTCGCCCGAGGGAATGGCGGATGCGGAGGCATCCCCGGCATTCGCGTTTGGCGGATTCAAATGGACTGGCGACAAGTTCCAGACCTACAAGTATAGCGGCGGCTGGCTTGATCTCGCTTCGTCGCATGACCGCAAGGGAGAGTGGAGACATTTCGCGGCGGTATGGTGCGACGATGAACTCGCGGTTTACCGCGATGGCGAGAAGATCGCTTCACGGAAAAAGCCGCAGAGAGAAGATCCGTTTGCGGCTGGAGCAGTGCCGGTCTTTGAAATCGGCACTGCTGGATACGGCACATGTGCCGCGAATCTGATTCTTGACGAGATAGGCATATTCCGACGTGCGCTTACGACAGGAGAGATAAAGGCGCTCTCGTCGGCAACGTCTGGCTTGAGAGCGGGAAAGCTGTCGATTCTCGCGACGCCGCCGGGAATGACTATCTACTACAGAAACGAAGAAAACGCGGCAATTCGCCAGCGAGTGTTCTCGCCGGAGGAATGCACCCTGCGGCTAACCGGAGAAGTCGGTGGCAAACCGATAAAGAGCGGAGAGGTGAAGCTTCCTGCAGGGGTGAGCGAATTTGATGTTTCGTTTGACGCTTCGCGCTACATGCCGGGGAAATACGAGTGGTCGTTCAATCTGACGGATGGAACAGGGAAGACAGCGCTTGATCGGAAAGGTACACTTACTGTATGTGGCCGTATGGAGCGCGACGGATTCAAGGTACTTTCGTGGGGCGGGAACAAGCCGATTTCGCCAGACTTTCTCTCAATGCTTGGCGTCAACACGGTGAACGTCCATCCGTGGCAGTTGTCCGAGCAGCGTGAGTCTGCTTGTCGGGGAATGGGGCTTTCGACTTTTGTATTCAATTGGCGCAAGTACATACCGCTTGATCTTGACGAAAACGCCATACGGCGCGGTGTGCGTGACCAGTTGGATCATCTTAGGGGATTTCACGGATGGACGATGTCGCTTATGAACACCGAGCAGTTCTGTTCTGGAACGATGCCGTACTGTGAGGCGTGCAAGTCGCCGCGCTGGCGTAAGACAGCCATTGCCGCGCTCGGCTTTGACCTTCCTCCGACGAGTCAAATCACCAACATGCCGACTAGAGTGGATTTTGCTTCGGCGGGACGCGATGTCCCAAGAGGGGTATTGAAGGACGATCGAGAGATCGAATTGCTTACATGGTTCTATCGCGACGGGAATCCGGTTTACATTGGCAACCGGGCATCAATCGAGGAAATCCATTCCATCTCTCCTGGCAATGTCTGTTGGGCGGAACCCATCATTGAAGCATGGAACATAGCCGCCCACCACGACATGACAGCGGATTGGGTCTACAACTACTGGACACATTCCAACCTTGCCGACCTATACAGTCAATACGCCCAAGTGCGTCCGCACGGCAAACCCTATATGCCTACTCTCTCCATGGCGTCAGAGCATGAGCAAGTCGGCGTCGAACATCCTGTTCTGAAAAACAAATCCGGAAAGCCAAGCCGAATCCAGGCGGCAAAAACGGCGGACGAACTTGCCATAGCGACATGGCAGTGCATTGGCGCCGTCCCTGCGCACGACCTTTCGTTTTTCGCTGCCGACAGCTGGGAGCAAGGGTTGAAGAACGCTGCGATATACTCGACTAACGCAAATGTCGTTGCTGGCATGATGGCGGAGAAGGGGGATCCCGAGAAGTTTGGGCGGGTCTTCAAGGAAAGACTGTTGCCCGCAGCCAAGCTTCTACGCGATATGCCGAACGTTCGCGCACCTATTGCCTTTCTGATGCCGGTAGAGAATCGCTATCTTGGTGGCTGGCCAGTGCAACTTCAATTGAATCACGAACTACGGTTGGCTGCGCAATTCGGCGTTCCATTTGATGTCATACCCGACGGGGAGTTCAATGCAGAAACGCTGTCGCAGTATCCATACCTTTTTTTGTCGAGAGCGAGCGTCGTCACTCCAAAGCACCTTGAAGTTCTGAAGTCTCTGCCGAATTCGGTGAAGATAGTCGCGGACGCTCACTTTGACACGAGTCTGCTGCCGAGGGTCGAGCGAATTGACGCTGATTTCGGATGGTACACGAAATGGGAGACCACGCTCAAGCCACCGTTCCTTGATTGGTACACAAACAGAGTGGATGAATTGCGGGCTCGCCTTGCTGCGAAGAGCGATCAAGATGGCGAGTTTTCTGCGCAGACATTCCTGAAGGAATACAAGGGGGCGAAATATGTTGTCGTGGTGAACGACAAGCGCACTCGGCTTGACTCCATACAGACGCGGTGCATCACGAACGAATGGTATAAACCGCATGGTGTGTCTCAGCGGATAAAGACGCAGCTGCCTGTGTTTGACGGCGGTGCGACATATGCGTTCAACACGGAATCGAGACTTGCAAATTCACCGACGATGGAGTTTGACTACGGTCCGGCGGAAGGACGGGTGTTCTGCTTGTATCCAAGGCCGCTTGCCGCCCCGAAGATGGAATTCAGGAATGGAATGATCGAAATCGCCATTGCTGATGTTGATGGGAATCCGGCTCCTGGGCGCCAGATTGTATTGCTGTCGGTAAGAAACGCAGACGGATCTCTTCGTGACGAATCTGGGTGCTATTCCATCGAGGACGGCGGGACGGCTGTGAGGCTCATTCTTGCCGATGGAGAGATTGGCGATGGCATCAGCGTGTCGGCCGTGGAACTGACGACTGGCTTCAAGGCAAAGCTTCTTGTCTCGCGTGTGGAAAGAATGCGAGAAGACAAGCTTGGCCTTTTCATCCATTGGGGATTGTATTCAATACCTGCGCGTCCGACCGGCGAATGGACGATGTATAAGGATCGCATTCCAGCTGCCGAATACAACAATCTTGCTGACGAATTCAAGCCGCCCGCGTCGTTTTCGCCGCGCGAGTGGGTAAAACTTGCAAAGAGGGCTGGGTGTCGCTATGCAGTCCTCACTACGCGCCACCACGACGGCTTCTGCCTTTTTGACACGAAGACAACGGACTTCAATTCGGTCAAGACCGCCGCGAAGCGCGACTTCGTGCGTGAGTTTGCCGAAGCTTGCCGCACAGAGGGAATCAGGGTTGGACTCTACTACTCCATCATGAATTGGCAGTACGATCATTCTCCTGGCGGAGTGTTTGACCGCAAGGTGTGGAACGAACAGGTGCGCACGACTCACGAGGCGCTGCGTGAGCTGATGTCAAATTACGGCAGGATAGATTACCTTTGGTATGACGGATGCTTCGCGCCGGGTTCCAACGATTTCGAGACGATGGAGCGGATGTGGCGCATCCGAGACCTCAATGCAATGGTTAGGAGTCTCCAGCCAGACATTCTCATCAACGACCGTTCGCGAATGCCCCAGGACTACGTTACACCGGAACAGAGCCTCGCGGCTCCCGCGCGGGGGCAGATGTGGGAAAGTTGCATCACATGCAACCACAGCTGGGGATATGTGAAAAGCGACAATGACTGGAAATCAGCGGAAACGCTTTTCCGCTCGCTTCTGCATTGCGCGCGATTTGGGGGGAACATTCTTATAAACATCGGCCCACGTGCCGACGGTTCAGTTCCCGTAGAGAGCGTAAAGGCGTTGGAGGGGCTTGGCGAGCGGATAGCGGCGTGTCCTGAGGCAATCTACGGCTCGGAGCGAGACGACTGGACGGAAGCAACGCATGAAGGGGGCGTTGTAACGAAAGCCGCCGGAGGATACTGGTTTTGGGCGTTGGCATCCGAAAAGCTCGACGGGGTTGAAAGCATGAAACGAGTTGGCAAAGGGGTTTTCAAAGTGGCATTCAAGGATGGCGTGAAGCCATGCAACTGGCTTGGAGGAAGGCACGATGTCGAAATAAAAGCCGGTGCCGCTCCTGTTCTCGGCGATGACACAGACGTTGAAGCGCCGCCCTTGGGTAGCATAGAGCCAGTCAGCATGAAGGATGTACAGGCCGTATCTTTTGATCTCCCATCGGGAGGGCGCTGGAAGCTTGATGTCGGGTTTGTTAGCTTGGATGGGTTCAAAGATACTTTCACGAAAGAAGTGGAGTCAGATGCCGCCAAGCAGGTTGAGGTAATCCTCCCGTTCAAGACTCGCGGTGTCTATGCTCGACGTATGTCGCCCGTGTGGATGCCGGTTGCCCCGCGTTCCTGGGAGGTGGCGGGGACATTCAACGACCGTTATCGTGAGACGGGATTTGACGAGACAATGGTGGACAACACATTCAAGAAGAATCTCCTTGCTGAATCGCTACGGGCGGATTTCCATCCAGTTCCTGCGGCAAACGACAAGGCCGACAGAAGCGATGTCCGTGTCAACCACAACTATTCAGATCCGAAAGAGGATGTGGGGTACAGTTTCGCAAAGAGGACTGTCAAGAGCGACAGGGCAAGGACGGTGTTCGCCGCGCTTGGCGTCGATTGGTGGGGGCGTGTGTATGTCAATGGTGGACTTGCTCTCGACTTGACGAGTGGTTGGAAGCCGCGCCCGTTTCCCCTCAAGCTCAAGGCGGGCGAGAACGAAATTTTGGTCGTGACCCATGGCGGCAGCCGTCAGCACTGGTTCACGTTCTTTGCCAATATGGATATGCAATAAGGTCATAATCTAAAACGAGAAAGGAAACAAAAAGATGAACATGTCACGCCGTTCTTTCATGAAGGCCACTCTTGTGGCAGGAGCTTTTCCGACAATCTCGGGATGTGCGACGCTATTTGGTCCGCAGAAGGTCCGTCTCGCATGTGTTGGCATTGGATGCCAGGGCTGGAACGACATCGAGAAGTTCGAGGCGACGGGACTCCTTGAGGTTGCCGCCTTGTGCGACACCGATCTAGACGGGAAACAGTGTGAGAAATCCCTGTCGCTTTATCCAAAGGCCCCGAGATTCAGAGACTTCCGTAAGATGCTGGACGCGATGGAAGGCAAGATCGACGCCGTGGCCGTGATGAACCCCGACCACTCGCACTTCCCTGCGCTGATGGCAGCGATGAAGCGCGGTTTGCCGGTGTTCTCCGAGAAGCCGCTTGCCCACACGTTTGAGGAGTGTGAGCTATTGATGGCGGCAGCCAAGAAGTACGGCGTCGTCACGCAGATGGGTAATCAGGGGCATTCCGGAAACAACTACTATCAGTTCAAGGAATATGTCGAGAAAGGGATAATCGACCTTTCGCAGCTCAAGCACCTCACGGCGCACATGAACAATCCGCGTCGCTGGCACAAGTGGAACGGCGTCATAAACGGCTACACCAAAGTCGGGACGATGCCGAAGGGCCTTGATTGGGATACGTGGCTCGGCACGGCAGCATTCCACGACTACTCCGACGATTTCGTGCAGGGAGAGTGGCGCAGCTGGTACGACTTCGGAAATGGCTGTCTTGGCGACTGGGGCGCTCACACGATGGATACCATGCACCGGTTCTTCGATCTTGGACTTCCCACGGAAATCCAGATCAAGGACGTGACAGGCTGGAATCCGTATGTATTCCCGATGCAGGATACGCTGACGTTCAAGTTCGCGGCGAAGGGGAAGCGTCCTGCAATCGACCTTGACTGGTACGAGGGCGTCACAAACAAGCCGACGCTTCCCAGTGGATACAGGCCCATGTCCTGGGGAAGCGACATTCCAGCTGCAAAGGGCTCCACTGCCGCTGACGCGGCGGCAAATCTCATACCTGGAAAGTTCTTCGAGATGAAGGACGGCACGGTTTGGCAGGGCGGCTCGCATTCGTCGGCGATTTTCATGTGCGGTACAGACGGGAAAGTGCCGGAGTACGAAGGGGCGGAGGGCAAGTCCGACCACTGGAAGAACTTCCTGCTCGCCGTGCAGGGGCTTGAAGCGACACGCTCGCCGTTTTCGGTGGCGGGGCCGCTTTCCGAGATGTTCTGCCTTGGCTGCATTGCCCAGCGTCTCAACCGCAGCATCAAGTTCGACGCGGAGAAAAAGCAGATTGTCGGCGACAGCGAGGCGAATGCGCTTCTCAAGGGATCTAAGGGAACGCCCCGCAAGGGCTGGGAAGAGTTTTATGTCGTCTAAACAAGAAAGGTCAAAGGCATGAAGAACAGTATGATTGCGGCTTCCGTTGTTGCGTCAGTCTTCTGCATTGCAGGATGCACTGGATTAAAGAACGGAGCAAATCCCTACGCTGCGTTGGTGAAAGGCGCTCCCGCCGGGGCGAACACGCTCACCGACGCGGAGAAGGCGGAAGGCTGGCGTCTCGCCTGGGACGGCAAGACATTCGACGGATGGGTTGCCGCCAAAAAGGACTTCAAGGCGCCGCCGGACAGGGGATGGGAGATAAAGGACGGAACGCTTACCATGTATCCCGTGAACGCGCTCATCGACGGCGAGTGGTTCCCGCTTGCGTCTGAACTGCAGGAGTTCGGCGGCGGCGGCGATCTGGTGACCGTGAAGAAGTACAGTAATTTCGCGTTCAAGTTCGATTTCCGCATGGCGAGGAATGCCAATTCTGGCGTCAAGTACTTCTATGACGAACGACTTAACAAAGGGACGTGCGAGGAGTATCAGATTCTGGAAAGCGGCCACCCCGATTCCGCGAAGGGCAGGGACGGCAACCGCCGCTCCGCGTCGCTGTACGACCTGATTCCCGCCCGTATAGACGGAATCCTTAAAGGTCGTGGCGAGTGGAATACCGGCATGGTGATCTCGAAGGGCAACCATGTTGAACATTGGCTGAACGGCGTCAAGGTCCTTGAGTACGACAGGGGAACGCCGGAGTTCCGAGCCGTCGTCAAGTCCTCCAAGTATGCAGATTGGGGTATGGACGCAACAGGCAAGTCTCAGCCTTGGGGCGAGATCTCCGAAGGGCGTATACTCCTTCAAGACCATAGCGATTCCATTGTCTCGTTCTGCAACCTTAAGATCAAGGAGCTTTGATGCGACACGAAGATCTGCCAGTGAGATCGTTCTTTGCCGTAGCCGCTTTTTGGGCCTTCGCAGGTGCGTCGGCTTGGGGTGATCTCTCGGCGGATGCTCAGGAGTCGATGAGCGATGCCTATTGGCAAATCTGGAACGCCGAGGAGCAGAAGAAGATAGATGAAGGCATCGAGACGAACCGCAAAGCCGATGGAGCGTTTGCGCTTCCAGTTCCTGACGGAACTGAAATCGAGGTCGAGCAGATAGACCACGAGTTCCGATTCGGTGCCAACATCTTCAACTTCAACCAGCTTGGCTCAAAGGAACTGAATGATCGCTACAAGGCGATGTTTGGCAATGAGGGCATGTTCAACCAAGCGACCGTTCCTTTCTACTGGCGAGAATACGAGCCGTTGCCAGGTGTTGTACGTGATGGTGTGGCGTATGAGGATTCCGAGGAATACTGGAACTCGAAGTCGAGAGCGGAGGCGATAAAGGATTTTCGTTGGCGGCGTCCTGCGCCAGCCCCAATAATCGAATTTTGCCGCGAACGAGGTATGACGGTTTATGGCCATGTTCTCATCTATGGTGCAGTTGCGGGGTTTCCTTCGTGGATGTGGTATCACTGCTGTCCCCCAGAGGAGCGCTTTGCTTTTCGCGATTACGGAATCGCGCAAGGAAGCATCCCGTCTGGTACGGTCTGGGCATCATTGTGGAAAGAGACATTTTCTGCGCTTGGCGAGGATGGCGTTGCGGCGAAGTGCCCGAAGTTCGCAGTGAACGCCCGACGTGTTTTCAAACAACGCGTCGAGGGTGTCGCCGCACGATTTGGCGATGTTGTTGATTCGTGGGAGTGCACGAACGAGTCGTGGCAGGATTGGGTCGCTTCTGGGCGGAAATGCCGTACGGGAAAACCCATAATCAACAGCGAGAACTATGCGATCATGCCTGGCGACTACCAGTTAAACGCGTTCCTTGACGCGATGGCGTCTTTGCCAAAGTCCGCGAAGCTGAACATCAATGACAACAAGATGTGCCCCGAATATCGTGATATGGTGAAGGACTTGATTGCAGAAGGGGCAAAGGTCGATGTTGTTGGATGTCAGATGCATATCTTTAACACGAACTTTATGTCGCGGTTGGCGGCGGGCGACGTCAAAGGACTTTCCTGTGCCGGAATTCAGCCGTGGACGCCGGAAAGCATACGCACTGGACTTGACCTGATGGCCGGGGCCGGAAGACCGTTGCATGTTTCGGAAATCACGATTCCCGCTCCTGGCGTTGATGCGAAGAGCCGTATGATCCAAGCGATAGCGACGCGGAATTTCTATCGCGCTTGCTTTTCGCACAAGGCTGTTGTCGGCATAACGTGGTGGAATACGGTTGACGGAGGCGGGTATGTTGGAGAGCCTGAGGTGTCGGGGCTGATGACAAAAGACCTTGAGCCCAAGCCCGCATACGACGCACTTGAGGAACTCATCAACCACGAGTGGAAGACGAAAGAGGTTGTAAGTGCCAAAGACGGCAGGGTGGCGTTTCGGGGCTTTCGCGGCAAATATCGTCTTTCGTGGAAATGCGCAGAATGTGTGCAGAGGCATTCTCGCTATGTGATGCTTGCGGGCTATGGCGTAATGGAAGATTCCGGTGCATGGGTGTGCGCTCTTTGCAGACCGACGGCGCTTTCATTCATCGTAGATGGCAAGCGTGTTGCTCTTGGTGTTGGCGAGTCTGTTCTTGATCTCAAGAAGACATATCCAGATGCCGTCGTCAAGGGGCGTGAGGGTGAAAGGTGGGCAACGGTCGAATTTGATATTGTCGCTCCGCATGACGGGGAATATCCCTTGGGGTTGCACAATGACTACTTTGGTGAGATGTCCGTAAACGGTGGTGAATTTGTTGCTACAGAAGGTCCGTGGAATGGATATGAAACAAAACCTGTCAATCTTCGAAAGGGTATAAATCATGTCTGCTTCCGTACGCGTGCCGGCAGAGGCGGGCAATGGACTGTCGGTTTCAGAATGCCGCGTAGTTGCGGCGCATCATTTGGCTTGTCTTTATAACATTACAATGGAGAGCACTACAATGGTTATGTCAAGAAATGATGCATTAGCAGTTTTGACTACAATTTGCATGTGTTCCGCGTTTGCCGCGCAGGGTGCGGAGATGCTGGAGTGCGGCGGGCTCGTGACCGAGAAGGTGGCTGGCTGGCGGTTCGAGGCGTCGGAGTAGAAACGCAGAATTTTGCGCTGAAAAGCGCATTGATCTTTGACAATTGGCGATGGAGAATGGCGAAATCTGCTGTGTGTGTCGGCAGATTTCGATGGAATTTGCCAAGAGAGTTGGCAAATTTCGTTGACAGTTCAGCTCAAGATTTGATACACTACGCGCCGAGAAAGGGTAAAAAGAATGTTTATTGAGCGAAATCTGAAGTTAAGTGACATTTTGAAGAGGAAATCGATTTTCCTGTTCGGTCCGCGCCAGTGCGGGAAGTCCTCGCTTGTAGGACACGAGCTTGTCGATGCGCATGTGTTCGACTTGCTTTCTTCCGAAACGCTTATTCGGCTTTCAAGCGACCCTGGATACATCGAAAAGACATGCACGGACGAACGCATAATCGTAATCGACGAAATACAGAAGCTGCCGTCCTTGCTTGATGAAGTCCATAGACTGATTGAACGACGCGGATTCAAGTTCTTGCTGACCGGTTCAAGCGCGAGGAAGTTGAGGCGAAAGGGTGTCAATCTGCTTGGCGGGAGGGCTCGTGTCAAGCGGCTGCACCCGTTTTCCGCATCGGAGCTCAAGGACTTGTTTGACCTTGACAGGGCGGTAAACTACGGACTTCTTCCGCCAGTTGTGTTTTCCGACGAGCCGGAGGAGGATCTTGCAGACTACATCGACGAATATCTGCGCCAGGAGGTCATTGCGGAAGGTGCCACGCGTAATCTTCCCGCGTTCAGCAGGTTTTTGGAGATTGCGGCATGCGCCAACGGCGAACAGATCGACTACTCGGCCATTTCCCGCGATGCGCAGGTTCCTCGCTCGACGGTGCAGGAGTATTTCAGGATTCTCAAGGAAACTCTGCTGGCGGATGAGGTGTCGGTATGGAAGCGCGGCGCAAAGCGAAAGACGGTCGAGACATCCAAGTTCTATCTCTTCGATTCAGGCGTTGCCCGCCGCCTCTCGCGTCAACGCGAGACGACTGCGGGATCGCCCGAATACGGACATCTTTTCGAGACATGGGTGCATCATGAGCTGAGGTGTTATCTTGATGCAAGGGTTCGCGACGGCGAGATCGCGTATTGGAGAACGCCGGCGGGTGTAGAGGTTGATTTTGTCGTCGGGAACGCCGCTATCGAGGCGAAAAGCGCGAACCGCATAGACAATCACGATCTGAAGAATCTGAAGGTGATTTCAGAGGAAGGACGCTTTGACAAGCGCATAGTCGTCTGTCGCGAGCCGAGAGCTGCGCATGTTGATGGCATAGACATTCTGCCCGCGAGGGAGTTTGTCGAGAGATTGTGGAATGACGAGTTTGCGGACGCCTTGTCTTCTGCCGCACTTATGAACTGAGTGTCCAAACGAAATTCTCCGTCGCCAGTTGTCAAGGGTCGGAAGACTCTTGAGGATGAACTGCTATGGAGAAAACAAAATGAGAATACTCTGCGGAACAATTCTTGCGGCAGGTGCCGCTGTTGCGGCAATCGCGGCACAGGGTGCGGCGATGCTGGAGTGCGGCGGGCTCGTGACCGGGAAGGCGGCGGGCTGGCGATTCGAGGCGTCGGGCGCGAAGGGCGGCCAGACGTTCAATCCGCTTGAGGGCTGGTATCCCGACAAGGGCGGAAAGCTTATCTCGCCGCGTGTCGCCATTCCCAAGACCGGCGCGTACTACAAGCTGTCGTTCACCGGTTTCGCTCCTGTTCGGTCTTACGAGACGGTCGCGTTCTATGACGCTGCGGGGAATATGATCGCGGACAACTATGATGTGATTTATGGGGGAGAAGTTGGAGTTCAGAGTTCGAGTAACTTACAACATTACGAGCGGGTTGTCTTTGCGCAGGAGGGTGTCAAGGAAGCGGAGGTGTTCTTCCAGTCCCCGAAGGGATGCACCGTCCGTGACGTGAAGTTAGAGCCCGCGACAGTAGAAGAGGCGGCGAAGTGGTGCGACAGCGTGTACGCGAAGCTGCCGCCGCTCAACTTTGCGCCGAAAGGGAATCCGCTTGCTCTTGCGCCCAAGACGCTGGATGCGCTGAAGACCGGCAAGCCCTGGCGAATCCTCATGCTGGGCGACTCAATCATGCAGGACACTTTCCATTCGCAGTTCCACGCGCTCGTCAAGCGGGCGTATCCGAAGAGCGAAGTTACCTGGCTTGTTTCGGTTCGCGGTTCGACGGGATGCTGGTACTATTGCGAGCCTGAGAACTTCAAGAAGTATGTCGCGGACTATAAGCCAGACTGCGTGTTCATCGGTGGAATCTCCGGCTGGATACATCCCGAAATGCCGCTCAACGGCGGCCCCGCCATCGAGTCGGTGGCGAAGCGCGTCAATGGCGAGCTTGGCGCAGAAGTCGTCGTGATGACACCAACTTTGGCGATTGACTGGCGCGTACCAAAGGGAACGGCGCTGGGAACCGCTGTTTCACCGTCGGCGTTCGACCATGCAGCGCTCGGGGATAAGGCGTGGAAGTATGACGCGCAGGCGGCAGAGGAGTTGAAGGTGATCTGCTCCAAGAACGGCTGGCCGCTCTGGGATATGTTCAATCCTGCCTATGACTGGCTCTTCAAGACGGGGCTTCCTTCTGAGTTTTACGGTCGTGACTACGTTCACTCTGGCGAACTCGGCAAGCAACTCATCGCCCGCATCGCGCTTGCCTATTTCTCCGCTGCGAACAGATAAGACAACATGATTGTCGGTGGCAGACCTTTGTGATGCGGTCTGAGGGGAGGATGCTCGGCAGGAGGATGAGGATTGAATCTCTGTCTTTTCTTTGAAGGCACCGGGCAGGGCGTCGCTGGGCGCATCACGAATGTGACGCGCTTGCGTGATCTCTGTGTTGAAGACGCGCGGCAGAAGCTGCATCTTGAAGCTGGGCCTGGAACTCATTTCGGTTCGTATCTCGCGGGAAAGATTGCGGACGTGGACTGGAGAACGACATTCCGCTCGGCGCGGCGGTGGTTCGAGGCGAACTACGAATCGTTGCCGAAAGACGGGATTGGCACTTCTGTTTCCCTTTTCGGCTTCTCACGCGGGGCGCTTATTGCTCGGCACTTCGCGGCGTGGCTCGACAAGCTTGGCGTCGAGGTTGACTATCTTGGATTGTGGGACACAGTTGACGCTACCATC
>Ga0310695_10004657_pt1 | contig 24930 bp, 19 predicted proteins | sample RumenRJG_04DNA_FD_203882 | JGI IMG/M metagenome (GOLD analysis project Ga0310695, IMG submission 203882) | Bovine rumen microbial communities from Lethbridge, Alberta, Canada - RJG_04 (v2) (version 2) | ecosystem: Host-associated > Mammals > Digestive system > Stomach > Rumen | place: Canada...
CAGAACAGGCCAAAGGTAAGGTTAAACTTAACCAAATATTGGTGCTCAAGGGCATTATAAGAGTTCTCAATCTCCTTTCCTAGTACCGCTGCTTCAAAAACATTCCAAAGTCTCTCAATATCACCTTCTTCTCTTTTGTTCGCGAAAGCCATGAAGTTTGTTCTCTGGGCATTCATCACAGGGATACCATCAAAATCTTTTGGTACTGAAGCAGAGATGTTCAGATAATCTTTAAACATTTGGCATATTTCTATACGTTTTTCATGTGTTATACCACGGTTGAAAATCGCATAAACAGTAAAGGGGTCAATGTCTGCGACACGTCTCCCATCAGGTGCATCTTTTAGATGCTTGATATATTCACCCTTTATATTTGCGTATATCCAATCTATCAACGGCTGTCTATTGTTTCTGAACTGCAAGAGCTTCTGTGACAACTCTTTATAAAATGGAATCCAAGTATATGCCATATTTCTAATAATTTAGTTTCTAATATTTATTCCTCGTATATCTTTTGTCAAGATTCTCTTAAACATATCATCCCATTTCTGGGTTTCATTTGCATCTTGATTATATAATTTCTCTGTATGAATAAAAGTAAACGTCTCAAGGTTGTTATACAAATCTGTTACAGAGATTCCTTGATTACGAATATTGTCTTTTATATTACGCTCAGACTTTTCATTTAACGTGATAAATGTAAGATGCCTAATTGGTTCGTGCGAAGCACTTGCTGCCTTGAAGAAATCTCTAAAATATCCAAAATCCATTTCGTTAACAGAGTGTCCGTAGAAGATTATTTCTTTTGCTTCTAACAAATTACGAGCAACATGATTTGCTCTGTTAAGCATATTATACTTGTACATGAATGACAAACTTCTATTAACCTCTTGATTTGCCTGAATGTCACATCCTAAAACAATATCATCATCAATCAAGCTGCCATGAACATGAATCTGATCATATGATTTTTTATGAAAAAAAATGGGATTATTAAAAAAATCTTGTGGATTGGTATAGTTAAAATTTATTTCAACTATTTTCTTAGGGCATGTAGCCAGTTTTTTAAAGAATATGTATGGATACTTTGTTTCTGCCATCTTAAATCCACTAGACACTCGAATCAAATACTCTCTTAATGATTTCTTTAAACTTTGGAAATCAGACTCTATGTCACGTATGTCATTCTCTGTACACTCAGGATGATTCTTTATGAATTGCAATATTTCCTCTTCAATATCAAACCAGTTTTCTTTTTTGGAAGCTTCTGTCTGGAGATGAGAAATAAGAGAATGATTCAAATAGTTTTCTGTTGGGAAAGAGTATAATTTCTTTTCCAATTTCTTCCACTCGTCACCTTCTACAAATTGAGAATACTTCGATTGTAGTCCCATATCTATATCGAATCCATTACCTATTATAATAGCTAGTTCCGCCATAATTCATTTATATTTAACTATCGCTCAAGAAGTAAGTTCTTGATACAATCTAAATAGTTCTGCCACGCATTTGCTTTCTGTCATAGTTTTGACATCAAAGCCATAGGCTTGCATCACAGCGCGATCATTATCCAGATGAGCTTTACGGAGTTCGGGGGGCATGTATACAGGATCATATAAATCAGCAAGGCATACGTCTGGGGTATTCTCTCTCGCAGAAATGATACTCTGAGCAGTTTGCTCAATTTTCTGTCGCTGTTCTTCTGTTGGAGTAGGCCATGGAAAATTATTATAGACAACACTATTGGAATAGCGATAACGAGTTTCAAGTCTACCACATACAGCCCTCATCCAAGCCATGTGAACATTAGACTGCATAACGCCAAAATGATACAACGTAGCATCTGGGACTATATAGACCTGATTAGATGCTATCGTCTCAGGTGTGAGATACATCATGGGGATATAGCGTCGTTTCTCTGAACACACAGTAGGTACGGCGAGATACTTCGTGTTAGGTTGTCGTATTTCGGCAAAAAGCGTAGGAGTATCAGCTAGCAAAACAGTATTTTTTCGACTACTAGATGCTCTCCATTGCTGAACACGCTCAACTTTCTCTCTAATAATAGTATTCTTTGCATAGAGACTCAACGGAATATTTTTCAGCCAGACGCACCAACGTGGTATTGCATGCAGCATTTCCTGAGCGCCAATAAATGGACGAAGAAATTGTTTTATTGAAGGATCACGTCTTAATAAATCCTCATACTCAGTACGATCAATTGTAAAATTACCATCATCAAGCGCAAAACTACCATAGTTCATTGATGAAACAGCGCATAGCGGATTATTACGTTTAGCAATGAAAACGTCAGGGCCTTCTGTTAGGTACGCATTAATATGATTTACCTGTTTCTTCTGGTCATTATCATAAATATATCTTCTTTGTGTGTCCACAAAAGAGAGTCCAACAATAACACAATGTACGTGGGCTTTAAGAGATGCCTCACTATCCCATCGGAAAGTTCGATGAGCGAAGTCAATATGGATACCCATATTAAATAAGGGCTCCCACAGCGATGCAACCTGTTCACCCTGACAGATGCTATTAGTAGAAACAAAAGCAGCACGAGCATTTTTGTTATGATTCATGAGATTAACAGCCCGCATATACCAACAACAAACATAATCCATGTTGCCCACATTTTTCCATTTCGCCCCAAACACATTTGTCATGTCTTGCTTTTGAGGTTCTGACATCTGCCGAGCTCCTACAAACGGAGGATTGCCAATGATATAGTCATATTGGACTTCGTATCTTTTTGCATTTGATTTGAATCCACGCTGATAATCTCCAACAATCAGGTTAGCCTCTTTGAGATCAATGTCGGGCTCGCCAACTTTCCAATCAGCCTCTTCCTCGTAAAGAAGATGCGCGTTCTTAATGTGAATCGTTGGAATGTCGGATGGAAGTTCAATCACATCCCAATCCATTCTGAGCGCATTACCTTCACGTATATTATGGTAGGGCTTCAGGGGCAGGAAGTCGATATCCTGATGGATTATACGCTCTGTTTCAGCCAGCATCTGCGCCTCAGAAATCCAAAGGGCCGTGGTAGCAACAGTAACAGCAAAATCATTAATCTCTATGCCGTAGAACTGCTGGATGCTCACCTTTATAGGATTAACAAATGCACCCATCATCGTTTGACCATGATAACGTTCACGAATAACCTCGTTCTCCAATCTACGCAAAGAGAGATAAGTCTCTGTCAAGAAGTTACCAGAACCACACGCAGGGTCAAGGAATGTGAGCGAAGCCAAACGGTCTTGGTAGGCATCCAGTTTCTTCTGGCGTTGACGCTCAACCTTTTCTTCTAATATATTATCTAGTTCTTTGCGAAGGTCATTCAAGAACAGCGGGTCGATAACTTTATGAATATTTTCGATAGAGGTATAATGCATGCCTCCACAACGTCTGGTCTCTGGATTCAGCGTGCTTTCAAATACAGCACCAAATATCGTTGGGGAAATCTCGCTCCAATCAAAATCGAGTGATGCATTTTGCAATAGCGTCTGCTTCAACTCCTCCGTAAACTGAGGAATCTCGATCTCTTCCGCAAACAATCCACCATTGGTATATGGAAAGGCTTTTAGATCATCCTTTAAGTATTTGCTTCGTTTGTCTTGTGGCGTATTCAACACCTCAAACAGTCGCATCAAGGAATTACGTAAATCCTCCGCATCATAACGTACCAAGAAATCATGAAACTGGTCGTGCATAAACACACCGGCATCTTCTGCATAAAGACAGAACACTAAGCGTACGCACAGGATATTCAGCCAGCGAAGAGCCTCAGGAGAATCATCATCATATTGTTTTAGTAAAGCTTCATATATCTTTCCCACGATTTCGCCAGCCTGCATTGACACCTGCATTTCTTTGGACAAGTGCTCATTCTTTGTGTCAACCAAGAATTGCAAGCGATAATACTCTTTGCCAAGGTTCTCTAGTAATATCTGTTCGGGTTCGCCATTTGGCTGCTCCATATCATATACCAGGAATTCCGAGAAATTACAGGTAACAATCCAACGTGGACGTTCTGAATATTTCAATTCTGCAGCATAGCGCTTTGCCTGTTGAAAAGGATTCAATACCGAGCCATCGCTCTGCATAATACCCTTGCGTAAATCCTTATCTATTGATTTCTGTTCAATCAATACTTTTGTGGTGGGAATATGTGCATCAATGAAATTTGTTTTGTCCACTTTCACTTGCTCTTCATAGCGAACAAACGTACTTGGATTCTCTATTCCAAACACCTCTGTGAGCAACTCAGTCCAGAAAACCTGCGAGTCGCCTTTCTCATACCCTCTACCCTTCCAACGTTCTGCAAACTCAGCAGCAGCTGCTGCCTGTTGTTTCTCAGTCTTCATTATAATTATGGTTTTAAGTCTTATGCAAATGCAAAGATACAAACATTATTTGTAAAGACAAAGGAATACATCGAAAATAAATGGCCTAGTAGGGACAATGTTAAAATAAAAAAATGAGATGATGTGAAAATTGAGAAATGACCAAGTCCATTACATTACAGTTATTACAGTTAAATAAAAGGGGGTGTTATACCCCACATTTCTTTTATAACTTATTGATATATATATAGTTATATATAATATTAAAAGAATAATACCCCTTTAAAAAACAACTGTAATAACTGTAATTGTAATGCTTGACAAGTATTAGTTTCATCTAAAAAGCTTATAATCAACAAGATACGATATTACACCTACAAGGTATCCCGAGATAAAAATCGTCTAAAAGGCACAAATCATCTCAGTTTTCCGCCCTAAAAACCGTCAAAAAGCATACAAAACAGCATTTTTCGATGAAGAAGCATGCGTTTGCAGCAAAAATGGCTGATGAGAAAAAAGCGTAACCATCTCCATTTTGCCAAGGAAAAAGCAGAAAAGTCACTATATAGCTGAAATCATGAAATGACTCGAGTGATTTCATGACTTGAGCCAGCTCAATCGATGAATTCACTCGAGTGGCGTTTTTGGGGGTATTATGAATACATGAAACATTAAACATGAAACATTAAACATGAAACATTAAACATGAAACATTAAACATGAAACATTAAACATGAAACATTAAATAACGACTCGATTGGGGGAAGGGGATAAAGAGATATGTCGTTTCTCGATGAGCAACACGTCGTTTCTCTGGCAGAGATACGACGAAGTGAAACGAGAGGGCAGTTTTTGACTTCCGACAAAAAAGTGAACAAAAAAAACGGGTCAAAAAATGGCCCGTTAACTAAATTAATTGCCTATCCGAGATACTCATCATCCCGTACCAGCACCTTCTCAATCTTGCCGACGTACATTGTATGGAAGTTACTTATTCTCCCTAGCTTTCCTTGCAAACTCAAACAACGACAGGGGCAGATGACAGTAGCCATCGGGATTCTTGTCGAGATAGTCCTGATGATACTCCTCGGCGGTGTAGAAGTTCTGCAGGGGCAGTTTCTCAACAACCAATGGCTGCTCGTAGTTTTTCTGTTCCTCGGCAAAGACCTTCTCTATGACAGGCAGGTCTGCTGGGTCGGTATAATAAACGCCCGTGCGATAGCGTGTGCCCTCGTCGTGTCCCTGCTTGTTGAGACTGGTGGGGTCGATGGCCTTGAAGAACATCTGCAACAGGAATTCCAGGCTGACCACGTCGGGATTAAAGCGCACGAATACGGTCTCGGCAAAGCCCGTCTGGTCGGTATAAACCTCTTTATATGTAGGATTCTCGGTATGTCCGTTGGCAAAGCCCACCTCCGTGAGGACCACACCTTCAATCTGTTTGAAGAAATGTTCTGTACCCCAAAAACAGCCACCAGCAAAATAGATATCCTTTGTGGTCTGCGCGCCGTCTGAGGCCGTTCCGTTTAATAACTGTTCGTCTAGTTTCATAATTATAATAATAATAGTTCAAGTATGTTGTTGTGAACATGCAGACAGATTAAATTTTTCTGCATTTTAATGCAAAGGTACGGTTTTTCCGTGTAAAGTTACGCTAAATATGGGAAAATTGCTACCTTTGCACCCAATAATTAACAACATTTTGGCAATACAGATAACATACAGACGTACCAGCCGCTTGTCTATGCGCATTGTGAAGAATGGCGATGTGCACGTGTCGGCACCCATCGGACTGTCACGAGACAGGGTGATAGCCTTTATCGAGGAGCACCGCGACTGGATTGACGACGCCAGGAAGAAGACCTCGGAGCGTCAGCAACAGCGGAGTGCATTCTACGACAAGTTGCCCCTGACCACCCGCGCTCAGGCAGACGAGGCATTGCGACGGTTGAAAGCGCTAATAGAACCGATGGTAGAGCGCCATGCAAAGGAGATGGGTGTAAGGCCGAGCAGGGTGTTTTTCAAACCTACCATCTCGCGCTGGGGGCTGTGCAACGTGCGCGACCGCAGCATCTGTATTTCGGCCTACGTACTGCTATTGCCCGAGTGGTGTGCCGAACATGTTGTGGTGCACGAGATGTGCCACCTCTTGGAACCTAGTCACAACGCTCGTTTCCATGCCCTCATTGACAGGTATTTTCCCCGCTGGCGCGAGGCCAGGCGAGAAACGCGCAGGGTATCATCGCTGTCGAAATAATCATAAGGCGAGCCTCAACCCACATAACAAACAACAAAAAGACATGCCTCAAGCATCCACTTCAGAGAGCCTGAGGCATTTCTAAATACCACTATATAAGCGCGGGTTACAACTTGGTGATGATACCCAGCTGCGTACTCTTCATAAACTCGATGATGTGGCGAATCTCTGCGCTGTCGGGCACCTGCTCCTCAATCTGCTTCACCGCATCAAAGAGCGAGGTCTGACCGTGGAACACCAGACGATAGGCATTAGCAATATGCTTCAGCACCTTCTCGTCGATGCCGTTCATGCGACCCATGGTATAGTTCACACCACCATACTCGCTGCGCTTGGTGCAGATGATAAAGGGAGGCACATCCTTGGAGAAGGTAGTACCGGCCTGAATCATTGCGCCGCGGCCCACACGCGTCTTAGCATTCTCGATGACCGACGACGAGAAGATGACACCATCCTGAATCTCGCAGTCGCCGGCAATCTTGGTACCATAGCCAAAGACACAGCGGTTGCCCACCTTGGTGTCGTGTGAGATATGAGCACCCTCCATCAGCACGTTATCATTGCCTATAACGGTCTGGCCGCCAGTATGGGTGGCGCGGTTGATGACTACATTCTCGCGGATAATGTTGTTGTCGCCAATGATGCACTCGGACTTCTCGCCACGGAAATCGAAATCCTGAGGCAGGGCAGCAATCACAGAGCCCTGGTGCACCTTATTATTCTTACCCATGCGCGTGCCACTGAGGATGCTGACGAAGGGGAAGATGACGCAGTTGTCACCAATCTCTACATCGTCCTCGATATACACGAAGGGGAATATCTTACAGTTGTCGCCAATCTTCGCCTTGGGCGATATCTCGGCTCTTGGACTAATTTCACTTGCCATAATTCTTAACGCTTAATTCCTAACTGGTCATTATTTGGAGCCACCGCCCAGGGCCTGATACAGGTTCACTACAGCCTGCATCTTGTTAAAGTCGTCGGTGACCTTAGAGATGCGGGCATTCAGCAAGCCGTTCTGTGCCTGGATAACCTCCAGATAGCTGGAGCCCTTAGAGGTGTAGAGCAGTTTGGTATCCTCCACATTCTGCTCGTAGATCTTCACCTGCTTCTCATCGAGCTTGCTCTTCTCGTCGCAAGTGTTATAGGCCAGAAGGGCGTTGCTCACCTCGTTGCCAGCCTTGAGGATTGTGCTCTGGAAGGTGTTGAGTGCCTGCTCCTGCTGTGCCTTGGCCACCTTCAGACCAGCCACAATCTGTCCGTGCTGGAAGATGGGCTGTGTGAGTGAACCGACAGCAGAGAGGAGCCACTTGCCTGGGTTCACGACAGCAGAACCAAGAGAGTTGGTGAACATCGCCGTGCCTGTAACCTTCAGACTGGGATAGAAGCGTGAACGGGCGGTCTCGGTGTCGTAGAAGCACTGAGCCAGCGACATCTCGGCAGCGTGCACATCAGGACGATTAGAGAGCAACTGGATGCCTACACCCGTAGAGAATGAAGTGGGCAGGCTCTGATTGTAGAACTTACCACGGGCAATCTGATGGCCAGCCTCGTTGAGCAGCAGCGACATAGAGTTTTCCATCTCACGAATCTGACGCTTGAGGTCGGCCTTCTTTGCCTGCACGCTATAGTAGTTGGCCTCGGCCGTCTGCACACTGGTAGAGCGGGCACGGCCCAACTGCATCTGCAACTGCATCATGCCCCAGGTGTCCTTGGTGAGTCCCTCCATATCGGTGACAATAGCCAACTGTTCGTCGAGCATCATCAGCGTATAGTAGAGGTTGGCCACACCACAGATAATCTGTGTCTGCACAGCCACCTGATAATCCTTTGTTGCCAGCAATTTCATCTGTGCCGAGCGCTTCTGCGAGAGCAGGTTGCCAAAGAGGTCAATGTTCCACGTAGCGCTGACAGGTAACTGATAGGTCTTGCTGACAGAGGCTCCGTCCATCTGCACCTGACTGATGGTGCCCTGGGGCGCAAAAGCCACAGAGGGCAGGAAGGCCAGTTTGGCACAGGTCAGTGCCGTCTCCATCATCTTCACGTTGAGGGCAGCATTGCGCAGGTCAACATTATTCTCAAGAGCGGTCTCAATGAGTCCCTGCAGCTGAGGGTCAGTAAACACCTCGCGCCAGGGCAGATTGCCAAAGTTCTCGTCGGTATTCACAGCCAGGGTGTCGCCATCGCTCTGCAGGTCGCGAATCAGTCCCTTGGTATTCAAATCCTCAGGACGCTCGTATTTGTTGTAGAGTCCGCAGCTGGTCAACATCAAGCTGAGCAACAGACCCACCCCCAGGCTCCTCCCTATATGGAGGGGAGTGGACGCCTTTTTCTTTAATATCTTATTCATCTTTATCTTCATTATATTATTCTACCCATTCCCCTCCCTGCGAGGGAGGGGTCAGGGGAGAGTATTTTATTTTTCCAATTTATAATCTACAGGACGCTTGGCATACTGCTGCAACTCGGTGGTCACATCAGGATTCTCCTCGTCACCTTCAAACTTCATCGGTCTGAACTTCTCCTGCAGACTCTGGAAGAGCACAAACAAGGCAGGCACCACAAAAATCTGACACAGCGTACCGATAAGCATACCGCCCACGGCAGCTGCACCCAGCGTCTGGTTACCATTCTTGCCTACGCCCGATGCAAACATCATTGGCAGCAGACCGATAATCATGGCCAACGACGTCATCAGGATAGGACGCAGACGAGCGGCGGCACCCAGCACGGCAGACCACGAGACTGCCATACCCGTCTGACGACGCTCAAGGGCGAACTGCACAATCAGGATGGCGTTCTTAGCCAACAGACCAATCAGCATGATGAGTGAAATCTGCATGTAGATATCGTTGGAGTGGCCAAACAGTGCCGTGAAGCCGAAACAGCCAGCCAGACCAAACGGTACAGAGAGCACCACGGCCAGAGGCAGGATGTACGACTCGTACTGTGCCGACAGAATCAGATAGATAAAGAGGAAGCAGAGCACGAAGATAATCCACGTAGAGTTAGACGCCTTGGCCTCCTCACGGGTCAAACCAGAATAGTCATAGGTATAACCTGTGGGCAGTGTTGTGGCAGCCACCTCCTGACAAGCCTTGATAGCCTCACCCGAAGAAAAACCGTCGTTCACCGTTGCCGTGACGTTGATAGAGGTAAACAGGTTGAAACGGTTGATGTTAGAAGGTCCGTAGACACGTTCCAGCGTACAGAACTCCTTGACAGGCGACATGCCTGATGGGGTGCGCACATAAATGCTGTTAAGCGACTCTTCTGTTTGACGCGTCTCGGGTGAACCCTGAATCATCACACGGAACAACTTACCGTAGGCGTTGAAGTTGGAGGCGTAGAGTCCGCCATAGTAGCCCTGCAGGGTACTCAGGATGGCAGAAGGCGACACACCCACCTGCTTACACTTAGCCACATCAACATGAACCATGTACTGCGGGTAAGAGGGGTTGTATGATGTCTGGGCCATCTGAATCTCAGGACGCTTATTCAGCTCTGCGATATAGTTCTTCACAATATCATAGAACTTGTTCAAATCGCCACCTGTGCGGTCCTGCATCACCAACGACACACCGCTGCTCAACGAGTAACCAGGAATCATTGGGGGCGAGAAAGCCAGGATAGAGGCATCCTTGATATGTGCCGTCTTGATGAATATCTGGGCAACAACCATCTGGGCATCCAGCGGGTTCACAAAGAAACGATAGATACCGTCGCCCTGCCAGAGTCCAGAGATTTTCCACCACAGTCCGCGCTGGCGCTCAGAGAAGGGCTTCAACTTAATAATAAAGGTAGCCTGGTCTGAACCAGAACCTGCGATAAAGTTGTATCCCTGAATCTGCTCACGGGCCTGAATAGCAGGATCGGCAGCCAGAATACTATCTACCTCATTGATAATCTGACGGGTACGAGCCACGGAGGTGGCAGGAGGCATAGAGATAGTACAGAACACCGTACCGGTATCCTCATCGGGCACCAGACCGCTCTTGGTGGTCAGCATAGAACCTACAAGGGCCACGATACCCACCAGCGCTACCATCAGGATAAGCACAGGCTTGCGCACCGTCTTCTCGATGCTGTTCTTATACTTGCCCAGAATCTTATCATAAGCGGTGTTGAAAGCTAAGTGGAAACGGTCAATGCGGCTCAGCTTCTTCTCGCCGTCCTTAGCATGTGGCTTCAGGAAGATAGCACACAGGGCAGGCGACAGCGTCAGGGCATTCAGGGCTGAGATGAAGATAGACACGGCCATCGTCACACCAAACTCGCGATAGAAGGTGCCGCTGGTGCCACCGATAAACGATACCGGAACGAACACTGAGGCCATCACCAGCGTGATGGAGATGATAGCGCCCGAAATCTCGTTCATGGCATCAACAGAGGCTGTCAACGCACTCTTATAGCCCTGGTCCAACTTGGCATGCACAGCCTCAACCACCACGATGGCATCGTCCACCACAATAGCGATAGCCAGCAGCAGAGCCGACAGCGTGAGCAGGTTGATAGAGAAGCCCATCACACTGAGGAAGAAGAATGTACCAATCAGCGACACAGGTACTGCAATCAGAGGTATCAGCGTAGAACGCCAGTCCTGCAGGAACACGTAGATAACGATGAACACCAATACCAACGTGAAGAACAGGGTGAAGATAACCTCTTCGATAGAGGCATACAAGAACTCCGTCACGTCGTAGTTGATCTTATAGGTCATGCCCGGGGGGAACAGTTTTGCCTGCTCCTCGAGCTCGGCCTTCACCTGCTTGGCGATCTCATTGGCATTAGAACCGGCAATCTGCTGCACCATACCCAGTACAGACGGCAGATTGTTGTTTCTCATAGACACAGAATACATCTGGCCACCCAGTTCGATACGTGCCACATCCTTCAGCTTCAGGGTCTGACCGTTGGCATCACTGGAGATGATGATATTGCCAAACTCTTCTGCCGACTTCAGACGACCTGTATAGCGCAGTGAATACTCGTAGGCTACATCCGACTGCTCACCAAAGGAACCAGGAGCGGCCTCGATATTCTGTTCGGCCAGTACATTGCTAATGTCGGAGGGCATCAGGCCGTACTGTTTCATCACATCGGGCTTCAGCCAGATACGCATGGCGTATGACTTCATACCAGGGCTCTGCACATCACCCACACCCTGAATACGCTTGATAGCAGGGATGATATTGATGTTGTTGTAGTTGGTCAGGAACTCATCATCATAGCGTCCGTCCTCAGAGGTCAATGTAAACATCAGCACCTGAGAGGTCTGACGCTTCATCACGGTAACACCCACACGGGTTACCTCGGCAGGCAACAGAGCCTGAGCCTGCTGCACACGGTTCTGCACGTTCACAGCACACATATCTGCGTTCATGCCCTGACGGAACAGGATACTGATCTGTGCCGAACCGGCACCGGCGGTGGACTGGATATAGTCCATACCCTCTACACCGTTGATGCTCTCTTCCAGAGGGGTGATAACAGAGTTCTTCACCGTCTCCGCATCGGCACCGGGATACTGTGTGTGCACCACAACGGTAGGTGGCGCAATATCCGGATACTGCTCAATAGGCAGCGAGAAAAGTCCTATAACACCCAGGATAACGGTGAGGATAGATATCACCGTCGACAGTACTGGGCGCTTGATAAAATTAGTAAATGTCATACTTTCTATTATTTTTTAATAGCGTTAACAATATCTGTTGCCGACATAGCCTTGGCCTGCTCGTCTATCTTCTGCTGATAGCGCTCGGGCGTGATGGGAACAATCTCCATTTGGTCGGTCAACTTAGTGATACCATTGGTCACATACTTATCGCCAACTTTCAATCCGCTGGTCACAATATAATTTACGCCATCGTTCTGGGGGTCAACAGTAATCTCTGTGTATGCCACCTTATTATTCTCCTTCAGCACATACACAAACTTCTTGTTCTGCACTTCCATCACCACACGCTGGGGAATAACGATGGCAGAATCGGCCACGCTGGGAATGACAATAGAACCTGAGCCTCCGCTCTTCAGCAGCTTCTCGGGATTGGGGAACTGAGCCTTCAACTGTACAGAACCTGTAGAACGGTCAATGACACCGCTGATAGAGGTCACATGACCGTCATAAGCATACATCGTACCGTCGGCCAACTGCAGTTTCAAAGGAGGGAATTTCTCTACGGCGCCCTTCAGGCCACCTTCACCCTGAGACATTGTGAGCATGTCTTTCTCGGTCATAGAGAAATAGACATCCATAGTGCTGATATCTGATACGTGGGTCAGTACATTTGAAGCACTCACCAGCGCACCTTTCTTCAATGGCAGCGTACCAACGACACCAGCAGCTGGACTCTTCACATAGCAGAAGCTCAGAGCCTCTTTAGCGGAAGACAGAGCTGCCTGGGCCTGAGCCAACTGAGCCTGAGCACTGAGGAAAGTATTCTCGGCAGTCTGCAACTCATAGTCGCCTACCACCTTGCTGGCATGCAGTTTCTTCGTATTATCAAAAGTCAGTTTGGCTGTATTCACCGCACTCTGGGCAGTGTTTACGGCAGCCTGAGCCTGGCGCACCTGCGCCTGATAGGTCTCGTTGTCAATCACGAAAAGCACCTGACCAGCGCTCACCGTCTGACCTTCTGTCACGTTAATCTGAGTAAGGAATCCTGAAACCTTCGGACGGATTTCCACGTCCTGAACACCATTAATCGTTGCTGGATAGGTGGACTGTAGCGAGGCATTCTGTGTGGCTACAACATCCACAGGGTACTCATTGTCGCCAAACGTTGGACGGCCACCGCCTCCACCACACGACATCAGCACGGTTGCAACAACTGCAACCAGCATCATTTTGTTCTTCTTCATAATAGTTCTTAATACTTAAATTTATATATAAATTCTGTTCCGATATTGAAAACTCATTGAAAAAATGAAGTTTCTGAATTGCAAAGGTATAAAAAAAAGGTACAAGTTGGAACACTCATACCTTTATTTTTACATGTTATTAATATTTTATTAATATTCTATATAGATTCCTTAACATCCTTAAAGAACTTCCAGAACTTATCCGAGAAGTATTTGTTTTGCAAACCTGCAGGCACATATACTGTCACGTCATAGGAATCGAAGGCTTCATCGATGATGGGCGGATACTTCTTGGGACACACAATCTTAGTCAGACGCTTGCAACCTTTGAAGGCATTCTTCTGAAGGCGTTCAATGCTCTTGGTAAGGGTAACGGCTTGTAAAGATTTGCATCCCATAAAGGTAGCTGGTTCAACAAAACGAACGCCCTGAGGCAGTGAGACCTCCTGCAAAGCCACACAGTCCATGAAGGCAGAATCACCAATCTCTTCCATTCGTTCGGGGAAGGAAACAGCAGTCAGGTCTCTGCAACCACGGAAAGCCTGCGGGGCAATATAGCCAATGCGATCAATTATTGTAGTATTCTTACAACCTGCTACTAGCATCAGCGTACCTTTCCACGTACAGATAATACCATTACAATTGTCGCGTGAGTCATAATGTGTATTGGTGGAATCCACACTGATAGCCTCCAAGGCAGGACAGTCGGCAAAGGCGCCATAGGCAATATCTTCCACTTGCGAAGGGATGACAATCTCCGCCAACTGGTCTGCATGAGCAAAGGCCTCTGCCTGGATCTGCTTCAGACCCACAAAATAGCGAAACTCCTTGAAGCTCTTCAAGTCGCAGCCACTAAAGACGGTGCCGATACTATCCACAGCTGCCGCATCAACGCTTGTCATCTCCGTAGCGTCGGCATCAATCCATCCCTGCTCACGTGCTATTTTTATCAGGGGTTCATTTGTCTGGAGGGTCGCAATGACCTCCATTTCCACTTCTGGTGTGTCGTCATCATCGGGCGAACCCACCATATTGATTGCTAAAAAACACAGGGCAAAGATGGCAAGTGTTGCTAATCCGCCCAAAAACCAAATCTGTTTGTAAAACGGTGTTTCCATACCTTTCAATATTGAATTATTTAATTCTTAATTCTCAACTCTTATAAGTCCCATTGATTTTGCTTTCTCCATCAGCAACTTCATCAAAGGCTCGCGCTCGTTCTCAACCTTATTGTCAAGGACGGCATCTTTCAGATACTGTTTCAGCGTGCCCACCTCGCGAGAAGGCTGCAGATGGAACATTTCCATGATTTCATTGCCGTCGATAACAGGCTGCAACAGGCGCTTATAGTCTTTCACCTGCAAGTCAGCCAGTTTTTCGCGAACCATACGGAAATTCTCCAGGAACATCTTTTTCTTGCCTTCATTCTTCGAGGTGATATCAGCCTCGCAGAGTGTCATCAGGTCATCGATATCATCGCCTGCATCATTCAGCAGACGGCGGACGGCGGAATCGGTCACCTCACTGTCGGCAATGACCTGCGGACGCATGTGGAGATCCACGAGTTTCTGCACGTATTTCATCTCAGCACCCATCGGCAGCTTCAACCTGCGGAATATCTCGGGCACCATCTTTGCACCAATAAAATTATGGTTATGGAAGGTCCAGCCCGCAGATGGTTCCCAACGCTTAGACTTGGTCTTACCGATATCATGGAGCAGCGCGCCCCAACGGAGCCATAAGCCTCCATCGTGAGCCACGACATTCTCCAGCACTTCCAGTGTATGATAGAAGTTATTCTTATGGGCGCGTCCGTTTTTCTGTTCAACGATGTCGAGAGCAGCCAGTTCAGGCAGGATGATATTCAGGAGTCCTGAGCGTTGCAAGTCAACGAAGCCCTTACTGGGATGGGGAGACATGATAATCTTGTTGAGTTCCACCTCGATACGTTCGCCACTGACAATCTTGATACGGTCGGCCATGCGTTCCAGAGCCTCGAAGGTCTCATCCTCAATCTGGAAGTTCAACTGGGTGGCAAAACGGATGCAACGCATCATACGCAAGGGGTCGTCACTAAAGGTGATGCCAGGTTCCAAAGGCGTGGCAATGATACCATCCTCCAAGTCGGCCAAGCCATTGAAGGGGTCTACCAATTCACCGAAGCGGCTCTTATTCAGGCAAATAGCCATCGCATTAATGGTGAAGTCACGACGATTCTGGTCATCCTCCAACGTACCATTCTCCACAATGGGTTTTCGCGAGTCGTGACTATAGCTTTCCTTTCGGGCTCCCACAAACTCCACTTCTGTATCGTGGAATTTTACTTGAGCAGTTCCGAAATTCTTGAATACAGAGAGATGGGCCTTACGTCCCAACATATGTTTCAGTTCCTGAGCCACAGAGATGCCACTGCCCACCACGACGACATCGATATCATTTGAAGGGCGCTCCAGGAAAATGTCACGCACATAGCCACCTACCACATAGCACTCCAGTCCTAAGCGATCGGCAGCCTCGCTGATTTGATGAAATATATTTTGGTCTAATATCTCGGCCAGTTCTTCGTCAGAATACAACTTCATTCTTTATCTTTCTCATGATTTGGACTGCAAAATTACAAAAAAAACACCACCTAGTATGTCAATTTAATTATTTTTAGTAACTTTGCCACAGAATTAAATCTAAATATGATTTCCAAAGAATGAAAAGATATTTTATTATTATTCCAGTCGTCATTGCCACATTGTTTACCACAGCTTGTGGCAACTCGCGCAGAGACGAGATTGAAGCGCGGAAAGCAGCCCTGAAGCACAAGCAGGACTCCAGTTTACAGGCCGCCCAACAGGAGTTAGCCGTCGTTGACTCCACCTTAGAGGCGGTCAAGGCAGAATATGAACAGAAGAAAAAAGAAGTAGAGGCTCATAAAGCGGCCCTGCAGGCTACAGAAGAGGAGCTCACAGCCCTGACGCTGCTGCGTATGCACCGCGACTCACTGCAGGTTCAATGGAATGCCTTAGGGGCCAAAATCAAGTATATCAGGATAAAAAGTCAAGACAGTCACAACGACCAGTAGACTGCCTGCCAGAAGTAGGGAATCCCAAATGTTCGCTATAGCGACAGTTCAACGAGAAAAGTACCTGTAAAGTAAAAAAGCGAGTTTTTCCTTTGCCGTTCTCTCAACTTTTCGTAACTTTGCACCCGAATTATGGATAGATTTGAAAAGACAAACGCAGAATTTGAGGCCGCCATTGCCGAATGCCGTGACATGTTTTCCAAGAAACTGCACGACTACAAGGCGTCTTGGCGCATTTTGCGTCCATCATCGCTTACTGACCAACTGTTTATCAAGGCTAAGCGAATCCGCTCACTGGAAATCAAGCAGGAGTCACTGGTTGGCGAAGGTATCAGACCTGAATTCGTGGCGCTGATTAACTACGGCATCGTAGGATTGATACAATTGGAGAAAGGTTTTGCCGATACGGTGGATATGGACAATGAGGCCGCCATGGCACTCTATGACCATTATGCCCATGAGGCCCTGGAACTGATGAAACGCAAGAACCACGACTATGACGAGGCGTGGCGCGGCATGCGTGTAAGCAGCTACACAGACCTGATACTCACCAAGATTGAGCGTATCAAGGAGATAGAGAACCTGAGCGGAAAGACTCTCGTCAGCGAGGGTATTGACGCTAACTATATGGATATCATCAACTACGCGGTCTTCGGACTGATTAAGTTGGGAGAATGAAAAAAGCGATAGTCAACCTGTGTCGCCTGCTTTTAGCGGCGGTCTTTATCCTTTCAGGATTCGTCAAGGCCGTAGATCCGCTGGGTACGCTATACAAGATGCAAGACTATCTGCTGGCCATGGATCTGGGCGGGTGGCTGCCCGACTTGGCATTATTGGCCTTCGCCGTAGGACTGTCGGCATTGGAGTTCTGTCTGGGAATCTTCATGCTGTTTGCCATCAGGCGCAGGCTCACATCCAGGACAATGGTGATTGTTCTGGCTATCATGACATCACTGACACTATGGCTGGCACTGACCGACCCCATCAGCGACTGCGGATGCTTTGGCGATGCGCTCGTATTGACCAACTGGCAGACGTTCTGGAAGAACATCATTCTTCTGACCGCAGCACTCGTCGTTGCAAAATGGCCCTTCGGGATGATTCGATTCATCAGCAAGTCAAACCAATGGATTGTCATCAATTACTCGTTACTGTTTATCCTGATTAACTCAGGATGGAGCCTGTACGACAGACCGCAGTTTGACTTCCGTCCCTATCACGAGGGAACAGACTTGCGTGAAGGATGGAACCTGATGATGGAGGGCAACGAGTCGCCCTACGCTGACTTCTTCATAGAGAAGGCCGATGACGGGGAGGATATCACGGAACAGGTGCTCAACAACGAAGGCTACACCTTTCTGCTGATTGCGCCCTGGCTGGAGAAAGCCGACGATTCGCAACTGGATTTGATAAACCAGGTCTACGAGTATGCAGAAGACAATGACTATCTGTTCTATTGCCTGACAGCCAGCGGAGAATCGGGCATCAGTCTTTGGCGCGACATCACAGGTGCCGACTACCCATTCTGCCAGACCGACGGGACAGTACTGAAGACGATGATCAGAAGTAATCCCGGACTGCTGTTGCTGAAAGACGGCAAGGTGATACGTAAATGGAGCCATAACAGGCTGCCCGATGAATATGACCTGGCACGACCTCTGGAGGAACTGGAGTTAGGACAGGCAGCCGGCAATACGATGGGCCGCCATATCGCTGAGGTGATGCTTTGGTTTGTATTACCATTGTTACTGCTCTCCATCACCGACCGGTTGTGGATGTGGTCCAAATGGATAAGGAAACGAAAAAATAGTAATTCTATTAATAAAAAAGAAGTAAAAATGAGAAAGAAAATTGTTGCAGGAAACTGGAAGATGAACATGAATCTCCAGGATGGTATTGCTCTGGCAAAGGAGCTGAACGAGACATTGAAGGCTGAGAAGCCCAACTGTGGTGTAGTTATCTGCACACCATTCATCCACCTCGCTTCTATTGCACAGTTCCTCGACCAGAACATCATCGGTCTGGGTGCAGAGAACTGCGCAGACAAGGAGAAGGGTGCTTTCACTGGTGAGGTTTCTGCCGAGATGGTCAAGAGCACGGGTGCACAGTACGTGATCCTGGGTCACTCAGAGCGTCGTGAGTACTACAAGGAGACTCCCGAGATCCTGAAGGAGAAGGTGCTGCTGGCTCAGAAGAACGACCTGAAGGTTATCTTCTGTATCGGTGAGTCACTCGAGGAGCGCGAGGCAGGCAAGCAGAACGAGGTCGTTAAGGCTGAGCTTGAGGGTAGCGTATTCAACCTCTCTGAGGAGGATTTCCGCAAGATCGTTATCGCCTACGAGCCAATCTGGGCTATCGGTACCGGTAAGACTGCTACTGCTGAGCAGGCAGAGGAGATTCACGCTTACATCCGTTCAATCATCGCTGAGAAGTACGGTCAGGCTGTTGCCGACGACACCACTATCCTCTATGGTGGTTCTTGCAAGGCAAGCAACGCTCCTGAGCTCTTTGCTAAGCCCGACATCGACGGTGGTCTGATTGGTGGTGCTTCTCTGAAGGCTGCTGATTTCAAGGGTATCATCGATGCCTTTAAGTAAAAAGTAAAAAGGTAAGAAAGTAAAAGAGTAAAAAGAGTAATGATTATGCGTATGAAAACAGGATTATTGCAATCTATTATTAAAAAGGTAATAGTCATTTTACCCTTTTACCTTTTTACTTTTTTACCTTTAACCGCACAGACTTTCACCCAGCGCATACAGAAGACTACGGCTGGTGAAGGTACTATAACCATTCATCAGGATACAGCCATCGATGAACTGGTCAACGGTCCGGTATCCCCTGCGAAGCCCGCACCGGCTCCAAAGAAGACGACACCTGCACCCGTCAAACCTGTCACAAAGGCAAAAGACACACCTGTCACGCAAATCAAAGACACGACAGTCAGTCATAGTCAGCAAGAGACAGAGACCGACAGCACACAGATTACCCCAAAGCGTGTATTCAAGACTGTAGGCTACAGAGTACAGGTATTGGCAGGAGGCAACACACGCCAGGACAGGCAAAGAGCCGAACAGGCCGGACGTTCACTCAGGACACTCTTCCCAGGCGAGGAAGTTTATGTTCACTTCTATTCTCCACGATGGATTTGCCGGTTAGGCAACTACCGCACTTATGAGGAAGCCCACGAAAAGATGCTGGAAGTACGAAAACTGGGCTACGACGCTGCTACAGTCGTCAAAGGAAAAATCACCGTCACAGAATCTATAAAATGACATTAGAACCCGAATACAGAGAAGGCCTCGACGAATTGGCCGTACACTATAAACGAATTCTGGAACTTCTTGGAGAAGACCCGGATCGTGAAGGTCTGCAGAAGACCCCCATGCGAGTGGCAAAAGCTATGCAAGTGCTGACTCGCGGCTATGAAATGGATGCACACAAAGTGCTCACCGACGCACTTTTCAAGGAAGACTACAATCACATGGTCATTGTCAAGGACATTGACTTCTTCTCGCTCTGCGAGCATCATATGCTGCCTATGTACGGAAAGGTACATGTGGCTTATATCCCCAATGGCTATATCACTGGCCTCTCAAAGATTGCCCGTGTGGTTGATATCTACAGCCACCGACTGCAAGTACAGGAACGCATGACGATGCAGATTCGTCAGTGCATCCAGGAGACTCTCCACCCTCTCGGCGTCATGGTTGTTGTCGAAGCCAAGCACATGTGTATGCAGATGCGTGGCATTGAGAAACAGAACAGCATCACCACAACCAGTGAGTTCAGTGGTGCCTTTGAGCAGGCCAAGACCCGTCAGGAATTCATGAATCTCATTCACCATAACAACGCTTTATAGTAATCAGATTATGTATCAGAAAGATCGCGGATCATATCGCAACAAAGAATCACTCTTAGCGGAGTTCCAGCACAGTTGTCTGGGACGTGTTGTCATCGCAGCTGCCATTCTTGCTGTTATCGCCATCTTTGCTATCATTACCTGTCCCTCAGAAGAGACGATGCATGAAGAGATGAACGACAACATCCGTCAGTGCATCGAGGAAAGAGACAGTCTGGCTGTCGACTGGATTGATGACGCCATCAACAATTTCGGTTACATCTTCACGACTGCCGACACAACCATCAATACGGGGGCGATGAAGAGTTTCCAGGAGCATAACACACTGGTATACCACAATCACCTGCTCTTCTCTACCATGCACCTGCATAACACCTTCCAGGTACAGGGAATGCGTTGCGGCATCGGTATTCTCGGCATTGTGATACCCACGGTCAATTTCAACGACTTCATACTCAAGACGGGAACGATGCGCAAAGAGTATAACCAGCCAATCATACGAAACACCATAGCCGACGATGACTACATGGGTGAGACCCCAGACCTCGGAGGCGTATTTGAATATGAAGGGGATTAGATTATTTGTTCTAATCTACACACTATTACTGGGCATGGCTATCCATGCCCAGCAATCGTTACAAATCACCGGTGTCATCACTGACGAAGAGACCGGAGATTCAATTTCTTTTGCCAGTATTGTCTATAAGGGGCACAATATCTCCACGGTAGCCAACGTATTCGGCCAGTATACCATTCCCCGTCAGGAAGGCTGGAATATCACGGTAAGTGCCGTAGGCTATAAGTCACGCATCATCCCTGTCAACAGCAAGACGAGGCGCAAGCTGAATATCACGCTGAAACCCGCCAGGCAGGAACTGGCAGAAGTCACTGTAAAATCCAGGCACAACAGGTATAGCCGGAAGGACAATCCGGCCGTGGAACTGATGCGGCGCGTGGTGGCAGCAAAGAAAAAGACCGACCTCAGCAACAACGACTATTATCGTTACAACAAATACGAGAAGCTGACACTGGCTCTCAACGACCTGACACCACAACAACTGGAGAGTCCGTTTTTCACCAAGAAGCCATGGCTACTCAATCAGGTGGAGGTCAATCCATACACCAACAAGCTGGTGCTCCCTGTCAGCGTAGATGAGACCGTCTCACAGAAATTCTACCGCAAGTCACCGAAAGACGAGAAGAACATCATCCAGGGACAGACGTCAACGGGTATCAATGACTATTTCCAGACAGGCGACATCATCAATACCGTGGTCAAGGATGTATTCACCAACGTAGACCTTTATCAGGATGATATCCGCATCCTTCAGCGCCCGTTCACCTCGCCCATGTCGGAAAAGGGTATCGGCTTCTACCGCTACTATATAGAGGACACGCTGGCCATTGGGCAAGACAGTTGTATACACCTGGCCTTCGTTCCCAACAACATGCAGGATATGGGATTCCGCGGTGACCTGTATATCCTGAAGGACTCAACCCTTCACCTGCGTCGCTGTCAGTTGTCCATCCCCAAACAGAGTAATGTCAACTTTGTGGAGAGCCTGCAGGTGCTGCAGGAATACGAGAAGCTGCCCGACGGACAATGGGTACTGACTACTGATGATATGATTACAGAACTGCAACTCTTTGATTTTATCAGTGCCGGTGCTATCGTCACGCGTATTACCCGTTATTCAGACTATGACTTCAGTGAGGTGCCCAACAAGATATTCCACGGACAAAAGAAGGAAGTGACAGAAGCCGATGCACAGATGCGTGACAAGGCATTCTGGGACCAATACCGCCAGGTGGAACTGACTCGTAGCGAGAACTCCATGGACAAATTCATGGAGAACATCCAGAACATGAAAGGGTTCAAATACATCATCTACGGACTGAAGACCATCGTGGAAAACTCTATGGAGACAGGCGATCCGAATTATGTTGATATCTGTCCCATCAATACGCTCCTGACCAGGAACTACGTGGACGGATGGCGCACACGCCTCAGCGCGAAGACCACAGCCAACCTCAACAAGCATTTCTTCCTGTCGGGCTATTACGCTCACGGCTGGGGCAGTCATCGCAATTACTACGATGCAGAGATGACCTATTCGCTCAATGCAAAGAAATACCTGCCGCACGAATTCCCCAGACGCACCATGACCATACAGTCGTCACAGGATATCTGTTCGCCTAACGACCGTTTCATGGAGTCCGACAAGGACAACATCTTCGTAGCCATGAAATGGGCCGAGACCAATAAGATGATGTCCTATAACCGGCAGAAGGTCAGCTTTGAATATGAGACCGACTGGGGCCTGAAAGCCATCATCAGCGGAAAGACGGAAGAGAACGAGGCCTTCGGGGCCATGAATTACCAGACACTCGACAAGCCCTTTGTTCCCATCAACAGTAAAACCGGCAACGGTGAATATCTGCGTACGACAGAGGCCTCCTTTTACGTGAGGTATGCCCCCGGCGAAACATATATCAACAACAAGCTGCGCAGGCGCGTCATCAACCTGGATGCCCCCGTATTCAGCCTCAGCCATACGATAGGTTTTAACGGTGTCCTGGGAGGCGATTACAACTTCCACCTGACCGAGGCACATATCTTCAAGCGTTTCTGGCTGAACAGCTGGGGAAAATTTGACGTAGACCTGAAAGGCGGTATCGAATGGGATCAGGTACCCTACCCTCTCCTCATCATGCCGGCCTCCAACGCGTCGTTTATCATTCAGAAGAATACATTCAGCCTCATCAATACGATGGAGTTTGTCAACGACCGCTATGTATCCCTGATGCTGGCATGGGATATGAACGGAAAGATACTGAACCGCATTCCATTAGCCAAGAAACTCTATTGGCGCGAGTATCTTGGAGTAAGGATGCTTTGGGGTGACCTTTCAGATAAGAATAACCCAGAGAAGAATCCTGGCAATCCCCGTCTGATGTATTTTCCCGAGGGTACCAATATCATGAACCCCAACCGGCCATATATGGAAATGGTGGTTGGAGTCCACAATATCTTCAAGTTCTTCCGAGTGGAATATGTGAAACGCCTGACATACAAAGACCTGCCTTCAGCACCTCACTGGGGCATGCGCTACGGCGTCTCACTCACATTCTGACCCATGGCTCTTCACTCTGAGTCAGTAGTCATAGTCATCTTCCTCATCTTCGAAATCATCGTATACCCCACGAGAACGTTTCTCCTCACCCCAGCAGTAATCACTCTGGCGGCTGAATACCTCGTCAGTAGATCTGTCTCCTGATTTTGGAAGACTGTTCTGGCGCAGACAAACGCTTTCCACATGCAGGACGCAGGATGAAGGCGTCATATATCTCTTTTTCATCTTTCCAAATACTTTTTACCCTTATTTATCACCAGTCCACCCGTTCCTTTGGAAGGACGTCCCGACAAATCATATCTCAAATCGGCAGCAGTCTGCTTGGGCTCCACGTTCATCTGCCTGTCTACGACCGTCGGCTCTTCCTCCCATTGCAAGACAAGGCCTCTTGTTCCTGCGACAGGTGTGTAATCGAGATAGGCACGGTTTGCAGGAATAGTTGTACCGTTATAAAGCCAGAAACCTAATTCCCTGTCACCATCCTTTGCATGTCCCAGCGTCAAGACGCTTCCCGCTTCAACAGTCGTTTCTTCCGTCGTACCCTTAAGCAGGTTCATGTCTGTTATGGCATCAGCATCTGCCACACGCGACAGCCATTCATACTTTTTCTGTCCGGAGGCTCTCAGAAGCACAGGCACATTCTTGGGAAGTACTGTGACCGGCACCTCCTTCACCTTCAGTACGCCATCACTGATCTGCGATGCCACATACACCGATATATCATCAGGGACCGCTGCATCAAAAGGCAGGCATGTAGTAGCCCACCCCTCAGTGCTCGTCGTCATGGAAACAGGGGCCGGCAAATCAATGACAATAGGATTGCCTGGTGAGCCAGTGATACCATTGTATATAAATGACAGGCCAGTATCCACCTCTATAAGACGGCCCTCGTAAAGAACTTTAAAATACAGAGGCTCACCTGTCTCGTCACCATATACCGTGAAGAAATACACGCCAGGTTTCTGGGTAGACGGCGTACCCTTGCCACGTATGGAATTGCCGGAGAACACGGCTGGCGTGATATCCTGCAACGGCACGCCATTCATCCGTACTTCCACGGAGACTGACATGTTTCCATAATAGTCGTAAGGGTTGACATCATCAAACATCCCTCCTGTCTGCGCTTGCAGATAACCAGGAATCACCAAGAAAAGCAACAGCAAGATGGCTGTCCGTGGCCCCTCCCACGAGGGGAGGGGGACGGATAGCGTTACAAATGATCGGTATTTTATCAAGCCTGTCATTTCACTGTTTTCTTTTTCCCGTTAATGATATATACACCTTTAGATAACCTGCGAGGAGCGTTCTTACCTTGATGAACCATACGACCACTGAGATCATAGACTGCTGTATTATCAACATCAACCATAATCTCACTGATACCTACGGCC
>Ga0310695_10004658_pt1 | contig 24929 bp, 21 predicted proteins | sample RumenRJG_04DNA_FD_203882 | JGI IMG/M metagenome (GOLD analysis project Ga0310695, IMG submission 203882) | Bovine rumen microbial communities from Lethbridge, Alberta, Canada - RJG_04 (v2) (version 2) | ecosystem: Host-associated > Mammals > Digestive system > Stomach > Rumen | place: Canada...
CGCCCTTCCGCGCGCCGCTCGGGATCCTGCCGGCGGCGAACGAGACGAACGCGGCGCCGTCGCGCCTCTGGCACGCGCCGGCGCCGGGCGGCGGGCTGATCGTCGCGTGGGAGAACGTGCTCGTGGACCGTCTGCCGGGCCGCCGCGCGACGATCCAGGCGGAGCTGAGGCCCTCGGGCGACTTCACCTACCGCTACGATTTCGCGGACGCGCTCGATCCGCCGCCGACGAATGTCGTCATCGGCGCGCAGGCCGGAACGAACGGCGTGAACGCGCTCGCGATCCTCGGGACGAACCTCCTCGCGGAGACGGTCTGGCGCGTGGACGGCGCGCGCGTCGCGAACGGCGTCTCGGTCGCGGACCTGCTCTGCACGAACGGCGCGCTGCGGACGCCCGCGCGGTTCGCGCTCGAGTGGAGGAACGTCGCGGCGATCGGCGACGGCGACTCCGACGGCGACGGTCTCTCCGACCGGGACGAGGTCTTCGTCCACGGCACCGACCCGCGCCGCTCCGACACGGACGGCGACGGTCTTTCGGACGGACCGGAGACGCTCGCGGGGTCCGATCCGCGCGACGCGGACGAGAACAACGACGGCATCCCGGACGGCGCCGACCCGGCGGCGTGGCGCGCGCACCGGCTGTGGGCGGACGACCCCGCCGCGGCGGACTGGACGATCCACCTCGACGCGGACATCCCGATGGGGGTCCGAGCGACGCTGACGGTGGGCGATCTGGCGCTGCCGCTCCGCGCGGCGACGAACTACGCGCTCCGCCTTCCGCCGGGCGAGCGGCTCGACGTGCATCTCTTCTCGACGGGGGAGAACCCGGTGCCGCTGCGGCTCTCGCCGGCGCCGCGCGCGCCGCATCCGACGCGCGGCGGAGGCGGCGGGCTTCGGAGCGGAAGCGGAGGCGCGCCGCGGTGGCGCGACGATCCGGAGGGCGTGTTCGAGGGCGACGCGGCCGGCGGCGACGCCGCCGTGGCGCAGCCGACGCTGGAGCTCGAGCCGGTCGACCCCGACGCGCCCGACTGCCTCCACGGAAGCGACGACCACCGCGACTACCGGTTCGCGATCGAACCGGCCGGCACGGGGATCGGGCTCGCCGACGCGACGCTCGACAACCTCGACCCGATCGGCGCGGGCGCCGTGCGGCTCGAGGTGGGTTCGTCCGAGGCGGGCGCGAGCGCGACGGGGACGGCGACCGTCGAGGACGCGCTCGACTACGGCGGGATCTCCGACACCGTCTCGATCCACCGCTGCTACGACGAGGGCCAGCATTGGTGCGACTGGTGCCACATGGTCCACGGGGAGGACGAGGAATGCTGGCACGAGGAGGACTGCCCCGCGGTCACGAACGCGCTTTCGGACTGCACCTGCCCGCCGATCGTCGTGCGCGTCGCGGACATTCTCGACGAACACGGGAGGGAGATCGTCCTCGTCGGGTCCTCCTCGTGCTGCTGCCCGCCGGAGGACACGGCGGTCGGCGCCCGGTTCGTCTCCGCGTCGCCGAACCTTTCCGTTTGCGACGCCTCCGGGCACGAGCTCTCCGCGGGCGACGACGCCACGGGACTGCTCACGGTCGTCGGCGAGAGCCTGAGCGGGAGCGCGCCCTCCGAGATCCGCTACAGCATCCTCGTCCCGCAGCGCGACGCCGCGGGGAATCTCGCCACCAACGCGCTGCCGCGGACGCGCAAGGTCTGGGTCGCGGACATCCGGTTCGAGCCGGTGAACACGAACGCGGTCGACGGCTTCGTCGTGAACCCCTGCGGCATCCTGCGCGGGCAGACGGCGCGCTTCCGGATCGGGATCGAGCCGCAGGCGTTCCCGGACTCCAACATCGTCTGGAACGTGTCGAACCCCTCCGCGCTGGTTCCCTCGACGGGCCTCCGCGGCCGCGAGATCGAGGTGACCGGCGGCATCGCGTCGGGCGGCTCGATGCTCACGGCCGACATCGCCGGCTGGGGCGGGCCGGCGCCGCTCGCCAACGTCCACGTCATCACCTCCGAGACCGTGATCCCGATCCACGCGTGGATCGTCTGCGGGACGAACGGGCCCGTCACGGACGCCGCGACCGTCCGGGCACGGATCGCCGGTGCCAACGACATCTACCGGCAGGTCGGACGGCGGTTCGTCCTGCAGGAGCCCGTCGGATTCACCGCCACGAACGGGGCCTGGGCGGTGATCCAGAAGTCCGGCGACGAATGGCCGGCGTTCGCGAGCCTGGTCGACACGCACCACGTCACGGACGGCATCGAGGTCTACTTCGTGGAATCGATCGTCGGGGCGAACGGCCTCACGAGTCCCGGCGGATGCGCGATCCGCGCGTCGGCGGGCGCGAACAGCCTCGCCCACGAGCTCGGACACGCCCAGGGGCTTCCCGACATCTACGGGAACAACGTGGACGGAATGCCGGACGTCGCGGGCGTCGTCGCGCGCGACCGCCTTCCCGGCGACTGGGGGACCACGGATTCCGAGGGGTTCTACCCCGCGTCCCTCATGCAGTCCGAACTCATCACGAGGACGCTGATGTACGGACGCTGCTCGCCGACGAAGCGCGACATCACCACCGGCGGCGTCCGCGCCATCTGGAGGCCCATCTACACCACCGAGCCCTACCGCGAATCGAACGCGCCCGTCGGATTCTTCCAGAACGCCGACCCCAACCCGCACAGCAACTGAACGAAAGGAAAACGCGCCATGAAAGCGAAGACGACCATCCTGCTGCTCCTTCCCGCCCTGCTCCTGCTTCCGCCGCGGACCTACGCCCTCGACGCGCCCGGGCTCACCAACGGCATCCGGGTCGTCCGGAACATCCTCGGATACGAGGGGTGCCAGGAGGAGATGATGCGGGGGGCGGTCCGGCGCAACGGCTGGACGCCCGACGACTGCGCCGAGATCCTCCTCGCGCTCGAGGCGGACCTCCGCCCGCGGAGGACCGACTACTGCGCCTCGTTCGAACACGAGATCACGTTCCTGCTGATGGGGGAGTTCGCCTCGACCAACGTGCTCCCGACGCTGGCGGAGCTGCTCTGGGACCCGACGATGCCGCAGGCCTGCGGTCCGAGCCGGGCCTACGTCCGGGCCAGCCGGTGCGACCCGCGGCTCATGGAGCCGCTCGTCCGCCGGCTCGACGCGTCCGTCCGCACCAACGACCTCTTCGCCTACTACTGCTACACCAGCATCCAGTACACCCTGCTGGAGCCGGCCCGCTCCGAGGAGGAACGCCGGAACGACGTCGACTTCCTCGTCCGGCGCGTCGGCGAGGACGTCCGCGACGCGGGGTTCCTCGACGGACTGCTCGGCGAGCTCGTCCCCGCGTGGAAGGAGAGCCCGCAGCGCCTCGAGCGGGCCGAGAACCTGCTCCGGCTCCATCCGGATCACGCCGGCGCGCGCGCCTTCGCCGCCGGCGTCACCAACCGCCTCGGCCGCCTGCCGCCCGCGGTCCGGGCCTCGCCGCCGGCGCTCGTCCCCGCGCCGCCGCCTCCGCCCAGGCCCCGCGAGTGCATCCCGGTGCCCTGATCCGCTAGCGGCGGATCTTCACCAGGACGCGCGAGGTGCCGAGGCTGCGGGCGCCGAGGGCGCGGAGGATGCGCGAGGAGAGCAGCGTCGAGAAGTAGACGACCTTGTCGACCCTGATCCCCTTGGCACGGCAGAGGTCGAGGAAGTCCTTCACCGTGCAGAGGTGGATGTTCGGCGTGTCGTACCACTGCCAGGGCAGGCGCTTCGTGACCGGCATCCGCCCGCGGAAGACCAGCTCCGCCGGGATCTTCCACATGCCGAAGTTGGGGAACGAGACGAGCCCCACCGGCGCGATGCGCAGCAGCTCCGAGAGGACGCGGTCCGGGCGCCGCATCACCTGCAGCGACTCGGAGAGGATCGCGCAGTCGAACGAGTCGTCCGGGATGCGCGCGAGACCGCCGTCCACGTCCGCGCGGATGACGTTGTGCCCCGCCGCGAGCGTCTTCGCGCCGCTCTCGACCGAGACGTCGATCCCGGTGCAGTCCGCCCACGGGCGGCTCTCGGCGAAGTAGTTCAGGAGCGTGCCGTCGCCGCACGCGATGTCCAGCACCGTGCGCGCGCTCTGCGGGACGAGCCCCACGAGCGCGTCGTAGTCGCGGCGGTGGTCGGCGTCGATGTCCGCGGGCGGGCGCACCGGCAGGCGCGTGAGGAACCCCGACACGACGCGGGAGAGCTCCTCGATGTGGATGAGGAACGAGTCGTGGCCCGACGGCGCGTCGAGGCAGAAGTAGGAGACGTCCTTGCGCGCGGTCGCGAGCGCGCGGACGATCGACTCGGACTGGCGCGGCAGGAAGAGCCAGTCGCCGTTGAGCGCGACGACGAGTACCTTCGCCTTCACCGGATCGAGCGCCTCGGCGAGCGAGGCGCGCCCGGCCGCGAGGTCGAACTCGTCCATCGCGCCGCTGATGCGCAGGTAGGAGTTGGCGTCGAAGCGCCCGATGAACTTGTGCCCCTGGTGGCGGAGGTAGGACTCCACCTCGAAGATCGAGTGCGCGGGCCCCGGCGCCCTCGCGTCGCCCGCCGCGGCCGCGGCGCGCTCCGCGGCGGCGAGCTCGCGGCGGCGGCGCCCGAACTTCTTCTTCATCATCTCGCCGGAGAGGTAGGTGATGTGCGCCAGCTCGCGCGCCTGCGCGAGGCCGGCGTCGGGGCGCGGGCCGCCGTAGAAGTCGCCGCCGTTGAAGGCCGGGTCCTGCTCGATCGCGTTGCGGCCGACGACGTCGAAGGCGAGCGCCTGCGTGGAGAGCGAGGCGCCGGTCGCGATGCAGACGGCCTTGTCGACGAAGTCCGGGTGGCGGCGCGCCATCTCGAGCGCCTGCATGCCGCCGAACGAGCCGCCGACGACGGCGTAGATGCGCTCGAAGCCGAGCTGGCGCAGGAGCATGCGGTGCACGTCGACGATGTCCGCGACGGTGATCTCCGGGAAGCGCGAGCCGTAGGGCGCGCCGGTCTCCGGGTCGATCGACGAGGGGCCGGTCGTGCCCATGCAGCCGCCGAGGATGTTGGCGCAGACGACGAAGAAGCGGTCCGTGTCGATGCCGCCGCCGGGGCAGGCCATGCCGGCCCACCAGCCGGTGTCGCGGTCGTCGCCCTCGTGGCGGCCGGCGACGTGGGCGTCGCCCGTGAGCGCGTGGCAGACGAACACGACGTTGTCGCGCTCGGGCGAGAGCTCGCCGCACGTCTCGTAGGCGACGTCCACCTGGCGGAGGACGCCGCCCTTCTCGAGACGGAGCCCCCCGTCCGGCAGGTCGAGCCGGAGGAAGCGGGTTTCGGTGACGGGCGTGGCGCTCATGGCGGCGGCGGATTCTAGCAGACCCCGCCGCGCCGCGCAATGCCGCTTGTCTCGTTCCGGGCGTCCTGCTATACTCCGGCCCCTCCGCGCCGCGCTTCGCGGCGGGACCCCGCCACGGACGCAAAAACCCGGGACTTCGCCATGAAAACACTCCTCCGCACCGGCCTCGTCGCCACGCTCGTCCTCGCCGCCTCCGCGCTCTCCGCCCTCGTGGCGGGGTGCGAGTCGGGAGACTCCTACTCGATCTCCGTCTCGCCCAACTACGCCAAGGTGAAGGGCGGGCAGAGCGTGGCGCTCCACGCCTCCGGCTGGGAGAACTACCGGTGGACGCTCGACAACGAGAACGGAGCCCACCTCTCGGCCACGACCGGCAAGAGCGTCGTCTTCTACGCCGAGAGCGGAGCGTCGGACGCCGTCTACAACGTGACCGTCGCCGCCATCGGCTCCGGCACGTCCACCAATTCCGCCGGCTACACGGCCAAGGCGAAGATCGTCGTCGAATAACGCCATGAGCAAGCTCTTCCTCTCCGGCAACGAGGCCATCGCCCGCGGCGCCTACGCCGCCGGCTGCCACGTCGCCTCCGCCTATCCCGGCACGCCGTCCACCGAGATCCTCGAGAACATCGCCAGGTTCAAGGGCGAGATCAACTGCGAGTGGTCCGTCAACGAAAAGGTCGCCATGGAGATCGGCATCGGCGCCTCGATCGCCGGCGCCCGCGCCCTCGTGTGCATGAAGCACGTCGGCCTCAACGTCGCGATGGACCCGCTCATGACCTACACGTTCGAGGGGACGAACGGCGGGCTCGTCGTCGTCTCGGCGGACGACCCCGGCATGCACTCCTCGCAGAACGAGCAGGACAACCGCGTACTGCAGAGGTTCGCCCGCGCCGTCACGCTCGAGCCCTCCGACTCGCAGGAGGCCTTCGACATGGCGCGCGCCGCGTGGGACCTCTCCGAGCGCACCGGCTCGATCGTCTTCCTGCGCATGACCACGCGCACGTCGCACTCCTCGTCGCTCGTCGACGTGGGCGACGGCGCCCGCGGCGCCGTCGAGCCGAAGCCCTACGTCAAGAACCCGAAGAAGTACGTCTCCGTCCCCGCGAACGCCCGCGCGATGCGCTTCGAGGTCGAGAAGCGGCTCGAGGTCCTGCGCCAGGAGTCCGAGGCGAGCCCCTTCAACCGCGAGGAGCCGGGTGAACGCACGGACTTCGGCTTCGTCGCGAGCGCCGCCGCCTACAACTACGTGAAGGAGGCGTTCCCGGAGTTCCCCGTCTTCAAGGTCGGCTTCTCCAATCCGCTCCCCGCGGAGAGGATCCGCGCCTTCGCCGCGAAGGTCGGCGCGCTCGTCGTCGTCGAGGAGCTCGACCCCGTCCTGCGCGATGCGATCGTCCTCGCCGGCATCCCGGTCCGCGACTACGCGACCGAGCTGCGGATGATGGAGCTCAACGTCGACCGCCTCCGCGCGCTGCGCCGGGAGCTGCTCGGCGAGGAGGGCGCCGCCCCCGCGCCGGAGAAGCCGGCCCTGCCGGCGCTCCCGGCGCGCCCGCCGACGCTCTGCGCCGGCTGCGGGCACCGCGGCGTCTTCTACACGCTCGCGAAGCTCAAGGCGACGGTCACCGGCGACATCGGCTGCTACACGCTCGGCGTGGCGCCGCCGCTCTCGTCGATGGACACGACGATCTGCATGGGCGCCTCGATCGGCGCGGCCTTCGGCATGCGCAAGGCGGGCTACAAGGGCCGCCTCGCGGCGGTGATCGGCGACTCGACGTTCTTCCACTCCGGCATGACCGGCCTGCTCGACGTCGTCTACAACAAGGGCGCGATCACGGTCGTGGTGCTCGACAACCGCATCACTGGCATGACCGGCCACCAGCCGAACCCCGGCACGGGCCGCACTCTCCTGGGCGAGCCCACGGTGCAGACGAGCATCGCGGAAGTCGCCCGCGCCCTCGGCGTGAAGCGCGTCCACGAGGTGGACGTCTACAACCTGAAGCAGGTCGAAGAGATACTCAAGGAGGAGCTCGACTGCGGCGAGCCATCGGTCGTCGTCGCCTACGGCTCCTGCGTCATCGCCGCGAAGAAGGCGGTCGGCGCGATCCCGCACGCGGTCGACCCGGCCAAGTGCAAGTCCTGCGGCGCGTGCTTCAAGCTCGGCTGCCCGGCGATCGTCCGCGGCGAGGAGACCGCCCCCGGCCGCTTCCGCTCGAAGATCGAGCCGGCCGCGTGCATCGGCTGCGACGTCTGCGCGCAGGTCTGCCCGTTCAAGGCCATTTCGACGACGAAGGAGTAGAGACATGAACGAAACCACCAACGTCACCCTCGTCGGCGTCGGCGGGCAGGGCATCCTGCTCACGGCGGACGTCCTCGCGCGCACCGCGGCGGAGGCCGGACTCGACGTGAAGAAGAGCGAGATCCACGGCATGAGCCAGCGCGGCGGCTCCGTCTCGAGCCAGGTGCGCTTCGGCGCGCGCGTGCACTCGCCGATCATCCCGGAGGGCGAGACGGACCTCCTGGTCGCGTTCGACGCGGTCGAGGCCGTGCGCGCGTTCCCGTCCGTGCGGCCGGAGGGCCGCGCGCTCGTGGACCGCTGCTACCTCGTCCCGATCACCGTCTCCTCGGGCCTGCAGCCCGCGCCGGAGGATCCGGACGCGACGCTCGCGCGCCTCTACGGCGAGCGCCTGCTGCGCGTCGACTCGCGCGCGCTCGCGGCGGAGGCCGGCAACCCGCGCACGGCCAACATGGCCATCGCGGGCGCGCTCTCGCGCCTGCTGCCGTTCCCGGAGGAGGCGTGGCTCGCGGCGCTCCGCGGGCGCCTGCCCGCGAAGCTCGTGGACGTCAACCTGAAGGCCTTCTCCCTCGGCCGCGCGGCCCTCGCCGGCTGATGGAGGAGGCCCCCGCCACGTCGGCGCCGCCGCGCCGCGCCGGCGCGGGGCGGGCCGTCGCGCGGACCGTCGGGCTCGTCGCCGCCGCGCTCCTCCTGCTGCTCGCGGCGGGGCTCTACTTCGCCTCGCGCTGGTATGTCCGGCGCTACGGGGCGGTCGGGTTCGACTCGGTCGTCCACGCGATTGCCTTCCACGCGCAGGCCGCGGAGGAGGGCCAGGTGCGCAGCTTCGTCGGGAAGGTCGTCCTGCGGACGGTTCTCGTCTGGGGCGCGCTCTGCGCCGTCTTCTTCGCCGCGCCGGCGCTCGCGCGGCGGCGCGGCCGTCCCGCGCCGCGGTGGCTTCCGGCCGTTCGCGCGGCGCTCGTCCTCGCGGTTTCCGCGGGGTTCCTCTTCCGCGCCGTCCGCAACACGGGGCTCGACCGCTGGCTCGCGCACCGGACGGAGCCCTCGCGCCTCTACGAGGAGCGCTACGTCGACCCGCGCGGCGTGGCGATCGCCTTCCCGGAGAAGCGGCGGAACCTCGTCTGCCTCTACGTCGAATCCTGCGAGACGACGTTCCTCTCGCGCGAGCAGGGCGGCGGCCTCGCCGAGTGCGCGATCCCGGAGCTCTACGCGCTCGCGCGGGAGGGCGTGAACTTCTCGGGGACGGACGGCGTCGGCGGCTGGCCGTTCACGCCGGGCGCGGCCTGGACCACCGCCGCGATGGTCGCCTTCACGGCCGGCGTGCCGCTCTCCCTGCCGGTCGAGGTGAACACCTACGACCACTACCGCGACTTCCTCCCCGGCGCGCGGGCGCTCGGCGACATCCTGCGCGACGCCGGCTACCGCCAGGAGCGGATCGTAGGCTCGGACGCCTCCTTCGGCGGGCGCGACAAGCTCTACGCGCAGCACGGCGCGGACCGGATCCTGGACGTCTTCGAGGCCGAGCGCGAGGGCGTGATCCCCGAGGGACGCCGCGTATGGTGGGGGCTCGAGGACCGGATCCTCTACGGCTGGGCGAAGCGCGAGATCTCGCGCCTCGCCGCGGAGGGCGGGCCGTTCGCGGTCACGATCCTCACCGCGGACACGCACGCGCCGGACGGCTTCCGGTGCGACCTCTGCGAGGACCGTTTCCCGGAGCCCTACGAGAACGCCTTCGCGTGCGCGAGCCGCCAGGCGGCGGACTTCGTCGCGTGGCTCCGCGCGCAGCCGTTCGGGGCGGACACGACGGTCCTCGTCTGCGGCGACCACCTCGCCATGGACCCCTCGTTCTTCCGCCGGACGCACGCGGGCGGACTCGATTCCCGCCGCGTCTACAACTGCCTCCTCGATCCCGCCCCGGGCCTTCCCGCCGGCCGCGCCAAGAACCGCTCCTTCTCCCCGATGGACCTCTTCCCGACCGTCCTCTCCGCGCTGGGCTGCACGATTCCCGGCGACCGCCTCGGGCTCGGCACGGACCTCTTCTCCGGCCGTCCGACGCTCTCGGAGGAGTTGGGGGCCGCCCGCCTCAACGAGGAGATCGAGAAGCGCTCGGACTTCTACCTTTCGCGGCTCGTCCTCGGACGGGGCGCCCCGTAGCCCCCGCCAGCGCGAGCGCGCGAACGGTCGCCGTCGCGACGGCGACGCGCTCCGGGCGCACGAACGCGCGGTTCGCGCGCGGCGCGTCCGGCGCGCCGCCGACGGCCTCCCACACGTAGAGCTCCTGCCGGAAGTGGGAGAAGGCGTGCGCCACCGCGCCGAGCTCGCGCAGCGCCTCCGCGCGGAGCCCCGCCGCCGCGAGCGCGCGCCGCGCGCCCGCCTCGCGGGGCCGGCGCGCCACGGGCGCCATCGGCAGCTCGCGCAGCCCGCCGAGCAGGCCGTCCTCCGGCCGCCTGTCGAGCAGCACGCGCCCGCCGGGCGCGCGCACGACGAACGCCGCGAACCGCCGCACGGGGACCGCGCGCGGCGCGCGGCGGGCGGGATACCGCTCCGGCGCGCCCTCCGCGGCGGCCCGGCACGCGCCGCGCAGCGGGCAGGCCGCGCAGCGCGGGGACTTCGGCGCGCAGAGCGTCTCCCCGAGCTCCATCACGGCCTGGTTGAAGTCGCCCGGCGCGCCGGACGCCCCGATCGCCGGCCGCAGCCGCGCGGCGAGCGCGGCGCGGGCCTTCGGGTCGCGCGGGTCGAGCGGCTCCGCGCCGAGGCGCGCGAGGACGCGGGCGACGTTGCCGTCCACGACCGGGACCGGTTCGCCGAAGCAGATGCTCGCGATGGCGGCGGCCGTGTAGGGGCCGACGCCGGGCAGCTCCGCCCACCCCGCCGCGTCGCGCGGGAAGGCGCCGGCCTCCGCCACGCGCTTCGCGGCGGCGTGGAGGTTGCGGGCGCGCGAGTAGTAGCCGAGGCCCTCCCAGAGCTTGAGCACCGCGGGGAGCGGCGCGGCGGCGAGCGCGCGGACGTCGGGGAAGCGCGCGAGGAAGCGCGCGAAGTAGCCGCGGACCGTCTCGACGCGCGTCTGCTGGAGCATCGTCTCGCTCAGCCACACCGCGTAGGGGTCGCGCGAACCCCGCCACGGCATCTCGCGCTTGTTCGCGCGATACCAGGCGAGCAGCGCGTCCCACGGAATTCCCGGCGGCGGTCGTCCTCCCATGCCGCGGCAGTCTAGCACGCGCGCCGTGCGCCCGCAAGGGATTGCGCGGCGGGGCGGATTATGGCATAATGCCCGCCCATGCGATGCGAAGTCTGCCATCTGCACGACGCGACCCGCGCCGTGACGCGCACCGTGGACGGGGAGCCGCGCGAGCTCTACGTCTGCGACGAATGCGCGCGCCTCGAGGCCTCGCCCCCGGCGCCCGAGACGCCCGGGGCGCCCGACTCGCATTCGATCTCCGACGTGATGTTCTCCCTCGGGCTGCCCGTGCCGCCGTCCGGCAAGGCGGCCGACGCGGTCTGCCCCGTCTGCGGACTCTCCCGCGGCGACCTGCGCGCTTCGCGCCGGCTCGGCTGCCCGCGCTGCTTCGACACGTTCGAGACGGACGTGCGCACCTTCCTCTCCGCCCGCGTCCCCGCCGCGCCGCGCTCGCGCGAGGATCCGGACGAGGCGATGCGCGCCCGCGACGCCGCGCGCATCCGCGGCCAGCTGGACGACGCCGTCCGCGAGGAGCGCTACGAGGAGGCCGCGCGGCTCGTCGCCCGCCTCCACGCCCTGCGCCATCCCTCCGGCGCGCGCAAGCCCCGCGAAGATGGCTGACCGCGCCCCCTCCGGCCGCCGCCGCGGCGATTGGATCGGCGACCTCCCGTTCCGCACGATCGTCCTGCATCGCACGGTCGGGCTCTACCGCAACCTGGCCGAGACGGTCTTCCCCGAGCGCGCCACGCCCGCCGGGCTCGCCGGCGCGCACGACCGCCTCTTCGACGCCCTCTCCTCCGCCGCCTCCGCCTCGCGCCGCCGCTTCTCGCCGATCGAGGGCGGGTGGGAGACCGCGAGCTGCGGCGTGCCGCCCGCCGAGGCGCCGTTCCTCGCGGGGCTGCCCGTTCCGGCCGACCCGAAGGCCGCGCGCTGGACCGAGGCCGCGTTCGCGGACATCGGCCGCGGCGCGATCACCGCGATCGTGAACGCCGAGGACCATCTGACGCTCTTCGACCGATCCGGGGCCCCCTTCGCGCGCCAGTGGCGCACGCTCGAGACGTTCGCCTCCGCCGTCGGCGCCGCGGCGCCCTTCGCCGAGTCCGAGGAATACGGCTTCCTCTCCGCCAACCCCGACCACGTCGGCGCCGGGCTCGTGCTCTCCTGCGACATCTCGCTGCTCGGCCTCTGCATCGACCGCACGCTCGACCAGGCGCTCAACGCCCTCGACCGCCTCGGCTTCTCGACGCCCGCCGTCCTGCCCCCCGGCAAGGGCGAGGAGAACCCGGTCGAGGCGCCCGGCTGCCGCTACCGCATCCTGTCGGCGCACGACACCGGCGCGGCGCGCGACGTCGTCGGGCGCATGGACGCCGTCTGCCGCGAGGTCGCGCGCCAGGAGCAGAACGCGCGCCTGCGCCTCCTCGCCAGGGGCTCGGCGGACCTGGCGGACTTCCTCGCCCGCTCGCTCGCGACCGGCGCCCACGCCCGCGTCCTGCACCCGAGCGAGGCGGCCGACATCGCCGACGCCGCGCTCTTCGCGGAGGACCTGGGGCTGCTGCGGCTCGACGACGCCCGCCGCGCCTTCCTCCAGACCGCGCCCTACGCGCTCTCCGACTCGCGCCTCGCGGCGGCGGCGCCCAAGGCCCTGAAGGCCGCGGGCGGCGACCTGCGGGCCGTCCGCGCCGCGGCGTTCCGCGAGGTCTTCCGCCCGCTCCCCGCGAAGCTGCGCCTGCGCTAGCCCTTCACGAGCGGCTTGTAGCCCAGGTAGCCGTCCTGGCGCGTGACGGCCCGGACGGCCTGCCAGAGCGTGCCGTCCGGATCGATCTTCTGCCGCTCGATCGTCGCGAGCGCGATCGGGACGTGCATGTAGACGTCCGCGCACTTGCCGACGACGCAGTTCGTGCGGCCCGCCATCGCGGCGTGGACCGCGTTCTTGGCGAGCATCAGGCAGTGGATCGCGTCCGCGCCGTGCGCGGCGACGGACCGGATCGAGTAGCTCGGGTCGAAGTATTTCACCGAGACCGGCTCGCCCTTCTTCCGGAAGTGCTCCTCGATCGCGGACTTGAGGAACGTGCCGATGTCCTTCTTGAGGATGTTGCCGGAGGCGTCGCGCCGCTCCTCGCCGGCCATCAGGTCCTGCCCCGCGCCCTCGGCGACGACGATCACCGCGTGGCTCTTGCCGAGCCCGAAGCGGCGGTCGAGCGCGGTGAGGACGCCGTGCTCGCCCTCGAGCGTGAACGGCTCCTCGGGGACGAGGCAGAGGTTGACGCAGGAGTTGGCGACCGAGGCGTAGGCGGCGATGAAGCCCGAGTCGCGCCCCTGCAGCTTCACGAGCCCGACGCCGTGCCAGGCGCCCTTGGCCTCCATGTGCGCGCAGGTGATCACGTCCGTCGTCGCGTAGACCGCGGTCTCGAAGCCGAACGAGCGCCCGACGAAGGCCAGGTCGTTGTCGATCGTCTTGGGGACGCCGACGACGGCGATCGACAGCTTCCTCCGCTTCACCTCCTCGGCGATGTCGCGCGCGGCGCGGAGCGTGCCGTCGCCGCCGATGCAGAAGAGCAGGTTGATGTTCATGTCCGCGAGGCGGCGGACGATCTGGTCGGTGGGCTGGCCGCCGCGCGACGAGCCGAGGATCGTCCCGCCGATCGTGTCGATCTCGTCCACGACCTCGGGCGTGAGGATCATCGGCTCGTGCCGGTAGGACGGGATGAGCCCCTCCAGGCCGTAGCGGATGCCGAAGATGTGGCGCACGCCGTAGTCGAACCAGAGCGTCTGGACGACGCCCTTGATGACGTCGTTGAGGCCGGGGCAGAGCCCGCCGCAGGTGACGACGGCGGCGCGGCACCACGCGGGGTCGAAGAAGATCCTGCGGCGCGGGCCGGCCTTCTCGAACGACGGCAGCTTGCGCCCCGCGCGGATCGCCGCGGCGACGGCGGCCTCGTCGTGGACGACGAGCGTGCGGTCGCCGTCCTCGGCGAACCGCCCGCCCTCGATGGGCGAGTCGATGGTGCACTCGCCGAGGCGGTCGACGTCGAACGAAAACTTCTCCGGATGCTCGAGAACTTCCCTGATGGTCATGGCGCGAATCCTCCGCGGAAGGTCCTCCCGGCCGGCCGCGCGGGCCGGCCGGGGAAAACGTGGAACGGGCCGGCGGCCCTAGGCCTCGACGATCTTCGCCGCGGGGGCGTTCTTCCGGACGGAGGCGACGCCCGCGAGGCAGGCCTTCTTCGTCTCGTAGGCCTCGCCGACCGCGATGACCTGGCCGTTCTTCGCCTTGAGGCGGAAGCGGAACTTCCCGGCCTTGTCGGCGTAGACCTCGAACTTCGGGTTCGCGAGCTTGGCGGGCTTCTCCGCCGTCTGGTCCTCCACGCCCGCCGCCGCGGCGTTCGCCTGGACGCTGGCGATCCCGTTCAGCAGGGACGACCTCTTGGCGTAGACCTCGGAGGTCGCGACGACCTGGCCGTTCGTGGCGAGGAGGTTGAACATGCAGCCGCCCTTGGCGGCCTTCTTGACTTGGAACTTGCCCATGGTTCGGTTTCCTTTCCCCGGGCGCGTCCGGTCCGGGCGCGCGCGGAATCGTTGGCGGCGAGGATACACGAACGCCGTGCGAAAAGCAAGCGCGCTACCCGCGCGCGAAGAGGCGCGCGGCGCGGCGGTGGGCGCCGAAGACGGGGTCGCGCGCCGGGAAGAGCAGGGGAGGGGAGTCCGGGCCGAGCGCTGCGCGGAGAGCGGGGCCGAGCAGGTCGGCGCGCGCGCACAGGCCGCCGCCGAGGACGATCGGTCCGGCGGCCGCGGCGGGGTGCGCCGCGCGCGCCGCGCGGACGAGGGCGGCGACGCCCTCCATGTTGCGCGCGAGGATGCGCCGCGCGACGGGATCGCCCGCCTCGACGGCGTCGAGGACGAGCGGCGCGAGGCGCGCGACGGAGCCCGGCGCGGCGTCGACCGTCGCGACGATGGCGTCGAAGGCGGAGCCGCCCAGCGCCGCGCCGATCGCGTCGACGAGCGGGCCGCCGGGGCCGTTGCCGTCCTCGAAGGCGAGCCGCGCGCGGACGGCGTCGCGCCCGAGCGAGAAGCCGCTGCCCGGGTCGCCGAAGAACCAGCCCCAGCCGCCGTAGCGGTGGAGCGTCTCGCCGTCGTCGGCGTGGACGCAGCTGCCGGTGCCGAGGATGGCGGCGACGCAGCCGCCGTCCGCCTCCGCGGCCTCGATCACGCAGCGGATGTCGGGTCCGATCTCGAGCGGCAGGTCCGGGAAGAGCGCGCGGAGCCGCGCCTCGACGCGCGCGCCGATGCCGTCCGCGATCGCGCCGGCGAGGCCGAGGAACGCGCCGGAGGGAGGGGGGAGGTCCGCGGAGACCTCGCGGATCGCGCCGGCGAGGAACGCCGTCGAGCGCTCCTCGCCCAGCGAGGAGACGTTGCCGCCGCCGAGCCGCAGCCGGCGCACGGGCTCGCCGTCCGCGCCCGCGAGGAGCAGGTCGGTCTTCGTGCCGCCGCCGTCGACGCCGAGGAACAGGGGTTGCATGGCGCGGAGTCTAGCACGTTCCGCCCGCGCCGGACAAGGAGGCGTAGACCGGCGCGAGGGCGTCGTGGATGGCGCGGTAGCGTGCGAAGAACGCTTCGTATTGCGACGCCGCGGCGGGGTCTGGCGCGATCGTGCGGCCGATGCGCAGGCAGCGCGCGACGGCCTCGCGGACGCCGGGGAAGACGCCCGCGCCGACGCCCGCCAGGAGCGCCGCGCCGAAGGAGGCGTCGCCCGGCTCGGGCACCGCGACGGGGCGGTCGAAGACGTTCGCGACGATCTCGCTCCAGATCGGCGAGCGCGCGCCGCCGCCGATGAGGAAAATGCGCTTCACCGGAAGGTCCATCTCCTCGAGCGTCCGGTAGCAGTCGCGCAGCGAGAACGCCACGCCCTCCATCAGCGCGCGGCAGAAGTCGCCGCGCGTCGACGCGATCGAGACGCCCGTGAACGACGCGCGCAGGTCGGCGTCCCAGTAGGGGCAGCGCTCGCCCTGGAGATACGGATGGAACATCACGCCGTTCGCGCCCACGGGCGACGTCGCCGCTTCCGCGTCGATGCGCGCGTAGACGCTTGACGACTTCGCCTCGAAGAAGGTGTCCCTCAGCCACCGCATGCACAAGGCGGCGGCGTTCGTGGCGGAGACGCTGTACCACATGCCCGGGACGACGTGCCCGTAGGTGAGCGTCTTCGGATGCGGGTGCGGCTCGGCGGTCATCGAGTTGACGTTGCCCGCCGTCGCGAGCTTGAGGATGAGGTCGCCGGGCTCGACCGCGCCCGCGCCGTAGTCCTCCACGGCGCTGTCGGACGTGCCGCACGCGACGGGCGTGCCGGCGGGCAGGCCCGTCGCGGCCGCGGCCTCCGCGGTCACGCGGCCCGCGAGGTCCGTGGGCTCGAGCAGGCGCGGGAGCTGGCCGGGACGGAGCCCGGCCAGCTCCACGAACTCGGGGTCCCACTCCTGCTTCGCCATGTCGAAGAAGAGCGTGCCCTGCGCCTCGATGCGGTCGGTGGCGGCTTCGCCCGTGAGGAGAAAGCGCACGTAGTCCTTCACGAAGAGGACGTGCTCCGTGCGGGCGAGGACCTCCGGCTCGTGGGTCCTGAGCCACATGAGCTGTGGGAGCGTCCAGGTCGGCGCGGGCATCTGGTAGCAGCGCGCGAAGATGCGTTCGGCGGCGCCGCTCCTGCGCAGCGCCTCGCACTCGGCGGTCGAGCGCTGGTCGGTCCACATGATCGTGCGGCGCACCGGCTTCCAGTCCGCGTCGAGGAGGACGGCGTTGTGCGTGGAGCCGTCGAGCGAGAGCGCGGCGACGCGCGAGAGGTCGACGCCCTTGCCGGCGAGCTTCGAGAGCGCCGCGCGGAGCGCCTCCCACCAGTCCGCCGGATCCTGCTCGCTCCAGCCGGGATGCTCGTGGTGCGTCGCGTACTCGACCGACGCCTCGCCGGCGGGCGCGCCGTCCTCGGCGCAGATCGCCGTGACCTTGCACCCGCCGGTGCCGAAGTCGATGCCGAGAAGAAGATTCATGTCAGGTCTCCATGTCGGCCCAACGGGCCTGGTCGGGCGTTGTTTCGAGGACGACGCGGTCACCGTAGGCGAGGCCCGGGACGGGCGGGGCGATGACTTCCGCGACGCCGCCTGGCTGGAAGTGCTCGGGCTTGGTCTCGGGATGCGGCCAGTAGATCCACGCCGGGAAGCGCGCGCCGTCGCGGACGAGCGTCGCGCGGGCGAAGCTGAACGTCTCGGCCGGCATCTCCGGGTGCCACTTGACGCGCTCGAAGAGAAGCGCTCCCGGGCCGGGGCGGAAGCGGAGCGGGGTGCAGTCGACGTTCACCGTCCCGGGGTGGAATCCCGCGAGGTCGAGCCCGCGCTCGCGGAAGAACGGAATCTGCATCGCGACCGTTCCGTGCGGAAAGCGCGGATCGCCGGCGCGGCCGGACGCGACGCCGTGGCCGCGCACGACGACGCCGGGCGTCCGTTGCGGCGCGCGGAGGGCCGCGAGCTCGCGATGGAGGCTTTGCGCGAGGACGCCGAAGCCGAGGTCGTTCGGATGAAGGCGTCCGTCGGAGAAGAATCCCGGCAGGTGCGGGACTAGATTGTAGCCGGAGACGACGGTGACGTTGGGCAGGCCGGCGCAGGCGTCGCGGATCAGGCGCTCCATGCAGCGAACGTCCTCGCCGAAGGCGGACACGGACGCGGGCTCGCCGCGCCAGAGCGGCGTGAGCGCGAGGATGCGCGCGGCCGGATACAGCTCCGCGAGGCGGCGGAAAAACGCCGCAGCGCGGTCGCGGACGTCGGACGGCTCCTTGTGGCGCCAGTCGTTCGTCCCGTAGGCCACGGTGACGAAATCGGGGTCGAAGGCGTCGCGTTCGCGCAGCAATGGCGGGAAGAAAACGTCGCCGCCGATGGCCTTGTTCACCGGGTCGGCGTCGAGGAAGCGGGCGACGGCCTCGACGTAGGACAGCGAGGGGTATCGCGCGTCGTAGCCCTGCGTGATCGAGTCGCCGAAGCAGAGCATCGTCCGGGACCGCCGCAACGGCTCCGCGAACGAGGCGCGGCGGAGCGCGAAGTTGGCGACGAAGATCCGCCGGCTCCACGGAAGGTAGATTTCGACGCGCTTTTCGCCCGGACCGAGCTCGGCGGCGAACGCGTGGCGCGCGCCGTCGTCCGCCTCCAGTCCGCCGTGGGCCGCGAGCGCGCCGTCCACGTAGACGTCGAAGAAGCCGAAGGCGCGGCTGGACCCGCGCTCGAAGCGGTAGTCGAACGCGAGCGCTTCGGCGTCGGTCCGCAGCGCGAGACGCACGCCGGCGGAAGCAAACGTCTTCTGGTAGAAGTCGTCGTTTCCCGCTTCGCGGTACGCGGCGGCCTGCCCGGGAGCGAAGCGATGGAACGTCCATTCGCCGCCCTCCTCCGCCGTTTCGACCGCCCCGCGGACGAACTCGGCGGGGGTGAAATTCATCTGGTCAACGTGTTGCGACATGGTTCCGAATTCTCATGCGTCGTGGAACAGATCGTCGAAGGTGACGACGGACTGGAAGACGCCGGCATGCATGTTCTGCTTCAAACCCCAGGGGGTGACGAGCGTCAGATGGACGGCCTTGCGCGTCCCCGTTTCCCGGATGAACGCCTCGCGGCGGTTGCGGAGCCGTTCGGCTTCGCCGGAATCAACCTCGTAGGGGGTTTCGCACCATTTCATTTCGCATAGGTTGACGATCCGGTCGTCGCGGTCGATCACGAGGTCGATTTGCGCGCCGGGGCGGCCGTCCTTGGGGCCGGCCCGCCACGAGCAGATGCCGTTCGCGACGCCGGAGATGCCCAGGGCCCTGCGGATCTGCTCCTGGTGCAGGAGACAGACCCTCTCGAACGCGAGTCCGGCCCACGCGCCGTGGGCCGGTTTTCCGAAGGAGGAGGACCAAAAGGCCGGATCGTCGTTGACGTTGCTCTTGACGAATCGGAAGTGGAACAGCGTGAAGGCGTCGAGCAACTGCACGAGCGACCCCTTCTTGCAGGCGCCGAACGGTCGGTAGCGGCGGACGAATCCGCATTGCTCGAGCTCCTCCAGGATCTTGGAGATCTTCCCGGATTCGGGGAGCCCGCAGATCTTTTCGAGTTCGGCGCGCAGAAGTCCCCGTCCCCTTTCGCCGAGCGCCTCGACGACGCGCATGTAGGGCTCCGGATTCTTGAACAGGGAGGCGTAGAGCCGCGAGTATTCGAGCCCGAGCTTCGCGTCCGGCCCGAAGAAGAGCGCGTCGATGTTCCGGGCGAGGCTCGCTCCCGGACGCAAGAGGCTCCAATACCACGCCACGCCGCCGAGCGCCATGTAGGCCTCCGCCAAGTCCTGGCGGGAGAGTTCGAGTCCCAGCTCCGAAGCGTATCGCGCACATTCGTCGAGCGTGAACGGACGGAGCCGCAGCTGTTCGGACACCCGGTTGTGCAGTCCGCCCCGCGCCTTGAGAACGTGGCTGACGATCCACGACGTGGCGCTTCCGCAGACCACGAGCAGGATGTCGTCGCGCGCGGACGCCCACCCGTTCCAGAAGAACTCCAGCGCCGGAACGAAATTCGATTTCGGCGTGTCCATCCACGGCAGTTCGTCGAGGAAGAGGATCTTCTTCGGAGCCGAGGAGGAACGGATCAGGTCCTTGAGCGCATCAAAGGCGTCGAACCAGCTTCCGATTCTCGTCCGCGGATTGCCGCCCGCGTCGCGGAGGGAGCTGCGGAAGGCGCGAAGCTGTCCGTCAAGACCGACGTTTTCGACTCCCGCATGGGCGAAGAGCAGACGTGGTCCAAACGTCTTGCGAATCAGATAGGTCTTGCCAATGCGCCGTCTGCCATAGACCGCGACAAACTCGGATTTCGGTGAAGCGGCCGCCCGTTCCAAGACCTTGACTTCAGTTTCCCTGCCAATCATGACATCTCCTTTCGAATGCGTTACAACGAGGCGAAATGATGCATCTTTTCCAACATTTTGTCAAGTTATTCCTTATAATTGGTCGGAATCTAACAAAATATCGACATTTCGTCGGATTATACGGACTTGCAAGAGCTCGTCGATGTCTTCGCTAGTGCGCCAGCATGAAGGCGGCAACGCCGCGCTTGCGGACTTCGGTTTCGGGGATGCCGAGCTCGCGGGCGAGGATGGCGAGGACCTGCGGGCCGCAGAAGCCCGACTGGCACCGGCCCATCCCGGCGCGGACGCGGCGCTTGACGGCGTCCAGCGTCCGCGCGCCGACCGGGCGGCGGATCGCCTCGACGATCTCCGCCTCGGTGATCTGCTCGCAGCGGCAGACGACGTTGCCGTAGCGCGGGTCTTTCGCGATGAGGGCGTCCTTTTCGGCGTCGGTCTTGTCGCCGAAGCGCACGATGCCGCGCCGCGTGCGGATCCAGCCGACCTTGCGCTCGAGCGCGAGGCCCGCGCCCTGCATCTCGTGAACGACGTACTTGGCCAGCGCCATGCTCGCGGTGAGTCCGGTCGAGCGGATGCCGGAGATGCCGACGTAGCCCTTCGCCTTTTCCGAGACGAGGATGTTGTATCCCTCGGGAACGCGCGCCGGGCGCGCGCCGACGAACTGCGTGATGGTGTCCGCGAAGCACAGGCCCGGCACCATCTCGAGCGCCTTGGTCCGCACTTCCTCCAGCCCTTCGCGCGTGGTCTTCCTGTCGTCCTTGTCCTCGACGTCGTCCGCGGTCGGGCCGACGAGGACGTTGTCGTCCGTCGTCGGGATGACGAGGACGCCGCGCGTCTTCGGGGTCGGGACCGAGGAGATGATGTGGCTCACCTTGACGGGCGTGTCGTGGCCGAGGACGTAGAACTCGCCCTTGCGCGGATGGACGCTGAAGTCGCATTCACCGACCATCTTCGCGATGTCGTCGCAGTGGAGCCCCGCGGCGTTGACGACCCACGCGGCCTCGATCTCGCCCTTCGTCGTGAGGACGCGCCGCACGCGGCCGCCGCCGGTCTCGATGCCGGTCACCTCGCAGTCGAGCAGGAACTCGACGCCGTTCTCGGCGGCGTTCTCCGCCTCGGCGACGACCATCAGGAACTGGTTGATCTGCGAGTCGCGCGGGCTGTAGATGCCGCCCTTGATCTCGGGGTTGAGCGTCGGCTCCATCGCGAGGATGTCCTCGCGCGGCAGGAACTCGTAGTCCCAGACGCCGTTCTGCCAGGCGCGGTCGACGAGCTTCGGGACCTGCTCCATCTGGTCGTCGGTCAAGACCGGCGCGATGCTGCCGCAGTGGATGATCGGGATGTCCAGGTCCCGGCACAGGAGGTCGACCATCGTGTGCGAGATCGTGCGGAGCTTGCACTCGAGCGTCCCGACCGGCATCGTCGCGCTCGTGGACGTGAGGCCGCTGCAGGACTTGGAGGCGTCGCCTCCGACGTCGTCGTTCTTGTCGCAGACGAGGACGCGCACCTTGAACTTGGAGAGCTCGCGCGCGAGCGCCGTGCCGACCGCGCCGGCGCCGATGATGAGAATGTCCGTCTTGAGCATGGGCTGAAAGGTTGAAAAGGTGAAAGGTTGAAGGGGTTGAAGGGGGTCAAAGCGTCATCGAAGCGACAAGGTCCGTCCCCGTTCCGAGGAAGTCCTTGCGGAGCACCTGGCCGGCCTTGACCGGCCCCTCCACGCGGATCTCGCGCACCGCCGCCGCGCAGGGCAGCAGCATCTCCTTCGGGACCGGGTCCTTCGTCCGGACCGGCAGCATCCGCCGCCCCGGCGCGTCGGCGCGCACGGAGGACGTGAACAGGCGCTTTGGCGCCAGGCATTCGTCCTTGGCGTAGCGCTCGCCGCGCGGGCAGGAGAAGCCCGTCACGACGATGTCGCTCGCGTCGGTGAATTCCGCGGTGATCTCGCACCCTCTCGGGCAGACCGTGCAGGTGATCGTCCTCTTCATGCCAGGGCCTCCTCGTGCTCGCAGCTGATTTCGACCGGGGCGGAGAGCGCCGCGACCGCGTCCTTGGGTATCGTCAGGCTTTCCATCGTTCCGGGGCTCGTCCGCGGACACCGCTTCCTCGCCAGCTCCGCGCCGCCCGACGTGCAGCGAAGCGTCGTGCCCCGCCCGGGGGCGAGCGTGCGGAAGAACAGCGTCACGTCCGCGCCGCCGTCGGCCACGACCCGCTGGGGGCAGACGTAGCGGATGCCGGGCCCGGCGACCGTGGGCTGCGCGGCGCCCGCGGGGAGCGTCCCCGCGGCGAAGAGCGCCGCGTTGCGCCCCGCCTCCGCGCTCTCGAGGCTCACGTGGTCCACGAGGTCGTTCACGTGCAGGACGTTCCCGCAGGCGAAGACCGCCGGGTCCGACGTCTGCTTGAACTGGTTCACGACCGGTCCGCGCGTGACGGGCGAAAGCTCGATGCCGCCCGTGCGGCTCAGCTCGTTCTCCGGGATGAGCCCGACGGAGAGCAGCAGCGTGTCGCAGGGGATCGTCTCCTTCTTCTCGAGGATCGGCCGGCGCTTCTCGTCCACCGGGGCGATCGTGACGCTCGCGAGCCGGTCGACGCCGTCGACGTCGACGACCGTGTGCGAGAGCAGCAGCGGGATGCCGAAGTCGTCGAGGCACTGCACCTTGTTGCGCGTGAGGCCCGCGAGGAACGGCAGCAGCTCGACGACGGCCTTCACGTGCGCGCCCTCCAGCGTGAGGCGCCGCGCCATGATCATCCCGATGTCGCCGCTCCCGAGGATGACGACCTCCCTGCCGACGCGGTCGCCGTAGAGGTTGATGAGCTTCTGCGCCGAGCCCGCCGTGTAGATGCCGGAGGGGCGGCTGCCCGGGATGACGAGGTTCGCGCGCGTCCGCTCGCGGCAGCCCATCGCGAGCACCAGCGCGCCGAAGCGGACGTGCAGGATGCCGCCGGCGCCCGCGCAGACCAGCTCCCGCTCGCGCAGTTCCAGCGCCGTCGTGCCTGTCAGGAGCTCGACCCCCGCCGCGGTCGCCCGCTTCAGATACCGCTCCGCGTATTCCGGACCCGTCAGCTCCTCGCCGAAGTTCTGCAATCCGAACCCGGGATGGATGCACTGCTGCAGGATGCCGCCCGGGCGGACGTCCCGCTCGATGACCAGGACCCTTGCGGCCCCGGCCGTCTTCGCCGCCTCGGCCGCCGCCAGGCCCGCGGGCCCGGCTCCGACGACCGCCACGTCGCACTCGATTTCTTTCATGGATGGACTTTCCCTCGTTGGAACGCCTTCCATTCTCCCACGCCGCGGCCGGAAAACCGTTGCCTTTGGAGCAAATATCTCGCCCCGCCGCCGGACCGATCAGTCATTGACCTCGTCCGCCCCGGCGAGCCAAGCTGAAACGCCGCAGACCACGCTGGACGAGTTCGCCGGCGGCGATCTGCTCGTCGGCGCCGATGCGCCCGGCGCCACGGTCAAACCGGATTCGCAGCAGGGCGATCTCTTCCGCCCGGAAGCGCGGCAGCTCCGCTTCGAGATGTCCACCGCCCCCGCCGCCCATCCCCGCCTCGCGCCGAAAGCGTGATGGCGTGGCGGGGTCCGCACCCTGCCGCGCGCCGATGAAGCGCCGAAGCCGCCGCGCGCGGAGGGAGGGGACTAGGCTTGGGCGGCGTTGCACGGCGTGGCGGGGGGGGGCGCCACGCCGGCTGCGGCCGGGTGTCGCGGCTTCGCCGCTCGCGGGCAAGAGGGTTCACGGGGCGGGCTCCTTCGCGCCGTCAGCGGACTCCGCGTGGGTAGCGGGCGTGGCGGGGGCGTTTGTGGCGGGGTCGGGAAGCACGAGCGGAAAGTCCAATGCCGAAATGTCGATTCCAAAATCCTCCAACCGTTTTGGTTTCCAGTTCGCATTCTTGGCCTCGTAGTAGTCCTCCGGAATGACCGACTCGACCGAATCGCCGGACGAAACGAGGGGAACGTTCGACAAGAACAGGAAATCGTACAGCGAATTGCAAACCGGCAGGTAGAAATCGGACCAGGAACAATCCGGGAAGATTTCCTCGTGCGTGACAAAGCCGATCTCGAACGGGATCCGTTCCGGTTTCATAACGATGAAATCGCCGTCGGAACAGCAACCGATGATGTGGAAACCGCTTTGGCGGGATTCCGGGAACTCGTCGCTCAATTCGATCTGCTTCGAGATTCGGTAGACCCAACCGCCGCCCGCCCACAAGTCGCGAAGAGGAACGAGCCGCCGCGCGAAGTCGAGAAGGCATTCCGGCTCCCGTTGATTTCGGAACGATGTGAGAACATCGTCCGAAGCGGGGCCGAAGATGCCGTCTTGGAACAACGCTCTTATTCGATTCGCCAGAAGTTCAATTTCCATTGCGGGCGGGGGCGGGGTCAATGCTGAATGCGGCGTGGCGGGGAATTCGGGAAGGCCGCTCCGCGGCGGAAAATCATTGAGAAAAAGGTCCTTGGTGCCGAAACAAGTATACGGCCGAGATGCCGCAGACGACAAAGACGGAGACAATCAGAGCCATCATCAACAGTCCAAATCCAATCTGGCTTGGACCGGCGATGATAATCGCTTCATTTGGATTCTCCGGATTGTATCGAACGCCGATGGTTCCTCCTGGCGCAAACTGCCGTAGGCGTTCCATCATCTCGCGTCGAGACGAAGAGTTCAGATTGTCTATTGTCTTGTTCTCCACGATGTACAGCCTGCCTCCGACCTCGTATGAAACCGACATCACGATGGTAAAGATGGTCGTGCCGCGTTCGGAAGTCGTACACACCCATTCTTCGTCTCGTGCGATCCCTACCTTGAGAATGGTTCCGGTCGAGGACCTCCACGAACGTTTCTTTCGCGTCTGAATCGCGCCCAGGCATAGCCGAACCAGCAGAACGAATGCAATTGCGGAGAAATAGGCGGGAACGAGAAATACAAAAGAACGACGATCCATAGCGCCGAGAATCAAGATCGTCACGAATACGAGACAGTTCAAGGCGAAGCAAATGGCTTCCACGCGGGACATACGCGGTCGTTTGCCTTTGCGATGTTTGCGGTTCATCGATTTGGTGCGCGGGCTGGTGCTAGGGCGTGGCGGGTGGAACGCCGCGGATTCTACCGGAAGCGGCGCGAGGGCGCAACCGCGCGCGAAGATTCCGCTTGCTTTCCGGAAGGGAATCGGCATAATGGGGCCGCGTCAACGGAAACGAGAGCCAAGGAGGGCCGCGCAATGTCCATCACCATCGATCTGCCTCCCGCC
>Ga0310695_10004662_pt1 | contig 24924 bp, 18 predicted proteins | sample RumenRJG_04DNA_FD_203882 | JGI IMG/M metagenome (GOLD analysis project Ga0310695, IMG submission 203882) | Bovine rumen microbial communities from Lethbridge, Alberta, Canada - RJG_04 (v2) (version 2) | ecosystem: Host-associated > Mammals > Digestive system > Stomach > Rumen | place: Canada...
GCGAGTGGTGGAGCGCGAAGCTCGCGTCGCCCGCGTGGGAGTTGTACGGCAAGAAGGGACTCGTTGCGGAAAGATTCCCCGCTCCGGGCGAGAAGCAGCAGGAGGGAAGCATCTCGTACCACCTGCGCCCCGGCAAGCATTCCCTCGACCCCTACGACTGGGACCGCTACATGGATTTCACCGACAAGAACTTATGAGTCAGTTGGGCACATCCATGGCGAGCCAGAGTCTTCAGACGCCAGTGGCGCGATCCGAGAGACCGGCACGGACAAGCGCGTAGCGCCGCGCGCCGTCCGGAGCGATCACGATTGCCGCAGAATCGAGGAACCGCGGCCAGTTCGCCTCGGTGAAGCGCAGGATTGCCCTACGCGCGGCGAGGAACGCCGCAATGTAGAGGTCGTGCGTGGCGAACACCGCAAGCGGCGCGGTGAAATGCGCGATGCACCATTCCTCCAGCGCATCGGATGCGGCGTGCAGGTCGGCAAATCCCCGCCCCGTTCCGGCGGCGAAATAGTCAAAGCACTTCCGGAAGAAACTGCCGTCGCGGAACTCCTCCCAGATCGCATGCGCGTCGGCGAAATAGAACGTCCCGTTGCCGAGGCAGTCATGCGTGGGGATTTGTGGCCGTTCCACGCCCATGCCCTCCGCGATGCATGAGGCGGTCATCACGGTGCGGCGTAGCGGACTTGCGGCGAACTGGACGACGTCGGCGAACTGGCGCAGCGCCTTGCCGAACTTGCGGCTGGCGGACTGCCCTTCCTCGGTTATGGGCAGTTCCCAGCCGAAGGACGGATCCTCGTGGTCGATGTGCGGACGTTCCGCATGGCGCGTCATCAGCAGCACTCGCTCGCCGCCGCGCACCAACGAGCACACGTCCTCCAGCGACAACTCGCCTGTTTTCTCAATGTCTGACAATGGGTTCATGCGTATAGTATATCAAATCTCCTGCGTTGAGCACGCAATGTCTTCCGCAAATTCCTGTTCAAGTCAACTGCGCGCCGCTGAAGTAGGCGTAAACCCATAAACCTACTTGACGCAAAGTGGGTATATGGGTTAAAATAGACGGCGATATGGCAAAAAGATTTTCGCATATTTAGGTGAAGCAAATGACACGTTGCTACATAGGCATAGATGGCGGTGGGACAAAGACGGCGGCCATTCTCTTCGATGAAGGAGGGCGCATTCTTGCGAGGCATACCGCTGGTCCCTGCAATCCAAACGTGGTGGGTTTCGATGAAAGCACCGCGCGCGTGAAGGAGATCGTCGAGTCGCTGACGCAGGGAGAGCCACGCTCAGTCGTAGCCATCTACATAGGCACGGCAGGAATCTTCACCAAGGACGACGGTCCGCGCTTCGCCGCCGCCGTCTCGCGTGCGTGCGGCATTGAGAAGGTGAAGTGCGAGAACGACGTGATGAACGTGGTCGCCGCCGCTACGGACGCCGACCGGTGCGTCGCAGGCGTGTGCGGCACGGGCATGATCGTCTATGCAAAGGAACCAGACAGGGTGACACGCCTCAACGGATGGGGCTATCTGCTGGGACAGAGCGGCAGCGGCTACGATATCGGGCGCGATGTGATCCGCGCGGCGGTCGGCGAGTCGGAGGGACTTTCCGCTGCAACGGCGCTGACCCCGTTAGTAGAATGCAAGGCGGGCATGACGCTTGAGCAGCTTGTGCTTGAGGTGTATCGGCGCGAACCCGCGTTTGTCGCGTCTTTTGCGCCGCTCGCGTTCGAGGCGGACGCTGCGGGCGATGCCGTGGCGAGAGACATCCTAGTGGAGAACGCGCGTGCGTTCGCGAAGGTGTTGAACTGCGCGGCTGAATCGCACGACTGCGGCGATGTGGTAGTGGTCTCAGGCGGAATCGCCACGAATGCCGCCTTCGGCAAACTGTTGAAGCAGGAGCTGAAGCCAGGCCTGAAGCTCGTCGTGCCTTCCTCTCCGCAGGTCGTAGGTGCCTGCATCAACTGCGCCCGTTTCTGCGGCCTCAATTCGCCTTCGGTACGTAAAAAGCTTGTGCAAAGTTACCAACAAACAAATAGGAGCTGAGATGATGAATGCTACAAGAATGTTCGGAATAGCAGCTGCGGTCGCATGCGCGGCGGCCGCGTGCGCGGCGAAGCCGCCTGCCGAGCGGATGGACCGCTCGAAGCTGCTCATCGGCGCGTACTGCCTGCAGGCGAACGCGAAGACTGACGCGCACGTGAAGGCAATCCACGACTGCGGAGTGGACTTCATAATCGGCCTGCCGGCGTCCGACCGCGCCACGCTGGACCTCTTCGAGAAGCACGGCGTGGGCGCGATCGTGAACGGCGTCGTTCCCGGCTGGTGGGGCGGCAACGGCGAGCGCGCCGGCAAGATGCGCGAAGTGAACCCGCCCGAGAAGTACGCGGCGGGTGCGGCGGCGTTCAAGGACCATCCCGCAATCTGGGCGGTCGACATCGGCGACGAGCCGTCCGCCCTCGATTTTCCGTACTACGGAGACGTTGTGCGCCAGCTCAACAAGGCGATTCCAGGGATGCCTCTCTACCTGAACCTCTATCCCAACTACGCGAGCGTGGCGCAGAACACCGGGAAGCAGACGATCAACCAGCTTGGCACGAAGACGTACGCAGAGCACATTGCGGCGTACTGTCGTGATGTGCCGCTCGACTACATCTCGTACGACTTCTATCCCTACACGGCCCCCGCCGGACTCAATCGTTTCATCTCGAAGATGTACGACAACTTCATTGTCGTCGCCAACGCCTGCCGTAGCACGAAGCGCTCGTTCTGGTACATTCCGCAGGTCAATTCGCGCGACGGTCTGCCGCCAACAAGCGAGAACCGGCTACGCTTCCAGGCGAACGCCGCGCTCAGCTTCGGCGCGGAGGCGATAACCTGGGCGTGCTGGTGCAAGGGATGGTGGACGAACAACGTACTTGACTCCGCAGGCAAGCAGACGGAGCAGTACGGGAAGCTCAAGCGCGTGAACGCGGAGCTGAAGACCATCGGGCCGCAGTACATGCGCTTCAGAAACGTCGCCACATGGTTCGTCGGATTTGCGCCCGACTACCCGAGACGTCCATCGCTTCCCTTCCCTGACGCGCGGGAAGGTGCGAGCGGCATTCATGCGTCCAACGGCGCTCAGCTGCTCGTGGGCGAGATGGTCGCGCGCAACGCCGCTTGCACTGATCGCGCGTTCTACGTGACTGCGGCGGATGATCCGGCGGACGAGCATCCGGCGAAGTTCGAGGTCGTTTTCGACTTCAAAGGGAAGAGCGTTGAGGCGTTTGGCGGCAACGGAACGATTCCCGTATCACGCAGGGCGGATGGTTCATGTACTGTGCCCATTGCGTCATGCCAGGGCGTTCTGATCGTGGTGAAGAAATAATGTGCATTGGAAGGAAGATGAAATGAACAGAAGAGAGTTTCTTTTCGGAGCTGCCGCGACTGCTGGAGCGATCTCGGCTATCGAAGCAGGCGAATCGGCGCATGAGAAGGACGCGATGGCGTCGGCGAAAAGCCGGCTGCGCATCGCGCATCTCACGGATCCGCAGTTCGGATTCGGTCCGGGCAAGTCGGCAGCGCAGAAATACGCGAGCGACCTTGCGCGCTTCGAGCGCGAGATCGAGATCGTCAACGAGATGAAGCCAGACCTCGCGCTTATCACGGGCGACCTGACGAACAACAACAACGATGTGACGAAGGACTGGCCGCGCCTTCTCCCGAAATTCAAGGTGCCGCTCGCCGTGGCGCCTGGCAACCACGACCTCGGCAACTCCATCACGAAGCCCGTTCTAGACAGATATCTTTCCGTCTTCGGATACGACTACAAGGCGTTCGACGTCAAGGGATGGCGCGTCATCGTGGGCAACACGCAGTTCTGGCGCAAGACGGAACTCAAGGAAGAGAAAGACCGCTACGAAGGATGGCTGAAGGACGAATGCAGAAAGGCGAAGGCGCTAAACGGGCGCGTGATCTTCGCCGGCCACATTCCGCCCTTCGCCGACAGGCCCGACGAAAAGGACTCATACGAGAACTACCCGAAGGCAGGCCGCACCGCGCGCATGGAGATGTACCTCAACGCTGGAGCGAGGTTCTTCCTCGCGGGCCACACGCACCGCTTCATCGCCCACGGATGGAAGGACCTCACAATCCTCAACCCCGAGACTACGAGCACCAACTTCGACACCCGCCCTCACGGCTTCAGAATCTTCGACATCGCGGACAAGTACGACTACTCCTACAACTTCGTTAAAATCCGCTAACCGCTTCACTTCTCTATGACGATGCTCGTGCCCACGCTGCACATGCTATGAAGCTTCACTGCGTTCCAGTTCGCGAGTCTGAAGCAGCCATGCGACTCGGCGCGTCCGATGCGTTCGGGAAACGGCGTTCCGTGAATGCCGTACGAAGGAAGCGTAAGGCCGATCCACGCGGAGCCGACGGGATTGTTGGGACCGGGCGGATAGATGTGACGGGCGATGCGTCCGCCCTTCCCAACATGGTCCGCAGTGTAGGTGTAGTTGGGGTCCTTGATGAGCGTCTTCACATGTATCTCGCCTGGAGGAGGCAGCTTGTTCTTGTCCGCCGCGATCGAGCACGGGAAGAGGCCGATGAGGTTTCCGGCGGCGTCGAACGCCGTTATCTCGAGGCGGGAGAGCGAGACGCGGATGACGTCCGCCTTGCCGTATGGCCAGCGCGTTGTGGCCGGGGTGCGCAAGATGAGCGGCAGCACGATCTGCGAGCCGGGAGGAGGGTTGGGCCATGCGGCTGTTGGATTTAGCTTCTTGAGAAGCGTGACGGAGCAGTGTCCTTGCTCGGCAAGCATCTCGAGGATTGACTCGTAGCCCATCGAGGAGAGCCGGGCCTTGTCGGCGGGAGCGGTGGGTATGCGCACGAGCGCGGCATGATCCTCGGTCTTCACCGTCACCGTTCTGAAGAGATTCGTCTCGCCGGGGAAGTACAACTCCCAAGCCTTCTCCTCGAGGCCGGAAAGGTACGGCCTGCCGTTCATCGCGCACCATGTGGCGAGGGCTATCTTGGTGCGCTGCCCGCACTGTCCATCGAGCGTGTTGCAGGAAAGGCCTCGCCTTTCAAGGCATATCTGCAGCGCGAGGATGTAGCCGGGCGCATAGTCCTGCCCGCGCCAGGTCTTGTTCAGGCGCATAGCAGGTTCGGGCAGCGCGGCGCCTTGGCAGCACACCGCGCAGCAGAGCGCAAGCACGGCCGCGAATAGCTTGTATCTTCCTCTCATAGTCCTTCCTTATCCGAAAACGCGCACAGTATGCCATAATTTTGCCTTGGAATCAAGGCTCGATTGAGCGTTCCAATCCATTCCCATTCGTCATTTTTCATTCTTCGTCCTTCAACACGCGCCGCCAAATGTGATATACTATTGCGTCATGGACGAGAAAACCAATTCAAAGATCGAAGAGCTCAAGAGGAATCCGCCGAACAGATTCCTCCCTGTGCTTGTTCTATTCCTTGCCGTTGTGGCCTTGTTCCTGTACCGGGTTGCCACAACCGACCCAGAATGGAACGCAGCCGCGCCTGCCGCCAAGACGACGTCTGCCCCTGCGAAGGCAAAGCCCGTCACAGCCGCACCTGCCAAACAGACGGCGAAGAGCGTTCCCTCGCAGGACCAAGCTCACACGGACTCTGCGCCTTCGACTTCGTCCGACGAGCCTGCCGCGCCTGCGCCCGCGACTACGGCCTCCACGGACAATGACGAGTCCGCGAAAGCGAAGCCAGCCACAAGCCTCAACCCCGCGATGACCGACGCCTATCTCGAACGGCACATCAACCGCAGCATTCCCTTTCTCTACAAGGGCGAGGCTCGTGAGGTCACACTAACCGCCTTCACCGCCTCCACCATCACGATAAGGCACGGCAAGAAGGCGCTTACGCTCGAGCGCGCCACACTTTCCCCGGAGCAGCTCGAACTCTGGAAATGATCTAGAAGGTCCCGTCTCCTTACGACGCGGACAAGAACCTACAGCAAGACAAGCAACGAAGAAACGAGAGACAAAATGGAAATGCATCCATATCGTACCCACACATGCAACCAGCTCCGCAAGGAAGACGCCGGCAAGACCGTGCGTCTCTCCGGATGGATGTTCCGCCTGCGCGACCACGGCGGAATCCTCTTTGTGGACCTCCGCGACCACTACGGCGTGACCCAGGTGGTGGTGCATCCCTCGCGCAGCTTCTTCTCGCTCGTCGAAAAGGCCCACCTCGAAAGCGTGATCACCGTCACCGGCGAGGTGAAGCTGCGCGATCCCGAGACGATCAACCCCAACCTTCCCACCGGCGAGGTCGAGATCGAGGCCAACGAGCTCGTGATGGAAGGCGCGTCCGCCGTGACGCCTCTCTACATCCCCGACGAGAAGGCAGAGGAAAGCGAGGACATGCGCCTCAAGTACCGCTTCCTCGACCTCCGCCGCGAAAAGCTGCACAACAACATCATCCTTCGCTCCAAGGTCATCAAGTTCCTGCGCGAGCAGATGTGGGCAAAGGGCTTCAACGAGTTCCAGACGCCCATCCTCACCGCATCGTCCCCCGAGGGCGCGCGCGACTACCTCGTGCCGAGCCGCATCCACCGCGGCCAGTTCTACGCCCTTCCGCAGGCCCCGCAGATGTTCAAGCAGCTGCTGATGGTCTCAGGATTCGACCGCTACTTCCAGATCGCCCCCTGCTTCCGCGACGAGGCCGCACGCGCTGACCGTTCGCCCGGCGAATTCTACCAGCTTGACATCGAGATGAGCTACGCCACGCAGGACGAGATCTTCGCCGTCGTCGAGGACGTCGTGGGCCGCACGTTCAAGGAGTTCTCAACCTGGGCCTGCAACGCCGCCCCCTGGCCGCGCATCAAGTACCGCGACGCCATGATGACCTACGGCTCCGACAAGCCAGACCTCCGCAATCCCCTCAAGTGGATCGACATGAGCGACTTCTTCCGCCGCGCGAACTTCAAGGCATTCGCCGCGTGCGTTGAGAACGGCGGTCTCGTGAAGGGCCTGCTCGTAAAGGGCATAGTCGGCGTCGAAGCGCGCGCCTGGTTCGACAAGCGCGAGGCGTTCGTGAAGGAGAACGGCGGCAAGGGACTCGGCTACATCTCCTGGACGAAGGAAGGCGAGCTCAAGGGCCCCATCGCGAAGTTCCTTTCGCCCGAGCAGCTCGAGGAGATGAAGTCCCTCGCCAAGATGGAGCCCGGCGACTGCCTCTTCTTCATGGCCGCCGACGTCGACGAGTGCCACCGCCTCTCCGGCCTCGTGCGCACGAACATAGCAGACAACCTCACAAACGACATCCGCGAGCACAACTGCTACAAGTTCTGCTGGATCGTCGACTTCCCCTTCTTCGAGAAGGATCCCGAGACCGGCAAGATCATCTTTTCGCACAACCCGTTCTCGATGCCCCAGGGCGGACTCGAGGCGCTTAACTCGAAGCCGCCGCTTGAAATCGAGGCGTACCAGTACGACGTCGTCTGCAACGGCATCGAGCTCTCTTCTGGCGCGATCCGCAACCACCGCATCGACATCATGGAGAAGGCGTTCGAAATCGCCGGCTATCCGAAGGAAGTTGTGCAGCAGAAGTTTGGCTGCCTCTACAGCGCCTTCCAGTTCGGCGCACCGCCCCACGGCGGAATCGCGCCAGGTGTGGACCGCATGGTGATGCTTCTCACCGACACGCCCAACATCCGCGAGGTCATCGCCTTCCCGATGAACCAGAAGGCCCAGGACCTCATGATGAACGCGCCGAACTTCGTGACCGAGCAGCAGCTGCGCGAGCTCCACATCAAGGTCCGCGGCACAAACGAGCAGCAGCCGGCCTAGCGCAGGCTGGACAAGGGCCAGTCGGCGCGCTCAAGCCAACCGGCCATGTTCGAAGTTGCAATTATGCGGGGCGAGGCGGGTTCGTCAGGAATCCAGAGCGCACGCGCAAGCGGATAGAAGCGCTTGAGAAAGGCGGAGCCCGCCTCGGGACCCAGCACGAAAAGCGTGGTGGAAAGACCGTCCGCCAGCATTGCCCCGTACTCGCGCGGCGTCACCACCGTGACGCCGGCGATTCCGCTCACGTGCTCGCCGGTGCGCCCGTCGAGGATGTGCGAAAGGCGTTTGCCGTCCTTCTCCACAAAGCGTTCGTAGTTGCCGCTTGTGGCAACGGACTCTCCGCCAACAAGCGTGATCACGGCGCATATCTCCGGCTGTGACGCATCAACGCCCCTGAACGGATTGCGAACGCCCGTGCGCCACTCGCCCGCGCCCACGGCGCGCAGGTTGCCGCCGAGGTCCAGCAGAAAGGAAAAGTAGCGCCCGCCCATTGCGCGCTCCACCTCCTCCGCCGCCATGTCAACGGCAAAGCCCTTTGCAATCGCGCCAAGGTCGAAACGCGAATATCTGCCGTGGCCCATTCCAAGGGCGCGCAGCTTCTCGCCGATGCGCGGATTGAACGCGCCGCCGCTCTCCTCCGCAAGGCGCAGCGCCGCCGCGTAGCACGGCCTCACGTCTGGAGACGCCGCCTCCGTCCAGTTCGTGCATCCCGCGGCGGAAAGGCGGCTCAGCTCGCTATTCGGATTCCACGCGGAAAGAAGTTCTTCTACGCGCGCATAGGACGCCTGCACGCGCACGAGCAGTTCGCCGAACTCCCGTTCGTCAACATGTTTGCGCGACGTCATCTGCGCCACGGTGCCCATCACAGGCCAGCGCACGACCTGCGGACCATCCCCTCCGTCTTCGCGGTCAGAGCACAGGCGAACAATGGCAATTTCAGCGGCAATCGCCGCCGAAATCACCGCCGCATAGATCGCGGCCTTCTTGAAGGCTGGCCTCACTTGTTCTTGGCGCGGTATTCGTCGAGTTGCTTCTTGGCGCAGTTCGTGGTTACGGTCTGCGAGCCGCGCTCGAACGCGAGAAGCGAGTCGCTGAGCTTGTCGACCGTCCACACGTGGAACTCATAGCCGGCGTCCTTGACCTTCTTGATGATGTCGGCCGTGATGATCTTGCGGTTGAAGTGGCAGTCCACTCCGTCGGCGCCGGTCTCCTTGATGCCCTCGATGATGTACTCGGCGGTAACGGGCTTTCTCGCGCCCTTGGATCCGATGACGGACGAAGTGAGCCAGTACACCTTGTACTCCGGCATCTGCTTCTTCAATGCCTTGCACGTCTCGCGGTTGAAGGCGATGAAGAGCGCGTTCTTTGGGGTGGCGTTCTTCTGCTTCGCGAAGACCTCCTTGATGTAGGGCACGATCTCAGGGCCGGGCTTAACCTCCACGTAGATCTGGCGGCCGTCGCGCGCAAGCTCAAGCACCTCTTCGAGAAGCGCGGGGCGCGTGGGCGAGAACTTGCTGCCCTTCCACTTGCCCCAGCCTCCCACGTCCACCTTCGAGATCTCGGTCTCCCAGTTCGCCTCTGCGCACTTCTTCCTGCAAGCCCCGGCCGTAGTGCGGGTGAGAGTGCTGTCGTGGAACGTGAACACGCGCTTGTCGGCGGAGAGATAGATGTCGCACTCGAATCCGAAGCCGCGCGACACGGCGGTCTTGTACGCGGGCAGCGTGTTCTCCGGCGCGTCGTCGGATTCGCCGCGATGACAGATGAACGTGGCATAGTCGGGCTTGGCGGCAACGAGCGCGCCTGCAGCCATGAATGTTGAAAGCAGAACTTCGAGCTTCATTTCGTTTATCCTTTCTTTTCAAATTTCCCCACGCCAAAATTATAGCACATTTTAGTGCTTGGTGCCTAGTGCCTTGTAGTGCCTTGTGAGGGTGCAGTGGTGCGGTGGTTGGGTGGTGCGGCATCCGTGAAAAAAGCCGTCGCCAAACTTGAACGCGAAAACATCATCTACAACTGCGACGGAGAATACCGTTTCGGCAGTCCGTTCTTCAGCGAATGGCTGCTTCGCCGATAAGTCCATGATGTCAACCGCGCGGCATTCCTTCTCGCCCCGCCCACGCTTGGGCAACGCCCCGCCCGCCACGACGAAACGCAACGCGGCGACGGGTGTGACATGGCGCAAACCCCATCGCCGCTTTCAACTTTGGCGGAACAGCCACACCTCTGCTTATTGTTGCCAATGTGAAAATGTTGCCAATTCCAGTGTTGCCAATGACCAATTCCAGTCCAGTCCAATCACCCTTTAATTGGGAATTGGGATTGGCACTGGCAACACTTCCACATTGGCAACATTAAGCTGTTCCCAGTCCGGTCAACACGCCCCGGCAGGGGCAGTCCCCGTTTCCTTCCAGAACTTGGCGACAAGATCCCCGAAGGATGCTTCTGGTCGCGCCACCTCTTTTCTCTCTTGTCGGTGGGCAAATGGAGACACAATCAGATTCGCCTCAACGCAAGGTGCGTAAGCCGCTGGTAACTGCGCACTGATTCATTCGCGCCACTGAGGCAACACAAGAAGCATTTGCAAAACTCGTTAGGGACGGCGTTCCACCGCCGTCCGCTGTTGGCGATGGAACGCCAGCCCTACCAAAATGTCGATTTTTTGCAACTACCTCACAACTTAGTTGCGGAACAGATACAATCTCATCCACCACGCACAAGTCTGCTCTAGAAAATGCAAACAGAATCGTTATTTTGACATAAGTTGGTTGAATATTCCTTTCAGGATGCCCGATGCATTTGTCATAGAAGCAGATATGACACCTATAGTAATCATATCTTTCCCAATGGGAACAACATCCTTCAAGCCTGCGTTATCTTTAATGGATTTAGCACTCTCCCTCGCACCCGCAAGATTCTTCGCCAGTTCCAAGATATCATCCATCGAGATGGATTTCAAGAGCATGGCAACAGCATCCTTCGGTGTCCGTGCATCAACAAAAGAATCTAGTATATTCACACAAAGGACATAATCAGCGACCATGATGTCGAGGAACGGCTGCAGATCCTTGTGATGCGCCGAAAGTTTTAAATCATCAACTTCAACCCTACCCTTTGACTTTCGTATCTTAGCGATTTTATCCGAATTCCAACGTTCTTTTTGCCAGGTCCTGATGGCTACAACAACGTCATCCATATTGATGTTTGCGATTGTTACATCGTTAACAGAAACTCTCATCGATGCTTTGTTAGATTTGATTGATTTCTGCGCCGCAGATGCCATACTAATAGACTCCTTTACCGATTGCGGCATTTTGTTGTAAAGTGCAGCTTTTACCACATCGGACCTCACCGACTCGTACAACGCAAGATCAATCTTCCCCCCTGGAATTTTCGCAACGAGCTTTTCCTCAATCTTCCTGTCAAACGTTCGGTCAGAGGTGAGTACCTTTCGGGCCGTCTTTTCGTCTGCTATCTCAGCAACTCTTCGCCCAGCAAGGCCTTCCATGAAAAGTATCTGCACCTTCTCTTCATCGGAGAGCGAAAGGCCGTTGGCATATTCGTTCGCAAAAGACTCTTGTCTATCACCCCAACTCATTAGGTATCTCAAAGAATTTTCTTTAAGCTCCTTCTTGATTGATTCAAGTGCTCCCAGTGCTACCGACGCTAAGCTCACACGAGTCTTGGAGTCTTTTGCGACTTCGGCGAGACTTACAGCCATTTCAAGTGGAACAAGATCACCCTCACTCCAATGATATATTCCAAAATGTTTCAATTTCTCAAGTACGAACTCTAATGCCTTGTCCTCTGGCATTCTTTTGAAAATCGGCGTGAGCTGTTCGCGAGTCTTGAAAAGTGGACGACCATATTCGTCGGTAGCCGAAACAATCCTCCTGAACACTTTTGCATCCTTCACACGATCATATAGCGCGATACGAGCGGTATCGTTGGTGACATAAAGACCTGTGACAGGCGAATCGTTTATCATATTAAGTTGCTTTTGGACCGGCGCAATTTTGGCAAGCAAGTCAGCAGCCTTCTGCCGTTCACGTTTTTCTCTGGAGAAATCCCATCCTTCTTTTGCCCGATCAGCTTTCTGATTGTGTTCTTGTGATTTTTCACGTATTTCTTTAATCATATTGGAAAGTTTGTGAATTTCATTCTCCCGATTACGTCGGGCAAATGCGACCTGAGGGCCAGGAGGTGGAGTGACCATTTCTCCAAGAACTGTATCGTCGTCTATCTTCTCCGCAATAGCCTTCAAGTCATCTTCCGAAAACAATCCATAGCCATCGCGATAAATCTTCGCGAGCGTCTTCTGATCTGTAATTCGCCTCCAATACGGAAACAATGCGGGCGAATAGGGAAGTCGCACCAGACTCTCTGGGGACAATTTGTCCATCGCAGCTTTTCTCATTCTTGAATCACGCGCCTGTACACATATCGTGAGAAGAGTTTCCTGTTGTGACACTCTCATCAATGCCAAACACTGGATTTGGGTAGATTCCGCAGAACAGGCAAGTGTCGCAAAATCATTCTCATCCGTTAACTTCGAGAGTGCCAACTGCCCCTCTGGAATTCTATTCTGTCTTGCACTCTTAGCAATTTCAAGCAGCAAAGTCCTGCTTTCAACGCGCTTCACCGCATTCAACATGTCTTCAGGCTTACCAGAAAGTCTAGCCTGTTCCAAAAGCCGATGTTCACCAACCAATCTTGTCGCTGGATCTGGCGAATTCAATTGATCTTCGATGCTGACGCATCCCACCATCACAACCACAATAGCCAACACGAATGCAAACGCCGAAGCTTTCATGCTTAATCTCCTTCTTTTCTTGCCCAAGGTGATGCTCACGGGACGAGAACTAAGCTTATCCTCATCCCGTGGTTGAGTTTTAGAAACAATTGTCTGTACAATGCATAGCCTTCCACGGCAACTTCTCAAGCTCCCTCCTCGTACCGATCTGCTGGCTTGGAATCAACCGCAAGGTTTTTGGACACACATAAAATGTTACCCAATGCCCAAAACAACGGAACAACAAGCGGAATGAAATTTAAGTATCCTGCAAAGGCAGAAATCAACAACTGAATAGTCCCTTTGACATAACGTCCCGCATACATATTATGAGATCCAAACGGCCAGCATCCTAAGGCAAGTAACACATACCTAAATTTCGACTTTTTCACTACAACAACCTTCTCACCCTCAATATCAACCATTGTCAATTGTTTCTTTGCGGTGTACCTATATTGTACAAACACTCCCACTGCAGCCAGAAGCAACAAGACAACTCCCAATGTGATCAAGAAAACACCGGGAGTCATTGACGCAAAAATTTTGGGGTTCTTGCCCATGAGAAGTAAGCAAACACCAAGTACTAGAAAGCCCGCACCTGTTAAAGATGTCACAGGAATAAGGATGTGGCGTTGTTTGATTAGTGCCAGCCAGGCACCACCGACTGCAAAACAGGCAACCATCCAACCGAAACGCCACCAATCCATACTCCCCATTGTCGCATACTTTGAAGCCATAAACGGATGGACAACAAGGAACACAATACCCACTGTCGTCCAAAACCCCCATGCCATAATGTATGCCCAAGAAAGCAGAATCAGAAAGAGTCCCGCAAGCAAACCCACGATGATCGCCATATGTTCTGGCCAACCAAACTGATTACCTAGGCAATGCATAACAAGATACGTAGGAAGAGCTCCTACAACAAACAGTATTCGCTTGTAGTACCGACAGCCAGCCGTAACCAGGAGGCCTCCAAGCAATGTAAGAATTATAGAAGAACACCAGTATATGCCTCTCGCGTTTGCGAAATAACCATTAATCTGCTCCATCACTTGATTTACCGATTCCATCGCCTTTTCCTTTACTTTGCCCTTATGGATAGATCGCGGCAAAAGAAAGAGGGCGCGATTCCTTGCCGTGTTTCTGGTGAGGCTGTAGGATGTCCAGTAAGATCCACGGAAGAAAAAGCGCCCATAAGAGAGACGCATTCTCCACTCCGTTAAGGCTCCTACTGGTCGAAACTTCCTAGCCTCTATTCAATACTTCACGGTCCGCGCCGAAATCTTACGCGGAGAGTTGGAGAATGTTGCCAATGTGAAAATGTTGCCAATTCCAGTGTTGCCAGTGGCCAATTACGACCTTGCGACCTTCTGACCTTGAACATTGGCACTGACGGGGACAGTCCCCGTATCCTTCTAACCACAGACCAACACGAACGCGGGGCGCTTACGCTTGCGCATTTCTAATTCGGGGCGAACGTTAGCGAAGCCCGTCCGTGTACGTCCGTGGTTATTGACGTAACAGCCGAACACTCTGCTGATTGTTGCCAATGCGAGAATGTTGCCGATTCCAGTGTTGCCAGTGGCCAATTATGACCTTACGACCTTCTGACCTTATGACATTGGCACTTACCTATAACTTCGTATTGTTCACAAATCTTAATTGTTCACAATTGCCACAATTGCCACCAATACAAATTTCTGTCATTTGTGATTTGTGAACATTTGTGTCAATTGCCATTTGTGAACAATAATCATGTTATCTCATTAACATTCCCGTGCGTAGCGCGGGCGGCGGGCCAACTTCAAACTCTAAACTTTGAACTATGAGCTAATTGCAAAACCTCTGCCATTGACGCACGTTCATTGCTTTCGCTGCTTGGAGTCTCGGAGTCCTGGAGGCATTGAGACTTTCTGAAGATTTTTCCTAATCTCCCAAACTCCTAAACTCCCAGCAGCGAAAGCAAGAAAGGTCTTGCAACTGGTTCAATATGTTTCTACGTACTCCGTGTCGGCGGGCGTAATTCACCGCCGAGCCTTCTGATGATTGGAAACAACCATTTAAAACAACTTGCCTTTGGCGCACGGGCGCGGGGTCTTGCGGCTGCTTCGCAGTTCGCGCTTCGCGCTCACCCAACCTGATCGCTTCGCGACAGGCGCATCAACTCGCCCGTGCCACTCGGTTAATCTAAAACGATGTAATCATATCAAATTACTTGTGAAAACAGATAAGAAGTGCGGGCGAGTTAGCCCGCACACCTCTTCAAAGTTGTTTTTACCAGTTGTTCTGGTTGTTTTCAATCTCAGAACGCATGGGTGAGAAACGCCCGACGACACAGCACTCTGAACTTTGAACTTCGAACTCTAAACTTTGAACTCCATTAAGGCCGGGGCGGCCTTGCCACATCATGCACATCTGTTTTGCAATTACCACACAGGAGAATAAAGCAGAAAATGAAACGGCATTCTTTCTCTGCACCCCTGCGTCTCTGCGTTAGGAAATACTTGTGTTCACAGAGTTTTAAGTTCAATTGGCAATTGGAATTGGCACTGGCAACACTTCCACATTGGCAACATTCACATGCCTGGACCAGTTAACATGAGCACACCATTTGTCACGACTGATCTGGGCCTCACGGCGCTGCGGTCCGAAGCGGCATGAGTGCCGCTTCCCCGAAATGCCAAAGCGGCAAACGCCAAGACCCGGCGAGGACAGTCCCCTTATCCTTGAGAAGGCCAAGATCAGTCAGATCTGGAGCATGGTCACGCGGGACGCGCGCTCTCTACCGAGTTTCGCTTCAAATACCATTCTGACCCAACGGTCAGTTTGGTATTTACCATTCTGACCCATAGGTCAGTTTGGTATTGACGTCGAAAGTCAGTTGTGATATACTTCCCGCCATGAAAGACACATTCCATCGAAAGCGAATCTACGAGGCGGTTCTTGAAGAGCATCTGCACGACAACAGGCAGATGGCGTTTCTCACCGGCCCTCGCCAGTGCGGGAAGACCACGCTCGCGAAAACGCTTTCCGACAAGTACTTAACCTGGGACGACCTCGCGACCCGCCGACTTGTCGCCGGCGATGCCGCAGGCCTTGCCGATGCGGCCGGCCTCGGCATCGCGTCTAACCGCAGAACAGTCATCACGCTTGACGAGATCCACAAGTTCGTCCGCTGGAAGTCGTTCCTCAAGGGGTTCTTCGACCTCTACGAGGACCGTATGCGCCTTATCGTCACCGGCAGCGCGCGGCTCGACATCTACAAACGCGGCGGCGACAGCCTGATGGGGCGGTATTTCCTCTACCACATGCACCCGCTCGGCGTCGCGGAACTTGTCCGGCCCGAACTTGAAGCGACCGAAATCCATAAGCCGCGTCCCGTCAAGCCTGAAGACTGGGACGCCCTCTGGACGCACGGAGGATTCCCAGAGCCTTTTGTCAAGCGAGACATCCGATTCACCCATCGCTGGCGCAAGCTCCGCCGCGAACAGCTCTTCCGGGAAGATCTGCGCGACCTTACGAAGATTGCCGACGTTGCAGGAATAAGAATCTTGTCCGAGCTTCTCCTCGCCCGCGCCGGAAACCAGATTGTGGCAGCGTCCCTCGCCCGCGAAATCGGCATAGCAGAGAAGACGATAAAGGCGTGGATAGCGACGCTGGAGTACTTCCACGAGGGTTTTACCGTCCGCCCGTGGTTCAGGAACATCGAAAATTCGATTCGGAAAACGCCGAAGTGGTATCAGCGCGACTGGTGCGAAGTAGCGGATGAAGGTGCGCGGTTCGAGAACCTTGTAGCCTGCCATCTGCTCAAGGCCGTTGACATGTGGAACGATCTCGGACTTGGCGACTACGCGCTCTACTATGTCAGGAACAAAGCAAAGGATGAAGTTGATTTCCTGGTCACGAAGAACGGCACGCCTTGGTTCCTCGCCGAGGCGAAAACGGCGGACACAAAGATTTCGACGGTCCTTGCGTCGATGCAGAAAGCTACCGGTGCCGCGCACGCCTTCCAGGTCGTGCACGACCTTCCCTACGCAGGAGCAGACGCGTTTTCCTACCGCGAGCCGATCGCGGTTTCCGCGCAGTCCTTCCTGAGCCAGCTTTTCTGACGTTGCAGCAAAGCCGAGGCGGCCACATCATGCAATCATCACGCAGGGGGAGAAGGCAGAAAATGAATCGGCATTCTTTCTCTGCACCCCTGCGTCTCTGCGTTAGGAAATACTTGTGTTCACAGAGTTTTAAGTTCAATTGGCAATTGGAATTGGCACTGGCAACACTTCCGCATTGGCAACATTCACCCGCCCGGAATGGTCAGCCTGAGCACACCATTCGACACAACTGGAATTGGCCGCACGATGCCGCCATCTGAAGCGGCAGGAGTGCCGCTTCCCCGAAATGCCAAAGCGGCCAACGCCAACACCGCAAGGAGCGCGCACACGACGAGAAGACGTCGCACAAGATGCCGATGGCGAATCGCCCTGACGAAATGGGCTACGGAAGAATACCGCTGCGCGGGAATCGCGGCAGTGGCCCTGCGGACAATCCGCGCCCACACCCCAGATGGTCTGCCGCCAAAGCACTCGTTGGCCAGCATGCCAAGCGCGTAGACGTCCACCAACGGCGTGATCTCGCCGCCGTTCAGCTGCTCTGGCGCGGCATAGCGCGGCGTTCCCACGGCAACGGCCCTGCCATCGACCACGGAAAGAGCGCCGCCGGCTGGCCCGGCGGGGACAGTCCCCGTATCCTTGAGAAGTCCAAGATCGGTCAGAACCGGCATGCGGTCACGCGGGACGCGTGACCCTACCAGCGTGTGCGATCCTACCACACGCCAAAGGATGTTGCCGGGCTTGATGTCGCGGTGGACGAGTCCGAGCGAGTGCAGATGGCCAACACCATCCGCCACGCCCAGCAGAAACTCTGCCACATCCCCGTCACGTGAAGGCAGATCGCACGACTCCAGCAGCTCCATCGCGTACCAGGGGCGTCCGTTCCATTCTCCCGAACCGAGAAACCGAGGAAAGGCGGGATGCGAATTCTGGACTAAAAACCTGGTTTCGCGGAGAAAGCGGGCGCGCGCCGCAGCGTCGTGCGATGCGTTCTCGCCCGTTCGGGGAACATACACCTTGAGCGCCGCCGCAACGTCCAAGGCGTCGTTCACCACGCGATACACTTCGCCGCATCCTCCCTTCCCAAGAAACGCCGTGACGCGCCAGTCACCGAACATCTCGCCGTCGGAAACCGACGCGCCGGTCGGCATCCGTCCATGCGCGGCAAGGAAGTCTTCTATCTCATTCGCGCCGATGCTCATTCCCCGTCCACCTTTTCAAGAGCCGCCACCAGCGAACGCAGGCTGATCATCATGCGGGACCTGATCTGGTCAACCGCGTTGCGCTTCATGCCAAACGCCGCCGCCACCTCTTCCGGCTTCTCGCCGTTCACCGCCACACGCAGAAACACCTGCCGGGTCTGCTGCCTGATGGACTCGTTGCTCAGGAGCTGCTGAAGCGCGATCTCGAGAATCGCTTCGCGCCAGGACGACTCGTCGTCGGCCATCATGCCGGACGGCGGTCGCGGGGCGACCGCCCTACCGTCGCGGTCACTCGGAACACGCACCCCAACCGCGTCGGCAATCTCCGTCTGCCGCTTTTCCCTGTGGAGATGACGAAGCGCCTTGTTGCGGAGGATACCGGTAAGGTAGTTGTGAAAATGTCCCTTCTCGTCCGGCACGTAGTGGTAGGAGGGCAACGCCGCACACAGGGCGACGAGAGTTTCCTGGATTACGTCGTCCGCATCGATCATAGGAAAACGTTCACGCAGAAAAGCCTCCATCATCGGACGATACCGCGCCACAAACTCGCTCCAGCGGGCGTGATGCGAATCATGCGCAATCTCACGAAGCAGCGTTGTCGATGTCGTGGGAATATGCATGGTGCCTGGTGCGGAGTGCCTGGTGCGGAGTACCTAATGGCGGAGGGCACCTTCGCCTGTGACGACGTACTTGTAGGTGGTGAGTTCCTCGAGGCCCATCGGACCGCGGGCGTGGAGCTTGTCGGTGGAAATGCCGATCTCGGCGCCCATGCCGAACTCGCCACCGTCGGTGAAGCGAGTGGACGCGTTGTGATAGACGGCCGCGGAATCGACAAGGCGCAGGAAACGCGCCGCACGCGCCTCGTCGCGCGTGACGATGGCATCCGAATGGTGCGAACCGTACGCGTTGATGTGGTTGATCGCCTCGTCAACGTCCATGACGATGCCCACGTTGAGATCGAGCGAAAGGAACTCCCGGCCCCAGTCGACGTCTTTCTCGTGCAGCGTAACGCCCTTCTCCTTCGCCCAGGCTTCGACCATGGGCATGAATGCGGAGGCGACGCGTGAGTTGACGAGCAGGCACTCGGCCGCATTGCATGTGCCGGGACGCTGCGTCTTGGCGTTGTCGACGATGCTGAGGGCCATGTCAAGGTCCGCCCCCTCGTCCACATACACATGGCACACGCCCTTGTAGTGCTTGAGAACAGGCACGAGCGCGGCCTCGCACATCGCGCGGATCAGCCGCTCGCCGCCGCGGGGGATGGCGACATCCACATACTCCGGCATGCGCACGAGCGCGCGCACGCCCTCGTGGTCGGTGGTGCGCACAAGCTGTATGGCGTCGAGAAGCGCAATCGGACGCTCCGTGCCGCACCAGCGGGCGAGCCCCTTCTGCACGGCGTCCGCGAGCGCGACGTTCGAGCGAAGCGCCTCCTTGCCGCCGCGCAGGATGATGGCGTTGGACGTCTTGAAGCAGAGCGCAGCCGTATCCACGAAGACGTTCGGACGCGACTCGAACACCACAGCCACCACGCCCAGGGGCTCGCGCACCTTTCGGATGTGGATGCCGCTTGGGCGGTCGCGCTCGAGAAGCGTTTCGCCAACGGGATCAGGCAGCGCCACAACGGTGCGCAGTCCATCGACCATCGCCTCGAAGCGCGCGGGCGTGAGCGTGAGTCGGTCCACCATCGCCGGCGAGATTCCGGCGGCCTTCGCCGCCGCCACGTCCTCCGCGTTCGCCGCCTCTATCGCAGGCCTCGCCGCCTCAAGCGCCTCCGCCACCGCAAGCAGCGCGGCGTTCTTCGCCGCAGTGTCTAGCGCGCGCATCGCGTGCGCAGCCGCCCGGGCCTTCTTGCCGAGCGCCTTGATCTCTTCTTCGACTGTCATTTTCCTCTCCTCGATGATCTCTTCTTCGACGCCGGCTTTGGCGGCGCAGGCGGCTTAACCTGCGGCGCGCGCGGGTTGGACGAAAAATACGGCACTTCCATGTCGTATGTTCCAGCGCACGCGCAGTCCACCTCCATCGTCGCACGCACCGCTCCGGACGGCACCGTCTCGTGCTTGTCCTGCGCAGATCGCTTTGCAGTAGCGCTGCACCTTCCCAGCAACGCGCCGTCCTTTCCGAAGAACTTCACCTTCACGTCGAACTCGAACGGCAGTGCCTTTCCGGAAGATGGCTTAACTAGCTTCACCGACCAGTACACCTTCTGCTGTTTCTCGGAAAGCGGAATGCTCTTCACAAGCCGCACCGTGCCATGCGGGTTGGATGCCACACGGAAGAGTCCCTGCACACGCTCCGCACTCTGCCCCTCAGAACGCTCGAACGATGCCATCCATCCCTCGGCCAGCGAACGCGACGTCGTGAAGCCGATCTCATTCGCCGATTGATTCTGCGCCGGTCGTTCCTGCGCTGGTCTATTAGCGGCCACCTGCACCGGTTCCTGATCTCGCGGCTTACGCGCCGAATGGACGCCCCACGCAATCACGAAAACCAACACAAGCAGAAGCGCAGCCGCCAAAGCCACAACCTGCATCTTCACGCGCGAAGCGCCCCTCGCCTCGCCTGCGCCAGTCGCTACAAGCGGCTTCGGCTGCTGGTCCACAGCCTCGGAAGCACCGTTCTGACGCGGCTTCACAACAAGTCGTCTCTTTGCGCCGGCCGCCTGATGTCCAGAACCCTGCTGAGGAGTCTCGTTTGCGAAATTCGTCGCCCTGCGCACTTCGTGGCCCTGGCGCTCCTTCTCTCTTGCGCGCATCCACGGCGCCTCGTCGAGTCCCTTGCCGTGCATCTTCTCGCTGTACGACTCAAGATCGAACGGGAGCGAACGGAAGAAGACCGTGCGCGAGCAGTCGTCGTATATGCAGTAGAAGCTACGGCACACGCCCGTGCGCGGGTATCCCACGCTGCCCACGTTCACGAGGTAGCGCTTTCCGGGCTCTAGCATGAAGTCGGCCGGCTCTAGTGCGTGCGGAACACCGCTTTCGCCGAGAACGAATATGCCGGGCTTGTGGGAATGACCCACGAAGAGCAACTGCTCGGATCGCTCCTTCCACGAGGGAAGCGCATCCTCGGCCTCAAGGACGTAGCCGAAGTTCTTCGGGTCGGAGAACTCGCCGTGGGCGCAGGCGAAAGCGCCTACCGACGGATCGGGACCTCCCCCGCCGAATTCGCACACGTGCGGCAGATGGCGCAGCCAGTCTATCGCCTCCTGCGAGAGGGCGGCGCGGTGGCGAGCGACGGCAGCTGCGGCGAATGACGAAAAGTCGTCCACTGGGAAGCGGTTCGACACCGCGTCGTCATGGTTTCCGGCAAGGCACACGTGCGCCCTGCGGTACACAAGCTCAAGGGTGGAGACTGGATCGGGACCGTATCCCAGCACGTCGCCGAGGCAGATGATCCGTTCGGCATGCGCGTCTGCGGCGTCCGTGAGGACCGCCCGCAGGGCGGCCTCGTTGGCGTGGACGTCGGAGATGATCGCGTAGCGCACGGACGTTGCCTCCTATGCCGTCAGAGCGCGCTGCCCGGCACGAACGTTCCCACGTCGCGCCCGGAGAATATGGCGGTGAGCACGTGCGGACGCGAAGCATTGGCTATCACCACGTTCGCGCCGCCCTTCGCGGCGTTCGCCACTGCCTTGAGCTTCGAATCCATGCCCCCGCGAGAGAGACTGCCCTTTTCGTCCGCTTTCACGAGCTTGAGAGCGTCGCGCACCTTGCCAATCGCGGGCACGCGGCGCCCTTCGGCGTCGAGAAGGCCATCCACCGTGGTGAGCAGCACCAGCGCGTCGGCATGCACCAGCTTGACGATGAGGGACGACAACCAGTCGTTGTCACCGAAGGTGAGGTCCTTCACCTCCTCGTCGGCAACGATGTCGTTCTCGTTTATTACGGGCACGATGCCGGCGCGCACCAGATGGTCGAGCGAGCGGCGCAGATTCGCAACGCGCCTGCGGTCGGCGAAGTCGGAGTGCGTGAGCAGCACCTGGCCAACCTGCACGCCGCGCGCGGCGAATAGCTTCTCGTACTCCGAGATGAACCGCGCCTGTCCAACGGCCGCGCACATCTGCACGTCGGCGACGTCTGCTGGACGAGCCTTTAGACCAAGCGCCTCCACGCCTGCGGCCACTGCGCCTGACGACACGAAGAGCACCTCCATGCCGAGAGCGCGCAGTTCGCACACGCCGTTCACCACGCGCCTGAGCGCTCCGTAGTCGGGGCGGCCAGACTTCTTGGCGATGGAGTGCGTTCCCACCTTCACCACCACGCGCCGGGCGTCCTTCAGCACCGCGCGCTCTTTAATGAGACTTTCAATGCCTTTCATCGCGTCTTGACTTGTCTGAGACTGTTTCCTACATCAGATTTCATTCACGCCCGCAATAAGCGTAAGCGTTGTACCGCCGAACACGAACTCGCCCGGAACTGGCGTGACCACGCGCCCGCGCGCCTTGCCGTCCTTGAAAGTGAGATCGACTTCGATCATCTTGCCGCTCGGGTGCGGGTACGACGCCTTCACGCTCTTGAGCGCGCCCGGCTGAGGCGCTACTCGCACCTTCTCGAAGAACGGCGCCGCGCTGCGGATTCCAGCCACGCCAGTGCGCAGGAACCAGAGCGGATGCGCGCCCCATGCATGACAGTCGCTGCGCGCGTCGTGCCCGGGATACTCGGGCGACTCAAGCGTCGTGGTGGCGCCGATGTTCACATAGCCCTTCCAGAGGTCGAGGCGATTGAGGAAGAGGTCCGGCCTGCCAAACTTGAAGTACGTCTCGAAGAGGTAGTACGAGAAGTAAACAGTCGTGCGATGGAGGTTCTTCTCGGTGATGAGACGCTCGAAGAGGGCGCGGGCACGCTCGCCCTCGAAGACGTCCGTGAGGAGCGCAAGGCACTGCGCGTGCTCGGCGAACGACTTGCGCGCGGCATCGGAGGCGAAGAGGCCGCGTCCCTCGTCGAAGAACGCCTTGACGATGGCGGGCTTGAGACGCTCGGCCTTCTCGCGCCAGTGCGCGGCGAGGTGGCGATTGCCGAACGCATCTTCGACGCGGGCGGCGCCCTGGAGGGCGGCGAGATAGAAGAGGTTCATCTCGGCGTTGGCGCCGCCGTTGCGCGAGCCGGGGGCCCAGCCGCCTGCCCATTCGCTGCTCGTCACCCAGTCCATGAACGACCAGCCAGGGAGCTTCTCGAGAACGCCGTCGGGGCGCTCGTAGAGCTCGAAGCCGCTCAGCGTGTCGCGCATGCCGGGGAGGCGCGCGCGCAGCCATTCGCGGTTGGAATGGTTCATAATGTAGTCGGCGTACATGCCGAGGTAGCAGAGCGTGTACGCGGCGCCCTCCTGCGTGCCCACGGTCGGGAAGTTGAACGGCACGTTGCCGTCGTCGCGGCGGTTGATGTCGTAGATCTCGATGGCACGGCGGATGATCGCGTCGTCAGACGTCATCGCGGAGATCACGTTCAGCTGCACGCGCGTGTCGCCGGGATACATCTGCTGCTCGTAGAACGGGCAGTCGAAGAGCATCTCGTGGCAGCACATCTGCATGGCGCGCGCGCAGATCGCCTGCACGCCGGCGAGGGCGGGATCTTCGGGAGACTCGAAGCGCGTCTCGCACTCGAGCGGATAGCGCGACTCGATGAGCGAAAGGTCCTGCAGCTCCACTGGCTCCTCGCCAGCCTCGACGATGATCTCGCACCAGCGTCCGCAGCGGAACCACGGCGGCTGGAACACGGCGCGTTCGCGTCCGTCGAAGACGAACCTGTCGCCGAAGCCACTGAACGTCTTACCCTGCCACTCTGAGCGGTTGCCCTTGAAGCTGCCCTTGATCTTGGGGTCCTTGGAAGGTCCGCGCAGGGCCTCGGCCCACTGCCAGCTCATCTTGCCGCCCTTGCCGCCCTTCACGACCGCCTCGGGATAGGCGCAGATGTAGCGGTCGAGGTCCCAGAGAATGCGCTTCTTCTCGCCGGGCTTGACGACGATGGGGAACTTCATCTCGCCGCCGTCCACGAACTTACCGGGGCGCACGCGGTATTCCGTCTGGTCGGGCAGCTGCGAAGGGAAGAGCATCCATCCCTTCTGGCGAATGCCGTAGCGGCTGCCGCCGCCGAGAGCCCCCCTCACGACCGCCGGCTTGAGCCATTTCTGAAAGACGCCGTCGTAGATGCCGGAGCCGCGTATCTCGAATCCGTCGCCGCCGCCCCACGCGCCGCCGGACTTGCCGATGTTCCTCACGCCGGTTATGGGCGCGCACTGCCAGGGGCCGCGTCCGGTAGTGAGAGCGGCGTCGTACTTCCCCTCCGCCTTCAGGCAGAAGCCGAGCTGGTACGAGAGCTGCGCGAGCGGCGACGCCCTGTACGGCATGCGCCACACGGTCGCCTCCATCACGTGCTTGCCTGGCTCCAGCTGCACGCTGTAGCTCTGGTACATCCAGTTCTCGACCGTGCCGCGATGGGGTCCGCGCGACACAAACTTGCCATCGAGCGCAAGATAGTAGCGTTCGTCGCCAGTCACGTCGAATTCAAGCGGAGTGCCGTCGCTCTCGAACTCACATCTGAAGCGCACGATGCGCGGCATATGAGGATACGCCACCTCGTCCTTGATGTCTGGATGCGAAAGCCAGGCCGCCTGGTCGATCGGCTGCACCGGCAGAATGGCGGTGTTGCCGCGCGTGAATCGCGCGGGCTTTATCACGTGCTTGACCGTGGCGCCGTGCGCCATTGCCGCCGTGCACGCGATGGCGGCGATCATCTCCATCTTCATGTTTTTCCTCTTGATATGGACAAACGACTGGGGGACACGAATCTCCCGGGCGCATATATTTTAGCAAAACACCCCCGTTCTTGCAAATCGGCAAGCGGGGGTGCGGGCTAATTGGCACGGAGTTTTCATTTGGCCGACTGCTTCTATCCGATTCCAGCGCTGCACTTCGCTGAAAACTTCACCGCCCTGCCAGCCTGATGGCCCGGAAGCGGGGACCCCGCCCACAATTCCGTCCATTCAGCGGCTCCAGGCCCCTCCGCACAT
>Ga0310695_10004663_pt1 | contig 24919 bp, 20 predicted proteins | sample RumenRJG_04DNA_FD_203882 | JGI IMG/M metagenome (GOLD analysis project Ga0310695, IMG submission 203882) | Bovine rumen microbial communities from Lethbridge, Alberta, Canada - RJG_04 (v2) (version 2) | ecosystem: Host-associated > Mammals > Digestive system > Stomach > Rumen | place: Canada...
CTCCCGCCGTGTGCCTGCCCCACATCTGCTTCTTCTTCGGCGGCGGCGCGTGCGACCGGATGCTCGGGCGCGAGAGCGCCGCGCGGAACTCGATTGACGTGAACTGCGTGAACACGATGGTGCTGCCTGCAATGGTGCTGCCACCCCTGGCAGACGGCGACCTCAGGCAGGTGCAGTCCAAGATCGACGCATTCCTCTTCAAGGTGTTCGAGCGCGAGCGGGCACTCCTTGTCAAGGTGTACAACGCCCTCGTTGAGCGCAAGACCATCGACCGCGCCAGCGTTGGCATTGAGATGCTTGACGACATGTGCGCGTGCGCGAAGCGCGCCTCCTCCGACTACTCGGAACTTCTGAAGTGGTTTGAGGCCTGGCACGCCGGCAGGGCGCCGAAGTTCGCGTAATACAGTGCTGCGTTGCCCGCGAAGCTGGGCCCTGCCGCATAGGTGTGGCATAAGCCACGGAATACGCAGGAGGCACCAACGAGACTTTCCGTGTATTCCGTGGCGCCAACTCGAAACCTCCAACTTCGGAACCTCATCAACGCGGCATATGCTCCTGCTCCAGCCCTTCGTCTCTGGCGAAGGGCTGGAGCGGCGGGCGTTTATGGCCATGCCGCGCCAAGCTAGTCGCTGCAATCATGTATCGCGATGGGCACGGTGTTCAGAAGAATCAGAATGAAGCAAATCGTTACTTTGGAGTAGCTCAGGAACTTGGCAATGTTGAGGCAGGGCAGTTGCTTGAGCAGTTTGAGTTTCTAGGCAGGTGAATGATTGCGCTCACAAGGTTTAATGACAAATAATAAGGACTGAGAAGTGAACATCACGGAAAACGATAAATCTATCACTATGGGCGCATTAACTTGACAGAGGTTGGGGGAGATATATAATTAGTAATGTAAAGTAACCAAACAGAAAGGAATGCAAGATGGGTGACAGGTATGTGGTTGAGTTCGAGTCGCGGTAGGCGACATTGAAGAGGATGGACGGTCGCTTCGTGTGCAGGTTATACGCCCGGTCGCGTGACTTGGCTCGCACATGGCGAAGGGTTTTAAACCAAAAGAACTGATTAAGCGGAGGAACAAGCAAATGGCAACGAAAAAGGCACAAGGGCAGAAAACGAGAACAGTTCAGCTGGAGCTTTGGTCGGACTGGCGGTCATGCGGATTTGCCGAATGTAAGCTGGAGAATCTCACCGCTGACGATCTGTATGACCTTTGTTGCAATACTGACATCTGCGGGCTTGACATGGGAGATCTCGGCGGAACCCTTACAGTTGATGGGGAAGATGTCAGCATTGATTTTTCCCAGATCGCGCTAGAATATGAAGGGATGGCGACCGGCTGGGACAAGTACATCGACACATGTGGCGTCTATTTCATTGAAGTCGACAAGACGGCCCAATATGCGGAATTCGAGATTGAGGGCGACTTCGATCCAAATAAGCTTACGTTCTACTACAGAACGGCCATCCACCCTGGACATAAACACCTGAAGATTCTTACATATGTCGCCTACGACGATGAGATCTTGGACATGGAAGAACCCGACGAATTCGATAGCAAGGACTGCGAGTATTGGGTCTTCGCCAACAACAAGTATTCCGAGTTGTTCAGCAGCGAAGACATCGAGGGCTTTCAGCCCGAAGATTGCGACTGGAGGCAATTCCCTGCGGAATTCATCTATGCGATAGAAAATGGAGGCGTGGTGATTAAAGGAATCCGTAAAGGTTTCCAGGGAGCCTTGTCAATCCCTAGTACGATTAGCGGCATGCCTGTGACGAGTATCAGGGCTGGCGCGTTTAAGGATTATAGTGGGCTTACGAGCGTGACGATTCTCGATGGAGTGACGAGCATCGGGGATAAGGCGTTTGCCGATTGCGAAGGGCTTACGAAAGTGACGATCCCCCAAGGCGCAGAAGTTGGAGAGAACGCATTTGACGGGAATGTGATCATTGAGCGAAGATGACAGTCCCGCTTTATCGACTGCAATAGCTTCGAGCATCGGCATTGTCCGCTTAAGATAAACGTTGCGGACCACGGGTGCAAAGTCGTCACCGACAAAGTCTGTCGGGCCGTACGCGAAACTATGCGCAATGATCCCACGGAAGTTTTTTTCGAAAATATTTGCGGATGCTGTAATAATTATGTAGCTCGACCATATATGATACATATCGGAAGGAACGAAAAAGATGAAGTATGCAATCATATCAGATGTCCATGCAAATCCGGCGGCGCTCGAGAGGGTGCTGGCGGATACGAAACTCTGCGGTGCGGACAAGGTGGTCTGCGCAGGCGACGTGTTGGGGTATGGCCCCGACCTGGCGGGCGCGTGGCTCGCGATATGTGTGTACGCGCCTTGAGAATCAGGAGTTGAGAGATGAATGACATTTATGAAGAAGCAGCTGTCGCGGAAGCAGCGGAGAACGGAAATGTTGAAGCGCAGCTTCAATACGGAAGAATGTTGTGCGGTCTCGCTGACAGATTCGTGGACGACGTTCATGTTGTGCGGTATTGCGATGAAACGATAGACGGAATCGCCTGGCTTACAATGGCTGCTGAATCTGGTAATCTTGAAGCGAACGAACTTTTGAAGGGTATTCGAACAGGTGAGATACATCTGCCAACCAGGGGTGAATACTATTATGCAGAGGGAATGCGTTACATCAAGGGCGATGGGGTCGTCAAGGATCTGGAACATGCGGAAATGATGTTGCTCGACGCGGCGGAATCTGGATGTATTGCCGCCCAGCGTGAGGTGGCAAAGCTTTGCCTTGGCCTTGTCGACACCGCATATGAGGAGAGCCTATATGGCACTGATCCGAAGAAATGGCTAGAGAAGGCTGCGGGCTCTGGTGACGGTGAGGCACAGCATCTGCTGGCTGTCATGGAATGCGAAGGCAATCTCAATGAATATCCGGTTGATGACGAAAAATTCGCCGCAGGGCTAAGATGGGTGCGCGAGAGGGCTGATGCAGGCGACGCTGTTGCGCAATGCCAGTTTGGGCGTATGCTGATCTTTGCTTGGGATTTCCCCGACATGACCGGACTAGATTACTTGAAGAAGTCCTGCCAAAATGGAAATGCGCAGGCGGCATTCGAATTGGGCGATCTGCATACGATAGATGCAGACTGGGGCGACCCTGACGATCCAAATCATTTCGAACCTGATCGCGAAGAGGGCAGAAGGTGGTACGAAAGAGCAATTGAATTGGGGAGTTTGGGTGCTGCTGACACTTTGAGCGATATCATCTACCTCGAAGAACGTGACGACTTTGATTGGGATGGTGGAGAACGGCATTCAGAGAAGCTTGACAAGTTGTTCAAGTACACGAAGATGGCCGCTGATGGTGGATGTGCATATGCAAAAGTCCGTCTTGCCGTGCTATATGCCATAGGCGCTGGCATTGCCGTCGATTTAGACAAGGCATTGTCCTTGGTAATGGACACGTGGATTTCCTACCCGCATCTTGCGGCTGGGAAATGCATCAAGATGGTCTGTGAACAGAACATGACCATACGCGAAGCCCTCTACGAATGTAGAAACTCCATTGGTTGACGGACGCCTCCGCACTGCCGACCATATTCGTGCGTGGGTGAAGCGTGCCTCCTCAGGCTACTCGGAATTTCTGAAGTGTCTTGAGGTCTGGCACGCCGGCAAGGCTGCAGATTACGTTTGGCTGCAATAAGTGGGCATCACCGATCGGTGTGACTCACCAAACATCGCAATTACCATGCTGATAATATGAGAGGTGACATTACTTCCCACAGGTAAAAATCTCACCACATCCATCGTTTTTTTGCTATACTGTCGCCGTGACTTTCTTGGAGGAAAACAGATGAGCACGAAATGCAGATACTGCGGATCGACGAGCTACGGCTCGGGTTGCATCCACTCGCCCACGCGCAAGCACGAGCATCGCGACGATGAGAAGCACTGTGAATGGTGCGGTTCGTCGAGCTACGGCTCGGGCTGCATCCACTCCCCCACGCGCAAGCACCGCCACGGCCCTGGCGGCAACAAGTGCATATGGTGCGGCTCCACATCCAATGGTTCCGGCTGCATCCACAGCCCGACTGGAAGGCATGAGAAGTGAGGCTATGCGCCGGAGAAAGAGAGCGGAAGAACATAAATTAACCCTAAATTCGTCAGTTGATTTCTCCAGGGTGAAAAGCAGCAATGCGCTTCAAATGTTTCAAAACTCTTATAAATTTCCGCGTCTCTACGCCTCTGCGGGAAATATAAAACCACGTGCGCATTCAACTGCCGTTTTTAGGTTAACTCGAGTCATGGAATCTTCAATGGCAGATGAAAAAGTTGTAGTGACTAATGCTCTTGCACAGAAGATGGTCTGGCGGGAGGTACAAGGTTCAGATCGACAGTTTCCTCGACGCCGCAGAGGTGCAGGTGCGCCAGTCGATTGACGTGTTTGTCGCGGAAGGCCGCGACTACCTGCAGGTGGCGTTCGGCTGCTGCGGTGGACAGCACCGGTCCGTGTACATGGCTGAACGTTTCGCCGAGCGCCTCATGGGAACGCCCGGCATTGAGATTGAGGTGAAACATACGGCAATGCAGTCCTTGTGACCGCTCAAGATGAACGTTGTGGGCCACGGGTGCAAAGTCGTTGCCGACAAAGTCTGTCGGGCCGTACGCGAAAATATGCGCAATGATCCCACGGAAGTTTTTTTAGAAAATTTTTGCGGATGCGATAATAATTATGTAACTCGACCATTTAATATGCATGTTGGAAGGAACGAAAAAGATGAAGTACGCAATCATATCAGATGTCCATGCAAATCCGGCGGCGCTCGAGAGGGTGCTTGCGGATGCGGAGCAGTGCGGCGTGGAGCAGGTGGTCTGCGCTGGCGACGTGGTGGGATATGGCCCCGACCCGGCAGGCGCGATACGGATACTCCGCGAGCGCGGGATTCCTGTCGTGATGGGCAACCACGACGCCGCCGTAGTAGGATGGCGCGACACGGACGGCATGATCGGGTCCGCACGGGAGGGCACGGCGCGTCACCGCCGCGAGCTGGGGGCTGACGATCTCGACTGGCTGCGTTCGTTGCCGTACGTGTACGAGGCCGATGGTTTCGCGGTCGCGCACGCGAACTTCGCCAATCCGCACTTCATGGACTACATCTACGACAGGTTCGACGCGCGCGATTCAATGACCTGCCGCGAGGAACGGATGCTGTTCGTGGGACACACCCATGTTCCCGCGGTCTTCACGCTCGGATTCTTCTCGGATCCGCATTTCCCGGACTGCCGCTGCGAGGGGGACGAGCGCGCCTTCCGCATGAAGGAGGGATGCAAGTACCTCGTGAACGTCGGGGCGGTCGGCTATCCGCGGGCGAAGCCGTATTCCAACTACGTCCTCTTCAACTCGGAGATCGGCGAGGTGCAGTTCCGCGAGGTCGATTTCGACTTCAGAGGCTATGCGGAGGCACTGAAGGCAAAGGCCATCTCGGTCCCGCCCTGGGTGGAGGAACGCATCTAATTCAGAGAAAGGTGCACGCCCTGCGGCCTTTCCGTTAAAAGGAGAAAGAAAATGGACAAACCGAAAAGAAAAAGGAAGATGGTCCCGATGTACAGCGCAGCGGACTTCTTCTCAGGGAAGAAGGATGCGAAGCCGGTTGGCTGGATGAGCGATCCTGACGAACCTGGTCCAGTGATTCTCGACCGGGAAACATGGGAGAAACTGGTGGGTGTCAACTTGTCTGGCAAAGATAAGACGGACGACTCAGATGAAGGGGGCGGCAAATGAACGGATGAAGAATCTCACCCTAAGTCTGCCGATTTTTGCTATACTGTTCGCGTGGAGAAAAGTAGATGAGTAAAAATTGCAGATGTTGCGGCAGCACGAGCTACGGCTCGTGCTGCGCATGTTCCCCCCACGCGCAGGCATCGCCGTGGTCCCGGCTGTTGCCACAGCCCGTCTGGCAAGCATGAAAAGTGAGGAAATACGAGTATGAAGTTTGACAAGAGTTTTCTGAAAAGGGTGTTGTCGATCCCGTCGGTGTCGTATCGTGAGGAACGAGTTCGGGATTTTATTCTGGAATTCGCGAAAAGGCGTGCGATCACGGTGACGGTGGGCGAGGCGGGGAACGTGTACCTGACAAAGGGGAAGATCGGGAAGGGAGAGTACGTTCCGTGCTTCGTCAACCACATGGACACGGTACAGGGTCCACAGCTTGCATATGTGTACCGGAATGAGCGATTGCCCGTGAAGGAACGGAAGAACGCGGAGGGGAAGACCGAGTTGTACGTCGACGGCTTTGGAATCGGCGGGGACGACAAGGCCGGGGTTGCGCTGGCGCTGGCGATCATGGACGCGCTGCCGAAGTGCAAAGCCGTGTTCTTCGTCCAGGAGGAGGTCGGCCTGGTCGGCTCCGATAAGATGGACTACGGTTTCCTCAAAGACGTTTCGCTGCTCATCACGATGGACTGCTGGGGACGGGTGCGCACGGCAAGCGAATGGCGCAAGAATAACGCGAAGATGTATTCGAAGAAATTCTACAATGCTGTGCTCAAGAAGGTTTATGAAAAACATGGGGTGGAGGTTCTTGACCATCCGGCAAACACGGACATGTGCAAGCTCATGATGAAATGCGACCTTTGCTGCTGCGACATCGCGAACGGCGGATACAAGCCGCATTGCCTCGATGAATATGTTTGCGTTGAGGACTCAATCGCCGACTACGAGCTCATCCTCGACCTCTGCCGGGCGCTTGACGGACGCCGCGCCTACAGGATCACGCCAGAGGAACGCGGCGGCTAGATCATGGAAACGCCTCTCTATGGCGGAGAAGTTCGAATTGGCGCGGGGTGGTAGCAGGAGGTAGCATGGGCAAGGAAAACGAGATATTGCGACAAGTCGTCGAGTCGAGCGCAAATGTCGAGAAGGCGGTGCTGGACGATAAATACGCGTTCTTCAGCAACGACCCGGCGGCGAGCCGGAAGGTCGCGGAACGCGAGGACCGCGGCTACTACCGCACGCCGTTCGCGCACGACGCCGACCGCATCATGCACTGCCATTCGTATGCGCGGTATATGGACAAGACGCAGGTGTTCTTCCAAATAAAGAACGACCACATCTCCCGCCGCTCGCTCCATGTGCAGATGGTCTCGCGAATCGCGCGGTCGATCGGCCGCTGCCTGCGGCTGAACGAGGATCTCATCGAGGCAATCGCGATCGGACACGACATCGGCCACACGCCGTGCGGACACACTGGCGAGGCCGAGCTCGCACGGCTGCTCGCAAAGCACGGCGCAGGCACTTTCATGCACAACGCACAGTCGGTACGCGTGCTGCAGCATCTGGAGAAGGGCGGGCGGGGACTCAACCTCACACTTCCTGTCCTTGACGGAATCCTCGGCCACAACGGGGAGCTGGAGGTGCCGGTATACGAGTATGACCGAAAGAACCTCACTTGGGAGAAGCTGGAGTACAATCTCGCATCGTGCATGGAGACTCCCGGCTTCGACCGGCAGGTGTTCCCCTCCACGCTTGAAGGGTGCGTCGTACGCGTCTCAGACATCATCTCCTATCTCGGCAAGGACATGGAAGACGCCATCGCAATTGGCCTCATCAAGCGTACGGACATCCCGTGCAAATGCGCCCATATCCTCGGCAGAAGAAACACGGAAATCATCGGGACGCTCTGCACTGACATTGTCAAGCACAGCTTCGGCAAGGGGCGTCTCGAGTTCTCGCCGGAGGTCTTCGACGCCTACAAGACGATGAAGGCGTTCAACGGGGAGCGAATCTACGGGTGCGACCTTCTCGCCGAACAGCGCGGCAAGTTTGCGAAGATGATGGCGGCGCTGTTCGAGGTCTATCTCGAAGCGGTAGAGCAGGACGACCAGAGATGTGGCGTCTGCAGGGACTACCTCCGCCACTTCCCCTCCTCCTACCGCGACGAGACTCCGCCCGCCCGCATTGTGGCAGACTACCTCTCGCTCATGACCGACCAGTACTTCCTCAAGCAGTACGAACGCGAATTCATGCCTCGCACAATCGACTACGACTGTTGACTTCTGGAAATGATTTGCTCCAGATTTCAAGTTTTCAATGCTTTGAGCGGGATTTTGCGTCTGCATATAAATTCTGCCCGATATCGCCAGTAGATATCGTCAGGAGAAAAAGAATGACAGACAAGAATGAAAAAATCCAGAAGTGCATCGAGCAGATGCAGCACGACATGGCCGAGTACGAAGCCAAGTACCAGGGCAAATTTGCGGAGAAGCCGCATGTTGGCCTTGGCAACCGCAAGACGCGGTGCGTCAACGAGGCGACGCTGCCGATCATCACATGTCATCCCTCGTGCATCGAGAAGTGCGCGGGCACCTGCTATGTGATCAACACCTGCACGAGGCCGCGTCCCAACTGCCGCAAGTGCGAGGCGCGCAACACGGTCCTCCGCCGGATTGACCCGAACGCTTATTACGAACACTTCTACCAGGAGGCAGAGCGCCTTCATCTGCCGATACGCCTTTCAGACGGCGGCGACTTTGAGAACCTCGAACAGGTCGAAGCCTGCAAGGCGGCAGCGCGCCGCCACCCTACCGTCCACGCGATCCTCTACACGAAGCGAATTGAGCTTCTGCCGGCGCTTGTCGACCACCCTGCAACGCTTCATGTCCGCTATTCTGCCTGGGAAGGCGACGAGGTGGGCGAGGCGGAGGCGCGCCGGCTCGGGTTTGACGTGACGCACGTCGTATGGGATGGTTCGGGGAACTGCCCGTACCAGAAGTCGCTAGCGCGTTTCTTGACACGCAAGCGCGAGATCGTCCGCACATTTCTCGAGCAGGGGCTTGACGACAAGACCGCCGACAGGCGCGCCGAGAGCGAGGCGGGGAAGGAAATCATCGTCTGGCACTGCCGCAACTGTGCAGAGCATGGTTGCGGATGCTGCGGCGAGGGCGACATCCGCTTTAATGTGGTTGGCAGTGGCCAGTGGGCCGTCAAGGCGGCAGAGAAGGCAGGGAAGAAAGCGTAAAAAGGGGCATCCCAATAGTATCCGCACTGTCTCGCTTTTTGGTATAATAGCGCCATTCAACAATAAGGTGCCAAGATGCCTAAAGGAGAGAAAAGCAGATGAACTGGTTGATGTTCAAAGACGGCGATGGAGAGACGTTGAAATCTTGGGAGCAATCCGCAACGGATTGCCTCAAGATGGCGTCGCCTGATCTGAACGCGGTAGAGCTCGTTCTGCCCACGGCGGAAAAGGCAAGGTCCGCGCTTGCGAAAGGCCTTGACCTCATGGGCAGCATAGTCTTTTCTTTCAAGAGTGGCGAAAAACGAGAGTTTGAGATTCCTCTACCATATCATGGTTTGTTCGTGGCTCGAGGCGCCAGTGCAGAAAACAAGAATGCGGTCCAGCGGCTCGCGTGGAGTTCCTGGCTCGGCGAGATGCCTGGTCTTCGCCAAGTGAGAGTGCCCAACGGCAAGACGGAACTTCGTCTTGGGCTGCCAGATGGACGGTTCATCCGCATCGGAGAGAAAAAGCTCTTCAAGTCCGATCGTGACGAAATCGCCTACGCCGGTTGGTGGGCAAAAGTTGTGGCAAGGGCGCCCTCGCCCTTGCTGCAAGGCCGTGGCGGCCTTGCCACACCGCTGCAAGATCCGAACCTGGATCTGAAGGAATGGGCGAAGGCGAATAAGGACAAGATAGAAACGTTTGACGCGGATGACCTTGGCCATCGCATGGCGGTGACGTTTCCGGTTTGGCTGCGCAACCGTCTGCTGCGGCTTTACTACCGTCACTTTGTCGCGGAGAAGGGGATGCGTAGCTGGGAAAGGCTGGCGGCGGAGCTTGTGCCCGTTTCGTCAATTGGCGAAAAGCGTTTCAACGGCTTCGACGTGATCCGTCCGGACAACATCCTCGAGGCGGCAGGACGCATCTGCGGCATCAAGCGCTTCAAGGTTAGCAGAAGCCGTGTCGGGTTCTTGCCCGCCGCATTCCGGCAGAACCATCCCTCGTTCGAAGGGCGGATATGCCCGATTGAGAGTCCCGAGTCTGAAATGGTGGGCATCCAGATGCAGCTCGCGCGCGGCGCATGGGTGGATGCGACGGGGCGGATCATCGCGGCCCAGGACAATGACTGCAAGACATCTGTGAGCTGGTGTACGTCGCTGATTCCGTTCCTGAACCACAACGACGACGCGCGCAACATGATGGGCGCGAAGAACATGCGCCAGGCCGTGCGCGTGAGCGGGGCGGAGCCGCCGTGCGTGAAGTCCGGCGGCGAGGAGGGGCTTGTGGAGTTCATGCAGCCGCTGGAGCGTGCGGGATTGTGTCCGGAATGTTCAGATGACGGCGAACTGAAGATCGGGCGCGACCTGCTCGTCGCGTACCTCCCATGGTACGGCTGGAATCTCGATGACGCGGTTGTGGTGAGCGATGCGATCGTGAAGAAGATGGCAGTCACAGAAGAGAAGGACTACGCAATCGATATAGCCCCGGAATGGTGGTGTACCAAGATCCTCGCGCCTGATGCATTTCTGCGTGAGGGCACGGCCATTGCGGAGTTCAAGAAGATTGCGAACGGCAGGGAGTATACCCATGCGATTCGATACGTCGACGCCGCCCCCGCGAAGCTCGTGCAGATCGAATACCCGCCAGAGATCACGAACAAACCCCTCGAGCGCGATCCAGGATTCGTGGGTCGGTTGAAGTACCGGATCGCTCGTGAGTTCGCACTGGAGCCGGGAGACAAGCTGATGGGGCGCCACGGCAACAAAGGCGTCGTCTCCAAGGTGTTGCCTGCGAGGGAAATGCCGAAACTAAAGCTACCCGGCGGCAGGACGGTAACAGTTGACATTCTTCTGAACCCGCATGGCGTCCTCTCGCGCATGAACCCTGGTCAGCTGCTGGAGACGCATCTGGGATGGCTGTTCCACAACGGAAAGACCGATGCGGACGTACTGAAGTACGGAGTCGCCGGACTGGCGGGTGTGCCGCGTTGCGGTGTGCTTGACCACGAGAAGGTCCAGCGGCTGCTCAAGGAGACCGGACTCGATGAATTCGGCAAGGCGCATCTGCATTGGACATTGCCGGACGGCCTCAAGGTGACAACCAAGTCGCCCGTCGTTGTTGGGTACCAGCATTTCTTCCGCCTTCACCACATCCCCGCGTTGAAGTCTCAGGCGCGTCGCGGCGGAAAGGACGCATTGTATTCCTGCGTCACGGGGCAGGCAGCGCACGGGCGGCTCATCGGCGGCGGTCAGCGCGTCGGCGAGATGGAGATGTGGGCGCTTTCCGCCTATCCCGGATCGGAGCCGATCATCGCGGATCTTCTTCGCAACTCCGATGCCGTCGCCGTCAAGGGGGCGGGCAAGTCCGCAATCGGTCAGACAGGATTCTCCCAAGTACTGTCCGCTCAACTTGCGGCAATGCTGATCAAGATGGATGTCAATGCGAAAAAGAAGACAGTGTCGTTCTCGCGGATGGCGGATGATGAACTTCTCAAACGGATCGGCCTCAATGAGGAGCAAGATCGCAAGGGGCGGACGATCGGAAAGGCGTCTGCGGTAGCGGTTCGTTCTGCTCAGTTCCACTGCCCGCACGATCCTTCGCATCTTGCTTTCGGCGGAATACGCTTCACTTGGAATGGGAACGACAAGCGCAATACTCTGAGTCTCGCATCCTTTCTGTCCCGCTTCGGCGTAACGATCAAAGGACCGCTGGAAGAAAGCAATGGCAATTATTGGATGCCTGTAGCGAGTGCGGCATGTGAACGTCTCAAGGTGACGCCGCTTTGGGGGACGAATGGAGACACGGCCCAAACGCTGTCTTTGATGGTGAAGACTTCGGAACTTCACATTGACAATGTTGGCGATGTGCGCTGTTTCGTCAAGCGGACTGAGCAGGGGGAGTATCTGAGGGCGTGCGATGTGCTTGAGAGGATGTGCCGCGATGCATCGGGCAATCAAGCGGAAAGCATTGGAAACGCGCTGGTGCTGTGCCCATGCGAAGAGTGCGGCAAGAAAAAGCCGGGAGCGGGATTCCTCCTCAAGGCAACGAATGTGCAAAACGAGATGGCCGAAGGAGGCGTGTGCGATCCGGCGGTGTTCGGTTCGCTCCACGAGTCATTCGTGCCCGCCGACGAGGAGAAGTGGGGCGTGATAGAATTGCCCGAGCCGATCGACTATCCTGCGGAAGCGCTGACGGGCAAGGACTTGCCCAATCAGCCGAAGCTGCGTTATGTTCCGGTCCTGCCGCTCCGATACCGCATGGGATACGAAGGCGAGGTAGATCCGTTCGGATATGGGGACATCGTCGCCGCGTGCGATCAGTATGCCAAGGCACAGAAGAAAGACAAGGCGAAGGCGTTGACGCAGATCGAGAAAGCGGTTAAGGCCGTGTTTCAGGTTTTGCGTGATTCGTGCTGCGGAAAACACGGACTCGTGAGGCGGGAGGGACTCGGCCGGCGCGTGGACCGTTCGTGCCGCATGGTCATCACGCCGGGACCGGATCTGGCGTTCGACGAGGTCGGCGTTCCGGCGTCCATCCTCTGGGAACTACTGGCGGACCGCGTGGCCGGCGAAACGGCTGACGGTCATCCCCTGTCGTCCCACGGTGCGACAGCTGCAGGATTCAGCTGGCGCTCGCCCAGGCGTGGAGGTGTGCCGACAATCAAAGAAAAGGTGCAGGCGCTTGAAACCTACCTTGAACATGACCCGCTCTGGATGCTCATGAATCGGCAACCGTCTCTCCACAAATACAACATGCAGGCCTTCAAGGTGAAGGTCTTGAAGCCTGAGGACGGCGAGGTGTTTCGCCTGCAGCCGCTTTCATGCAAGGGGTTCGGGGCGGACTTTGACGGCGACGAGATGGCAGGATACCTGCCGATTTCCGATGCGGCACAGGAGGCGTTGCCGCTCTTGGCGCCGTCTGCGAACCTGTTCTCGGCGGGAAATCTCAAGATCACTCTGAACTACGACAGGGATTTCGTGATGGGGGCGTATCTGCTCTGCGGCTGCGATTCTCAGGCCGCGGAGAAGCGGTTGGCCAAAGACTGCGAGAAGGGTGACGCTGAATCCGTTCTGAAGTATGCGCAAGAGGCGTTCGCAAAGTGTACGGAGGAGGGAGTGTCGTTCGGGTACTACGACCTTGCGACGTATAATGGAAAGAACGGGTTTGCTGCGGCAATGGTCAACTCCGGTGCGAACGGCGCAAAGCAGATCAGACAGTTCACTGATCCGCGCGGCAAACTTCCATGCGGCGAACTGGGTTTCAAGCCAACGGACGATGATGAGAAGAAGTTCGCCATCAAGGGTTCACTCGTCGGCGGAATGTCGTGGGACGACATCTTCTGGTCTTCGTTCAACGCTCGCGCCTCGATGTGCGACAAGAAGCTCAACACTGGCAAGGCGGGAGACCTCACACGCCGTCTCGTCTATGCGCTGCGGCCGATGACGATCACTCGCAAGAAATGCTCCCATCCCAGAGGCGAGCGCTCTGTGCTCAACTGTGGATGCGAGAACGGCATCTGCGCGGAGTGCTATGGAAAATTGCCGGGCGGCGATTTGCCTAAGGTCGGATATCCCGCGGGGCTTGTGGCGGCGCAGTCGATCGGCGAGCGCGGCACGCAGCTTTCGATGAAGAGCGCCCACGAGTCGAAGAGCCAGGTCAACATAGACTCGACGCGCAACTTGATTGGCGCCAAGGACAAGCGCACGAAACAAGGCAAAATTAAGATTAGGAGCCATGAAGACTTCTACGTTCGTCTATGCGGTTCACGCGAAAACGGATACACCCCGTACCATGAACTGGATCCGCGCCACATCCAGCTCCTCTGGCGAGTTCTCAGCCTTTATCCCGGGAATTCTCTCAACGAGGTGCTTAAGGATGTCGATGAAGGCGGAGATGCGGAGTCCATCGCACGCAGTGCCAATCTGAAGGTGCTTGAAAGGCTCCTGAACGGCGAGATGCGAGACATCCCTCTTGGCTCGCCGTCGGCGCTTGTGATGTTCAACAATTTCGAGGAGGGGGTGTGACAATGGGCATGACGATGACGATGACGCCGCGGATTGCTCCGCGGCAGGAAAATCAGACAAAGGCCACCGTAAATAACTCTGCGACAGCCAAGCTGGATAACAAGGCTGAAGATAATGTCAATGTAAAACTGGCTAAAAGGATAAAGGCGTCGACTTTTGTGCGGACAGATTGCGCGACGCAGGTACAGATGATGCAGGCGTTGATTGCATGCGGCAGGCTTGTAGTGGAGAATGACTGCTCAGATGAAGAGTACTGTGAAATTGCCGATAAAGCAGAGGAAGAATACGATACGGATGTGGAGTTCGTCGATGATGATGAAATAAGAGATGACGATGATCCGCCTGGCGCGTATGCGTCGCCTGACGGCACGGTGGCTCCATCGCTTGACGCCAATCTGCGCTGTCATGAAATCAGGGTAGTTGAAAGTCCTGCAGGTGAATGGTCGTGCATTCCACCCCGCAACCCGTTGCTGGGGTATCGTCCCCATGGCTTTGACACCGAGGCGCAGAAGATTATTGATGCTGTGCGCAAGCAGTTCATCTTCTACGAGGAAGTGGCAAAATGGCTGCGGAACGAAGGGAACGAAGTTCTCAAGAGCATCGCGGATTTTAAGACGCGTCATGTGCCAGTGACGCAGAAATACTTCTGCAGTAGAATTGACCTCTTCAAGGGCAAAGAGGGGAAGGTTGACACCACGAACATCCACGCCTACTGTCAGAACTGCCGCCTCTCATGGGATAATGCCTCTCTGCCGCTGGACTGCGTCTTTGGAGGTGCGAAGTGAAAGGCGTTGCGGCGACTCTGGCGGAATATGCCGCGCGCTACGAGACGGCAAAGTTCCTCGAAGGGGATCCTTCGTGGTTCATGCATCAGGTGGATGGCCGCGAGAACCAGGAGGCGACGGCGTTCGTTGCCTCCGCGCTGAGCTTCGGCAGCCGCAGGCAGTTCATGCCAAAGGTGCAGCATCTGCTCGACTGCGCGGAGGGCGACATGGACCGCTGGGTGCGCGGAGCGCTGTACGAGAGCCGCTTCGCGCGCGGCGACGGCGAATGCTTCTACCGTTTCTTCACGCGCGGCGACATGTGGTCCTTCTTCAATGCATACCGGCAGCTCCTCGCTGAATTCGGCACGCTGGGCGGCTATGTGGGTGCGCAGGCACACGGCGACGGGTTCGAGGCTGTGAAGGCGATATGCGCCTGGTTCGCGAACCACGAGGGAGGTCCGGCGGTGCCGAAGAACGCGCAGTCGGCCTGCAAGCGCGTTTGCATGTTCATGCGCTGGATGGTGCGTGGCGGTTCGCCCGTCGACCTTGGACTGTGGGCGGACCGCATAGACCGCCGCACGCTTGTGATGCCGCTCGACACGCACGTGGTGCAGCAGGCGGTGCGACTTGGGCTGCTGCCGGGTCCGTGCGCCTCGATGTCCGCCGCGCGCCGTCTCACCGCCGCGCTCGCGCATGTGTTTCCCGAGGACCCCTTGCGCGGCGACTTCGCCCTCTTCGGCTACGGCGTCAACAACGGGGAAGTCTAGCGGAGCCACACGGCCCAGACGAAGAGCCCGGTGAAGGCGCACACGGCGCACAGCTTCAGGAACACGCCCGAGAGAAATCCGAGAAGCGCGCCGAATCCGCCCTTGAGCGCGCTGCCCATCGTGCGGCCCGCGATCAGCTCGCCCAGCGCCGCGCCGGCGAAGGGGCCTATAAGGATTCCAAACGGCAGAAAGAACATTCCGACTATCGTGCCCACCGTGCAGCCAAAGATACCCCAGCGCGAGCAGTTGAACTTCTTCGCGCCGTAGGCCGGCACAACGTAGTCCAGCACGGTGACGACCGCCATGACCGCGCCGGCCGCCACGAGCCATGCGGTTGGTATCGCGAAGCGCGAGAACGCGAGTGCAAGCAGCGCGCACCAGCCGAGCAGCGGACCCGGCACGCATGGAACGATGCAGCCGACGAAAGCCACCACGAGCAGAACTCCGCCCAATGCCGTCAATGCCCAGTCCATCATTCCCGCCTCGTATTCTTGATGTTCGTGTAATGTTTCATTGCGGATATGTTAACACATCCCCCGTGCCGCGTAAAGCACATCTTGTTCGCTTCATAATGCGCCCATAATGCGCTTGCGTTCAAGGGGAGGGGTGTGATACAATTTGCCCAGGTGGCTACGGAAGGTTGTATTCGGAAATGCAGTGAAGAAAGGAAAAGGCATCATGAATTTCAAGCGCAGTGCGCTGGCAGGCTATACATGTGCGGTGGCGCGCTTCGAGGGAGTGTGCGAGTGAAGGTTGCGATAGGACTTTCTGGAGGGGTGGATTCCAGCGTTGCGGCGCTCCTCCTGAAGGAGGCGGGTCACGAGGTGACGGGCGTCACGATGAAGCTGTGGCGCGGAACGTTCCGCGGCGGCGCCCGCGACGCGTGTTTTGGTCCGGGCGAGGCGGATGATATAGAGCGCGCAGCCGAATTCGCGAGATCCATAGGCGTGGACTATAGGGTGCTCGACTGCTCCGAGGCGTACGAGCGCGAGATCGTGGACGCCTTCCGCGAGATATCGCTGCGCGGCGAGACGCCGAATCCGTGCGTTCTCTGCAACGCGTCGCTGAAGTTCGGCCTTCTGCCCCGCCTGGCGCGCGCGCAGGGCGTGGAGTTCGACTGCTTCGCCACTGGGCACTATGCGCGCATTGTGCGCACCGGCGGACGCTTCGCGGTGCGTCGCGCGGCGGACGAGAAGAAGGACCAGAGCTATTTCCTCTACCGCCTTTCGCAGGAGCAGCTCTCGCAGGTGCTCTTCCCGCTTGGCGATCTCACGAAGGTGGATGTGCGCCGCATCGCGCGCGAACACGCCATTGCGGCGGCGGACAAGGCGGACTCGCAGGACTTCTATTCCGGCGACAAGAGCGAGCTCATCGGCGCGCCGCCGCGCGAAGGCGATATCGTAGATCTTTCGGGGCGCGTTCTGGGGCGGCATCAGGGCTACTGGAACTACACCGTTGGCCAGCGGAAGGGTTTGGGCGTTTCCGCGCACGAGCCGCTCTACGTTGTGCGAGTGGACGCATGCTGCAACCGCGTGGTGCTTGGGACGCGCGCAGAGGCGTTCTCGCGGGAGTTCGCCGTCGACGACTTGCACTGGATGGCGCACGCGCCTACGAATGAGCCGATCAGGGCTTTTGTAAAAGTGCGCTCCACCGGCACGCCTCTTGGGCCGGTGGAGCTTGAGGGCGGACGCTGCCGAGCGCCCGGCGAAGGACTATTCGGCGTTGCGCCCGGGCAGTCCGCCGTTTTCTATGACGAAGACGGAACAATCGTCTGCGGCGGAATAATCGGCTATTCGCCCCAGACGATCGTTGTGGCCTCGGAGTAGAGGTTGAAGATGTTGAAGATCTCGTAGTCGATGTGGTTCACCTTGGTGATGCCGGCGGAGTCCATGGCGGCCTTGATGGAGCTGTCGCCCGTCGTGAAGATTACCACGCTCTTGCTCTTCGCGCGGCCGACCTTTGCGCACTTTACGGTGTTGTCGATGTTGAACGCGGCGGGGGCCTTGTGGTCCATGATGATGCCGCCGAATCCAAGCGCGGTGGTGGTTGTGGGGCCGCCGACCTGGGCGCATCCGGTGAAAAGAGCAGCCGCTGCGAGAGCGGTGCCGAGAATCAGAGTTTTCATGCTGGATCTCCTTTTTGTTTGAGTTGCTGGAGCGGGAACGCCCCGCTCCACGGAAACATTATCGCACATCAGCATCAGTTTTGCAATAGCGTAATTTTCGAACTGCTGCTGCCTAGGCGAAGTCCTTCATCGAGAAAGCGCCGCGCGAGGGCGCCTTCAGGAACTCGTTCGCCTCGGGGCAGTCGGTGAAACGTCCTGCGGCCGGGTCGAAGTGGAGCTCGCGGTTGGGGAAGCGTAGGCCTATCGCGCCAACGAGGAGCGACTGCGTGAACGGCGCCGCGTACGACATCTTGCTTGCGCACGCCTCGGGGGTGCCGGCCTTCGCCGCGTTGACGAACTCCACATAGTGGTTGTGGAACTCGAGGCCGCGGATCGCCTTCGCTCCCTCGCGCTGCATATTCTTCGTCTCTTCGTTCCACTCGTGGTCCGTGGCGGCGATCACGATTGGGCTTCCGCCGCCCCACACCACGCCGTTGAAGATGCCTTTCGTGCCGACGAACATGAGGCCGTTGTCGCCGAAGGCGTATTTGGGATGGACGCCCTTGGGGAGCGGCGGCGTCTGGCTGGAGTTCATCCATGTGAACTTCACTGTGCGCGGGCTCTTGGGCGTGGGCGCGAAGGTCATCTCGATCTTGGCGCGGCCGGGAAATGAGGCCACCACGGGCTCGTCGCAGATTCCCTTCACGGAGATTGGGGCATTCCAGCCGAAGATCTCGAAGGCGGGGTCGGCGTTGTGGATTGCCATGTCGCCGATAGCGCCGGTGCCGTAGTCCCACCAGCCGCGCCACTTGAAGGGGGCGATGAGAGGCGAGCAGGGGTGCGCGGGGCCGGGGCCGAGCCAGACGTCCCAGGACTCTGCGGTGAAACCGTGGTCGAACGCGCCGGTGGCGGGATAGCTCTTCGGCGCGGGCGGCCAGAAGCGTCCGGGGCGGTCGGTCCAGCACACCACCTCCGTCACTTCGCCGATGATGCCCGTCTCGGCGAGGATGCGGAACGCCTTGCCGCGGGGATGGTGCTGGTTGCCCATCTGCGCGACGACGCCGGTGCGCTTCTGCTCGGCCAGGAGCATCTTGCATTCCTCGTAGGAGTGGGCGAGGGGCTTTTGGATGTACACATGCTTGCCGAGGCGCATCGCGTTGAGTCCGATGATGGCGTGTGTGTGGTCGGGCGTGCAGACGGCAACGGCGTCGAAGTCCTTGTGGTGCTTGAAGAGCTCGCGCCAGTCCATGTACGTGGGGATGCCAGGATAGTGGCGCGCGGCGCCTGCGAGCCTGGCGGAATTGACGTCGCAGAGCGCCACGACGGTCGCGCCGGCCTTGCGCAGTTCGCTGCTCGTCATGCCGCCGATGCCGCCCGCGCCGACGACGGCGAGGCGCAGCTGCTTGCGCGGCAGCTCCTGCCCGTACAGCATCCGCGCGGGAATGAAGAACGTTCCCGCGGCCGCTCCCAGAAATGTGCGTCTAGTGGTTTTTTTCATGATTGATCTCTCCAAAAAGATTTCGTATATTATAGCATAACTTTGGAAATGCGTGGGGACAGTCCCGTCAAGTCCCATTCAGCGTTTCTAGTTTCTAGGTTTCGAGTTTCTAGTTGCCAAAGCTCAGAGGAAGTCGGCTGGAACATGCGAAGCACCACGCAGCCCGATCCTCTGTCCTCTGTCTTTTGTCCTCTGTCCTCGAAACCTCGAAACCCGAAACCCGAAACCAGAAACTCGAAACCAGAAACACTCGCACTTCCGCCTTGTCTCGGGCGCATGGAAATGCTAGAATCCTCTTGCTTAAGAAAACGGAGAGAGCGAATGAATAAGACAGGTGTCATTCTTGCAGGAGCGGCGGTTTTTGCAGCTTGCGGGCTTTTCGCCGAAACGCAGATTCCGCTTTGGCCTGACGGCGCCATGCCGGTAGGCACGAATAAGGGCGTTGTCGTGGGGAAGGAGACCGTCTCAGAGAAGGGCATCGTGCAGAACGTGTCAGTTCCGGCGATCGAGGTTTTTCTTCCGACGAACACTACGCGCTCCGCGATGGGCGTCGTGATCTGTCCCGGCGGTGCGTACGGCTGTCTCGACTTCGAGCACGAGGGAAGGTGCACGGCGCGCTTTCTCAGCAGCATAGGAGTGGCGGCGTTCGTGCTCAAGTACCGTGTGAGGCCCTATCCGAAAGACGCGTCTCTCGCCGATCTGCAGCGTGCGCTTTCGGTCGTGCGGGCCAACGCGAAGAAGTGGAAGGTGGCCAAGGGATACGTCGGCGTGATGGGATATTCGGCCGGCGGACATCTCGCCACGCGCGGCGTCGCGGTGAACGGCCGCCGCGTCTACGAGCCGGTGGACGAGACGGACGCCGAGAGCGCGTCGCCGTCGTTCGCGGTTCTCGTATATCCGGCGTATCTGACCGACAGGGGCGGCATACCGCAGGACATAGCCCCCGCGCTCACAAATTCGACCCCGATGTTCCTGATCGCCGGGCTCGCCGATCTCTACCGCGACAACGGCGTCGGCTATTTCGCCGCGCATGTGGCGAAGAACCGCTGGCCGAAGATCGAGGCTCATTTCTATCCGGAAGGATGCCACGGATTCGGCGTCAGCACGTGGCCGCACAACGACGTCTACAGATGGGAACGGCTGCTGGCGACCTGGCTGCGGCGGCGCGGGTTCGGAATCAAGGCAATGGTCGACGTTTCGTCCGACGCCCCGGACTACGCGCCCATCGAGCCTGAAGATGGGGATGAATAAAACGCGCGGGGACTGTCCCCAGATAATGCAAATGAGGATAAATTAGCATGGAAACAACATTGACAATTGGTAAAAACAACTTCTTTTACGGCGGGCAACATGCCCGCCGATTCAAGAACGCCGCGAGGTTTCGCGGCGAGAAAGAGGATGTTGTTTTTACACGTTGTTTTTGTTGTTTCCACCAATAGAACTTATAGCAAGGAATGAGTAATGAAAACGATGAATATGGGAACGGCCGCCGTGGTGCTGGGAATGGCACTGTGCGGATGGAGCGGGGACGTGTGGCCGGATCGGTCGCGGGTTGCCTTCGGGACCTACTGCCTCTCGAAGCCCTATCGGACCGAGGCCATCTTCAAGGACATGAAGGCATGTGGAATCGACTTCGTGTGCGAGAATTTCGGGGACGATCCGCAGTCCATCGAGACTATGCGCAAGCTCGGTCTCGTGAGCGTCTGCGCGGGCGGATTCCCGACCTATTGGGGAGGCGTGGATTCGGTCAACGGCCACATCGCCGAACTGGCACCGCTCGAGAAGTACGAAGCGGCGCGGAAGGCCTACCACCCGTCTCCGGTTGACCGAATGGTCAATTTCGGGGACGAGCTGTCGGCGCTGGACTTCCCCCATCTGGGGCGGGCCATGTCGCATCTCGCCGCGAACGGCCTTCGTCAGGCGCCGTATCTCAATCTCCATCCCTGCATCCACCAGGGCGCGAACGTGGCGCGCTACTACGGCGTCTCCAACTACGTCGCATACGTGGACGCGTACGTGAAACACATCCCCCTGGACTACATCAGCTACGACATCTATCCCTACCAGTTCCGCGAACGTCGGGAATGGGGCTTTGCCCGCTTCTACGACAATGCCCGCATCGTTGCCGATGCCTGCCGCGATTCTGGTCGCGCCTTCTGGTACATTCCGCAGGTGAACGCCTTCCATCCTGACGACGTGACGACCGCGAACAAGATGCGCTACCAGGCCTACGCGGCGCTCGCCTTCGGCGCTGAGACGCTGACCTGGGCCTGCTGGACGGCGGGGTGGTGGACGAACAACGTCTTGAACGCGGATGGCAAGCGGACGGCCCAGTACGATCGCCTGAAGGAAGTGATCGCCGAAATCCACCGCTTCGACCGGGACTATATGCGGTTCCGCCGCGTGCAGACCCACTTCACCGGCTTCACGGGCGCAGCCGCGAAATGGATAGAGCCGGATCCGAAGACGGGAATTCCGCGCGTCAACTTCGACACGCCGCATCATGTGTCCACGGCGTTCTTCGACGACATCCGGGGTGCCGACGGTCTGCCGCTCGTGGTGGGCGAGTTCGTGCCGCGGAACGGAACGGGACGCGGACGCGCGATTCTCGTGTTCGCAGCGGACGATCCCTGGGACGAACATCCCGCGGATCGGATCGTCACCTTCCGCACGGCCTATCGGGTCCGCGTGGTCGGACCCGACGGGGAGGTGAAGGGCACGCGGAGCGCGGACGGGCGCTACGAGATTCCGCTGCGGTCCTCGAAGTGCGCATTCGTGATGGGCGCCCCGCCAACGCCATGACTGGCGGCGCCTAAAAGCTAAAAAACGGCACCTTCAGCGTCTCGCCGCCCTTCAGCGCGCTGAGATGGGCGTAGACACCGGAGACCGTCGTGTTGAGCGCCGTCGCCACGTCCACGCACACCTTGTGCCCGGGCACGAGGATCGCGCGCAGAAAGTCGTCCGTGAGGTACGGGTGCGAGCCGCCATGGTGCCCGTTGTTCTTCACGCCGGGCGGCAGGCCCGCGCGGATGAGCTTGATGTTCTTGACGATCGAGCTGTCGCCCGCGAAGCGGTCGTTGCGGAAGCAGCCCATCGTGCCGAAGCAGCGCCCCAGCTCGCCGTGGTAGCCGGGGAGGCCCCACGCCACGGTCATGCGCGCGCTGCCGCCGTCGCTCGTCTTGAAGAACGCCACCTCGCTGTGGAACGGGTTGCCGTAGGGGTTCTTCCGCTCCTTGTAGACCGGATGGTCGCTCGTCGTGCCGACGCAGGAGACCTCCGTGAAGTGTCCGTGCGTAACGCAGGTGTAGAACCCGTTGGAATGCGTGGGATAGTACTGCGGCGGCAGGCCGATGCGCCATCCCTTGTACGAGCCGATCGACTTCCAATTCGGATCGGAGGGGTGGAAATACTCGCCCTCGGTGTAGGCGAGCTGGCCGAACCCGCCCGCCTCGTAGATGCGGCGCATGGCGATGGCCTGCGGACGGAACGCCGTCGTTTCGAAGAGCGCATAGACGCGCCCCGACTTCTTCACGGCCTCGACGATCTTCGGCGCGCGGTCGAGCTGGCGTTCGCCGAGCAGCGCGGGCACGGCGCTACAGACGTGGTAGCCGCGGTCAAGGGCGCGTAGCACGAGATCCGCGTGGCTCGCCGCGTCTGTGGCGATGAACACGGCGTCCATGTTCTTGCCTTCCTTGTCGATCATCTCCTCGGCGGAGGGATAGGTTAGCTTCGCGCCGACGACCTGCGCAAGCTTCTTGCAGCGTTCGGGGTCGAGATCCGTAGCCGCGACCACCTCCACGTTCGGATGGTCCTGGAAGGAGAACGCCGCGCCGAACGAGCACACGCCGTAGCCGGCGATGCCCACGCGTACCTTCTTGTCGCTGAACGGCTCCCACGGGCCGTCCGTCTTCGACTCGATCGACTCGTCAAAGCCCTGGATCTTGCCAACCGGATTCGGCGCGGCGGCCTTCAGCCCGGACGCCGCAAAGACCGCAGCCGATCCGATAAAGAAGTCTTTTCGTGTGATTTGCATGTCATTATCCGTTCACTTGTTTAGCCGTGTAGAACGTGTAGATTTTTGCGGCAATAGTGTACCATAAATCCGTCCCTTTAACCACAAGCCATCAGTCGCTTGAGGTAATGGCGCATGAAGAAGATAAAAAGCGCCCAAACCTGTAACGTGCGGGGACAGTCCCCGGCAAGTCCGACCTTCATAGTTGAAATGGTGGGGCGAGGCGTCCCGCCGAGCCGCAAATCCCGTTTTCCCGTGTAGGGAAGTCAAACCCTCCGTGTAGGGAGATCGCACCCTCCGTGTAGGGAGGCGGCACCCTCCGTGTAGGGACAACGCATCCCCCGTGTAGGGCACTAAGCACCAGGCACTCCTCACTATTTGCTGCCGCCGATTTGCAGTCCTTGGAAAGCGGGGATTCGTGGGGGACAGTCCCCGGCGAGTTCGACTTTCATAGCTGAAATGGTGGGGCGAGGCGTCCCGCCGAGCCGCAAATCCCGTTTTCCCGTGTAGAACCGCATGGGGACAGTTCCCATCGAATTCGAGCGGGCTGCAATGGCTACTCTGGCAGGGCCTGATCACCGAGCGGGCCGCAATGGCGCGCCGATTGAGAGAGCCTGTAAGAGTGGGAATAGGCTTGTATAGGCCTGGCTAGGCCGGGTTAGGAATCAGGCACTGGGCATGTTGTCCCGAAACCCGAAACCCGAAACCAGAAACTAGAAACCAGAAACTCTCAAACCTTCAAACACTCGCACTTTCGCCTTGCCTCGGGCGCATGGAAATGCTAAAATTCTCTCGTTTAAGGAAACTGGCAGAAAACAGCCTTCGCTGTAACTTCCACAACGAGCCCGCAGGGCGCGTGAAATCCAAGTTAGAAAAATTTTTGAAATTTTTTAACGGGCACTTGGAATTTTCTGCGCCGAGAGGGCTTTTATAGGGTTGAAGGGGACCTTAGGCCCAATGCGCAAAACCGCGCCGCAGCCGAGGTTCCGGCAAAGACGAAAGGAAGGCATGAGAGGATATGATCTGCGGAAGCGCAACAGAGAAAACGAGGACTTCTGACTTCAGACGTCGGACGTCGGCTGGATCGGGCGGGTGCTGCATGCGGCGGCCGCGCGGCGCGCGCGTCGCTCGAAGGCTGAAGTCCGAAGTCGGAAGTCATCATCTCGTCATTGCGCAGGGCCTGTCCCCGGTGAGACTGTTTTTAACGCAGAGCCGCAGAGGCGCGGAGGCCGCAGAGTTGTGTGTTAAAATATATGGGGGGCCTGTCCCCGTGGAGTCCTACGACGCGAAGTCGCGCCGCGTGAAGAAGGTGACGCCAAATGCCACGACGACTTTCTTCTACGACGACTGGAACCTCGTGGAGGAGCGAATCGCCTACGCAGACAATACCACATCTACGATCCGCTACTACTGGGGCAGGGATCTTTCTGGCTCGTTCCAGGGAGGAGGTGGTGTAGGCGGGCTTCTGTGGCTCACGATCGACGGCGTTGTCTACATTCCCTGCTATGACAACAACGGCAACGTCACGCGCTACCTCAACGCCAACGGCGGCACCTTTGCGCGGTACTCCTACGATGCCTTCGGCAGGCTCATCGCCAGGGCCGGCAGGCGCGCCAGCTTCTTCCGCCACCGCTTCTCGACGAAGTACCACGACCGCGAGGTGGGCTTGATCTCCTACCAGCTGCGCAGCTACAGCCCAACTCTCGGCCGCTGGCTCAACCGGGATCCGATCGAGGAAGAGGGAGGGGTGAATTTGTATGTGTTCTGCGGGAA
>Ga0310695_10004665_pt1 | contig 24907 bp, 47 predicted proteins | sample RumenRJG_04DNA_FD_203882 | JGI IMG/M metagenome (GOLD analysis project Ga0310695, IMG submission 203882) | Bovine rumen microbial communities from Lethbridge, Alberta, Canada - RJG_04 (v2) (version 2) | ecosystem: Host-associated > Mammals > Digestive system > Stomach > Rumen | place: Canada...
ATATATGTAAAACATTATTTCCTTTATATCCACATGAGCTAATTGTAGTCCTCATTCCGTGGGTTTTGGCCCATTCTGTAAGATATGAAATTATTTCTATGTCTTCGCTAGTAAATTCAGACTTGTTGGTAGAACCGTCCCCTAACCACAATCCTAAAAGATACGGGTCGAGAAGAATATTTGAATTTGGATTATGAATATCTATTTCGTCTGCACGCTCCAGATATCTGTTTTGTTTTATATAAGATTTCTCAGAATCTTCTTTTATAATCTCAAGAGGATTTGCAAGCTTTTCAAATAAAACATTCTTAAAATGATTCTTCTCGCAATAACGTATGAGATGTTTGCTATTTACAACCTAGTCTTCACAACCGCTTCCGGCTTTCAGTCTGTACATGTTATCTATACCAACATGTCTATCGAGCACTTTTCTCGGTTTGCCATCCGGTCCCATTACAGAATCTCCAACTTTAATGTTTTCTATTTCTTTAATAGTTCCATCGGACATAATTACTTTTGTTCCAAAAGCCAGACACTCGTAAGGATTTATGAAGTTTACACCCACGCTAGACAGATAATGCATCCAGCGATCTGGAGTTATGTTCATAGACTTAGGAATCTAGGTAATATCCATATTTACTACTTTTCCCTTATCTCTTGCTATAGCCAACTCTAGTCTATACCAAAGTACTATGTACATATATTGCAGAGGTTTAAGTATACTTACAAGTGACCTAGGCCTAGAGTTAGTATTGCTATAAATACATCCGCAATAAGGTAACTTTTGAGAATTAGGATTGTCAATTGAAACATGCTGATACTCAATAGGCTGAATACCAAAGTATAAGTCAGTACCTGCGCGGTAACCTTCCCAAACTTCTACAATCCAGTCAGGTTCTATTGAGATTTCTTGTCCTGTTTTCTCATAAGACTCGTCCATTATTTCAACTTGAGCTTGGCCAGCTTCGTCGAAGTATGTAACATAGTAAATCTTCTTAAAAGACTTCCAACAACAATGCCAAACGTTGATAGCATATCTAGTCTTCTAATCCATGAGAGGATTATCATAGATATGCATTTGAATGCTATTGAAATTATCTACAGGGTCTTTCTCGCCTATATCATTAGAAGGACGACCTGTAAGCATTTCGTTGAGTTTATTTAGATCCTTCTCAGTAAGTTTATTATAGTAGCGATCATAGATTTCAGCTACCGGCAAGCGCATTCTACGACAACACCAAGAGCCGTCTTCTATAAATTCTAGATCGGGACTATGATCATAAGAGAAGTACATTGGATTTACCCTCTCCATATAAGGCTCATCGTTCTACACGCCCACGTAGTATATCTCGGCGCCAGCGATAAGAGCATCTTTCCAACCTTTAATAAATTCATTGTCGATGTTAAGTTTTTCCCTTAAATATGTGAGAGTATGATATGCTGTATTCTCTACAACATCTTTATAATCCTTTTGCATATATTTAGCAATTGCTTCTGGTGGCATTACTTCACCGCTCTAAAGCTATTGCTAGAACTGCTATGCCTCCTCAGGACTCATACGAGCAGTGATAGATGCCATAATATACTACATGAGCATCTCTTTCTCTTTGTCCATAAGCTCTGAAGCTGCTTCCTGCGACGTTCTCACTACCCTGAAGTTCATCGGCCTCTTTGTCTCTTCACCTATAAGGAGGTCCACCTTAGGCCTAATTATATTGAAATCTTGAGGAGTAGCGGGAAACCCATCTTCTACTTTAAACGGGTTTGTAATACGCTTGAAGTCTTTCTCATCAAATATAGAATTATAAAGGTTGTAGTAGGTCTATATCTCTCCGAAGCGTGTCTTGGTCATTCCACCAGACACCACGTTTCCCTCACCTATGATATAGTTTACGCAGTCATGCTGCCATTGCTCATTTTTCTTCTTGAGTGGCAACTTCTGTTGAGGGAATGTTGCATTATATAAATTATCTTCTACTCTAACCATTGTTAAAAGCTAAATAAAGGTATATCATCTTGCACACCACTATTGTCTTCAGCATCCCAATATCGCTAACTGAATAGTGGTAATTCGAAGAGTTCAACCTGTTTGTTCTTTTCTTTTGCAGCTGACACTTTAACCTAATAGAGCTCTTCTCTGTATATCATAACCATACATAGAGCAATAACGCGGTCTACGTTTCTTACACCATCGTTCTCTATTAACTCTTCTATAAGTGGTTCGCTGTATATTCTTTCTAGATTAAGGTGGCCTTCTTCATATTCTTCCATTAGCCATTCGAGGATTAATCCTTCCCCGTATGCCCTAATCTACTTAGTCATGTGACAGCCTTTACGGCGCTGTACTTTACTGTCTTTAAAGACTTCCGTAATTATCTTATCGGGTTGATCAGCCAGTAGGTAATCGCAATGCTTGTTTGTGAAGTAAGGGTAAATACCCTTACGTTCATTCTCAAACAACAATCGTGCATTATAGAATATCAATAGCTTACGCACGTTTTCGTAATATTCTTCTGCAGTATCGGGTCTACCTGTATATTCCGCTACGATCACATCATTCCAAGCTTCTCCCGCTCTAACGCGTTTAAATATAAACGTCGATCCTAAGGAGTTAGTGAAGGACTCATCGTGATCATAAGGATCACAGTTATGTGTCATAATACATCTGCAAGCAAATGTATGTGTAGCGCACTCAAAATTATATACATTTCCTGTATATATATCGTGAATTATGTCGTCAACTTTCAACCAAACAGTACCATTTATAAACTTAATATTCATTTTACTTTTCTTACAATAAGTAGACTATTTTAATAATTTAATCTTTCTACTTTCGTATACAGCAAATTCTGACAATTTTAAATTATCTTCTGTCGCTATATTTATTCTATAAGATTGTAAAGAATGTATATTATGTTTACTCGTATACTCTTTTTGGTGAACTACAATAGAGTTTTTTATTTCAAGAGCATATAATAAATCCTGTATATCTTCAAGTAATTCTAGATTTACACTAGTAAAATTAACTCTTATGTTTCCTTTATCTCTGAATACAGATCCATCAGAATCTAAAAATCCTTGTAAATACGCAAGTTTTATTCCGTAACTCCCTTGTTTAACCCATTCCGGAACACGTTTAGTATAAGCAGAAATTCCTACAGATTTATCAAGTTCTTGAACTAATTCTTTAGATGTAAATCTTCGACTTTGTTCAGTATTCTTATGAATATGTATACATGTTCTACCAAACAATTCTAATACAAGCTTATCGTAAAATTGTGCAAGATCTTTTTCATCTTTACCAATCGACATGTATACATCATAAGATTTTCCGTTTATATTGGTAAATCCGTCTCCTGTAAATAAGCCGTAAAAATATGCGAGTTTTCTTTCTTTATCGTCTTGAGAACCCCTTGTCCATAAATATTTTTCTTTATCAGAATAATACACGTTTGGAATCTCAAGCCAATCGTCTTTTAATAATTCGCTAGCTTTTACAAATCCTCTATTTCCCGTCCATATAGGATGTTCTTTTGTGAAGTTAGTAGTCCTAAAAGATCCGTAAGGCTTTATCCTATATGTGTCTTCGTTTACTTTGTTTCTTATTTGTATATTTTTAATATCGACTAATTTACCATCCTTGTTTACCAGCTTATCTCCTAGATCCACGTCTTCAACGTTGACTAATCCACGCTAAGTCCAGACTTTTTCGCCTGGCGTAAGACAGCCGCCAATGTATAATCCAAATGGCGGATCTGTAATAGGGTATTCCCAGATGACTACGGATCCTTCTGGTTTGTCATCTTTCTTTAAGTGATAAGTAGTTATATCCCCAGATTTCTTTTCTACTGCTTCTACGCCACCTTTACCATCCCACTTTAGATCTACTATATGTTTCATGTTCTAAAGCTTCTTATTGGTTCTAATGCGGGTTAATTGGTCCATTAGCAGCTTTCTAGGGAATATGTTTTTACCGAGCTCTAAGACGGCTTCTTGTGGCTTTATAGGACGTTCTGATATAAATCTATCTATAGAACTCTATGAGGCACCTCCGTCTTTAATTTTATTGCGTTGACGAATGAGCTCTTCGATAGCTAAGTCTTTTAGACTATTGCCATCTTTATCCATCAACTCATTACCATTAGCATCGACACCTTCCATGTTACTCCAAGAAGGTACGAAGAATCCACAATTAGTTTCTTCTGCTTTATCGTCCCATATATTAGGGAAGCTAAGCACGTTGTATGCTTCAGGCTTGTAGAACAGCTCTTTAAGTCCTTCGAAGGACGAGTTGTGAGTAATTATTCCGTTTACAAGATATGTATGAGTATCGTCTGCAGCAAGATTATATACAGTTTGTAAACCGATATCTTCTACAGATTTTATTGTTTCATACTCAAAATCATTTTTATACCAACGTTTCTTATTCTTACAAATTTCTGCAATAGCATCTAGCGCTGCCTTTTTGTATTTAACTCTTGGCTTTACATTTCTTTGTAAATTCAATAAACTATTTTTATCTGTAATCTCTACATTATAATAGGGATGTAAATCACGAATAGTTCGTTCTGTACGGAATTCCTGTTTCTTCTGAATAGCTGCGTGAACTCCTATTTTCTACAATAAATCTCTAATGTCTTTTGCTAAATTTAAACTTACCGTAGTTATTAGAGCGTTTGTAGAGGGTAATCTATTTCCGTATTTGTTTCCTACTCTAATACATCCATCCGTGTCAAACAATCCGGCAAGTAGTTCACAGCATTGTTCTTTAGTACAAGAGAATATCTTTTGTGGTAATCTTTTATTTACTCCGGTTTGTCCTTGTATACCTAGTTCGCGAAGATGAGTTATTACTTTTCTCAATCTAAGAGCCTTAAATACTCTACCATCTTTAGTAATGTGCGATTTTCTAAACGGTACACAGTCATAATTATTTTCTATATACGAAGTAATTTCTTCATCGGCGTTGAATATACAAGGCGATGTTCCTCCGTATGTACCGTCTCCAACAAGCAATCCAACTAAATACGGATCAAATATTGTTTCTGTGCCAAACACAGAAATATCCTATGAAACAGCAATGAGATCTCCTGGTTTTAATTCCCCGGCATCGATCCATTCCCACATTCGGCATTTATTACAATCGTATTTATTACTTGCATAAATAGGATGATCTGTACTACATTTTATTTCTCTATATTGTTGTGTATTTATACAAACACATTCTTTTTGTATAGGCTTGTTTATATGTGAGATGTCGTTTCCATATATCTACTGAGATTCTACATCATACCCAATGATTCCATCTGACATATGCAAATCCTCAATGTTAATTTGCCTTCCGTCTCTAGTATAAACTTTATTTCCAGCCGTAACACAACCTTCGGTACCACCGGTACCAAAGGCTATCATAAGTCCGAATGCCTTACCATCGTCTGTTTCTACAGCAGGTTGTTCAATACGCCATGCAGTAAGTAGGTTGGGGAATTTACCACCCTCCTCCCATAGCACAAGCTTACCACGAGTACCACGAATACGTTCGGGATCGTTCTTCAAAGTAACACCAGCTATACGAGACATATAACCTTGTTCAGTCTCTTTACCAAACTCATCTTTAATCTTAAAACCTGCTACACGCTCCATACGAGTGTTTACAAGACGTTGCTTAGACCACTCTGTGTTCTTATCTATGAAATCCATGATCTACCAAGCTTTAGTTAATAGACCATCTCCAGTTAAGAACTTCTGTTCAGATGCTACAGCAAAGTTTTGTGAACCTTTTATCAATGTGTAATTTCTTACTAACATTGAAGCTCCTTTAAACGAGTAACCTCTTTGACGAGATTTTAGTACAGCTAGATGTTTTCCTTCTATCTCAGCTTGTTCTACTGCATTGAAGTAATAGTAATCCATGTCCCAGAATCTTGGGAAGCCAAATATACGTTCGCGTCTTTTGCGCTTATTACCATATCGGTCTGTATATTCTACTTCCTCAAGTTTCATGATAGGACAATAGTTTAAATAGAAATAATGGTAGCCAGTAATAGAATCTCCATCTGGAGCAACATATCCATTCAAACACCGCTCCGTTTCCTGGTCCCAGTATTGTATATAGTCTGTAGTGCCTCGCGGAGCCAGTGTGTAGCATCCATGTTCTTTAAAGAATCTAGCTGCTTGCTAAAACTTCGCGGAATTTCTTATTTTCTTATTAAAGTCTACCATTGTATATTAATTAATCAAGAAGCTCTTTTATTGTTCTTGTTATTTCTTCTACATCATTATAGTATGCAACATACTCTTCGTCTTGCGGATTTAATATGCCATGACGAAGTAATTGCTGCTCTTTTCCGTTAGGATACTTCTTGGATACTATAAAGTTAACCATCTCCTTATATGTAGGAGCATAATCAAAATCAGTAGGAATATATGTTCCGAGTAAATGTGTTTTTACATTTCCTTCTTCATCCTCTTTCTCAATAGGTTCTGCTGAAATGAAGCATATAAACCCATTTTCACCTGGTTGAAGTTTTTCTACGTCCTCCCACTTTACAGGTCCTAACTCCGCAGTTTTTAAAGTAATGTTTTTTAAATTCATAATACAAGTCTTTAATATGTGTTTTCAACAAATGAATACCATCGCAGTGTATAAGCCATCCATAATAAGAAGCGATTCTTTGTCTGAACGATTCAAAAGGAATGCCATTATATTTTCTTAACATTCTTTTGAATCTAAATTTTAGACTCTTTCTTATTTTAGTATAGGTGTGTTTAAAGACATACCCTGCGAAGTCTATTCCTTGATCTGTTGGAAATAATCGTATTGGTTTTAGATGCAAATCAATAAATGATAATTTTTGATTTATTAATCTAAATATCTTATATAAATGTTTCTTTGTTTTACCTAATATTACGATATCATCACAATATCTATAATAATGCTTACATCTTAGCACTTCTTTTATATAATGATCTATCTTAGTAAGATATGCATTTGCAAAGAATTGGCTTAAGTAATTTCCTATAGGAACACCAGTATTAGAAGAATATATTATCTCTGAAAGTATTGTTATGGCCCATTTATCTTTTATCTTCCAACTAATCATTTCTAATAGCTTAGACTGATTTATAGAAGGATAAAACTTTTTAATGTCTAATTTCAAACACCATTTTGTTCCAGAGTAATCTTTTCTTAAATCATGTTCTATAGTATTCTGCATTTTATGAATACCTCTATTCTTTATACAAGAATATGTATTCTTTATAAACCAATTTTCAAAGATTGGCTCTAGAACTCTCATCATAATATGATGTACTATTCTATCAGGATAATACGGTAACTAGTATATCAATCTTTGTTTTGGTTCAAATATTGTAAATATATGATACGGTGATGTTTTATATGAACAATCGTTTAACTTCTACTATATATTTTCTAAAGTTAAATCATCCCGTCTATCGAATCTTTTGACGCCATATGTTTTTGTTTTATTCTTCCTAGCTCTCTTTTCTGCCCAGAAGATATTGTTCATATCTAAAATCTTTTCTTTTAAATTGTTATACCGTTTCATATTAGGTTGCTATAGCCCACAAAATACCGTTCGCAGTATAAACTGTTACCTAGGAATCAACATGGGATATATGTGTTATCTTTCACGTCTTACAATACTAAGACCGTTATACAGACCACCATTACGTGTCATGTGTATAATCGCGCATACTCATCATTGTATACGGCAGAGGTTGACGGCGGCGAATTTTTAGTTAAATTAATTTTTTGTATAGCCTTAAACGACTGCCAATATTAGCATTAGCATTAGAAGAATCATTATTCGCATTAAAGTAGAAGAGACTGCATTTCGTACCATTATTCGCATTACTGCTAGAGTTCAATACTCGCTAACTGCTTTTTTGATCTGTTACTGAAACGCTGCATCTTGTTACCTGGAATAATTTCCCAGCCTACTAAACACTGATCTAATAGACAGTAACATGTCCCCGTAAACCTTGTATTAATTCACCGAGGGTTTTGTGTTCTGGTAATATTGTATTGATACTACCAGAACCCCTCTCCCGATTTTTACAACTTGTCTGTTGTTATTTCATTACTTTAAAATATTATTCAGATGGAGTGTAGTACAAACGACCGCCAATACGAGCATCAGCATAAGAAGAATCATCATACGCATAAAAGCAGAAGAGACCGCACAACGCACCATCATGCGCATGACAGCTAGAGCCCAACACCCGCCAACCGGTATTATTAAACCAGCTGTAATCATACAGGTATGAACTTGCGCTTCCTCCATTAGTCAATGGTAAGAAATCTGCATTTCCGTCTATAAGCCAATTTTTAATCCATCCTTCTGTGCCCTGATAACAATCAGCTGTACGAAGTACATAATTAGTACTTGTATTATCTGCAAACTTAGTAATATCATCACAAGTATAAATAGTACTCTTATGAGTTTCTCCGTCGCAGTATACATTCACACCATCAGTCCACTTCCAAATATGACCAAATGGATTCTCAATACCTCTATATGAAGGAACAGATACTTCAACTGCTGTAGTTGTAAACTCTCCAGCTGCAAACTTATATGTTACTACTCCAGTAGAGTTTCCTAATCTCTTAGTAACACCACATGGAACAAATGGATTGTATCCATTAAAATCACCCCAGGCAGTCCAATTTATGTTAGATACGCCAGCACCAAGACCACCTTGCATATATCCTTCTGTAGTCTTTGTAGCATTATAATCAGCTTGTGAATTAAACGTACAATACTCTACAACAAACAGACGTACCCAAGCCATATATGCTTTCCAATATTGCTGAGACCAACCAGTACCACGAGCAGCAGCACGTGTTCTAAATCCATCTCTAGTTAAATTAGTTGCAGGACGTCCTAACAACGTCTTTATTCCATCGTATGTAGTATTTCTATTTCCACCTCTATGATCAGCAGCATCTGTACTATATGTTATAATAGCATTAGCACTTACACTACCATCCTCATTATAAGGAATAGTTGCATCACAGATGGAGAACAATTTTTTAGGTGTATCTGATGAAGCGTCGTTTGATGTAGCCTCTACAGCACTTATATAACATTTGGGAGAATGTAAAGTACCTTCTGCCTCTGAAGGATATATATCTATCCCATAAACACCATCTTCGTTTGTACCTATATACCAGTATTCTGGAACCTCTACCATATACTGTCCATGTGCTCCACTATAATCTACTGTACTTCCGTCTGTGTATTTCGTATAATCTTTTGGATCAATGTACCCGTATACTGTACCATCGTCCTAAAGCATACATCTGCGCATTTTATTTTGTATTGGAAGAGTTCTATGCATTTCCATGTTACCTCTACGGGTAGGAGTCGCATTTGTACTAGTCCATTGTACACCATAGCTAAGACCAAGAATATCATCAGATGCTGTAACAACAACAGAACCATTAGAATATACGCGCCCGTTTTCTATATAACATCCTACATTTGAGTATGTCTACGGATTGTTATTCTGTGTTTTCGATCCTATTATAAATAGCTTATCTGTAGTATTTGTAGAACCAGCTGTGTTTTTAGTATCTGCATCTTCAGGAAGCTGTTCGGATGGAACTTTACCTGTAGAATCAAGCGTAGCTACACCACTTGCCGCACCTTTCTCTGAAGAAGGTATTGCGTTATTATCTTTAATATTATATAGTGTATAACCAGGCTCCCCAGAACTAGGTACAACTATTTTTGAAATATTACTATTCATGTTTTTACATTATATATTAATAAATTTTCGTCGTCTCCGTCATACACAATTATAGCCTTCGCTTTATCAACTTCTTCAGCTACATAACGTTTAATATCTTGTATATCCTATTCTTGTTTTTGTCCTAATTCTTCAACGACGTTTTCTAATTGTTCCTCTCTGTCAGATATGCCTTGGATCCACGATTCAGCCTGTTCTTTATTTCTTTTTACTGAGTTAGCAAGCTCTTCATATTTTTTATTTTTACCAGGATCTGAACTATCTATTAGATTTAATACAGCATTTGCATCGAGAATATCCCCCTCTTTGTACACTGGGGGGTACGGATGAACTCCTACGAGAACATCCGGATGTATATTTTTTCTAGATCTCGTTCCATACCTTGCGAGATCAACAAGAGAGTGTTTCTCTTTTATCTACGGTATATACATATCAATATTTATTCTTCGAGTGTATAGATCTCGTAAGTATGTAAATAAATATTTAAGGGAGTGGGCATGTATACCCACTGCCCCTAAATAATATCATCAAGAAACTGTAATAGTAGCAGAAGTACCAGTGAATGTCTGAGCGGCAGCTGTTGCAGTGCCAAGACCGGTGATAACAGTCTCAGTTGTAAATGTAGCAGCACTACCAGCATCAAACGTATCAGCAGCCTTAGAAGGCAGAGTACCTGCACTCCAAGTATCGGCAGTTTTGCTTGGTAATGAACCTGCATCCCAAGTATCAGCAGCTTTAGAACCTCCACTGAACGTATCAGTACCATAAACAGCAGCAGTAAATGTACCCTGTTCTGTTACAGCATCAGATGTGCTAGCAGCAGTAAATGTAAGAGTTTCATTCTCCTCGTTTACAGAAGCAGTAACACCCTCTGTAGCAAACGCACTCTTGGTAGAAGCGCCGAGAGAACCGCCAGAGAACCCACTGTGACTATAAGAAGCAGGAGTAAATGCACCCTCTGTAAAGCTGGGAAGAGTACCTGCACTAAATGCACCTTCGGTAAACGAAGGAAGCGTACCAGCACTGAAAGCACCCTCAGTGAAAGAAGGAGCTACGGCAGCATCGTCGACAGCTTTCAGTACAGTCTCACTAGTAGTACCAGAGAAGCTAACGCTAGACGAAGCATTTGTACCAGCCGGAGTATAAGAAGCAGATGCGTCGTCTTTGAAAGCAAGAGCCTTCAGAGAACCAGTAGAACCGTACTCCTGCCACTTAGTTCCATTGAATACGAACTCCTTATCAGCAGCAGAACCCTCACCACTACCTGCTACAGCAGTAACATCACCAGCAACAGCGGTTACGCTCTCCTCATCAATAATAATTGGGTTAGTAGTATCGCCATCTGTCAGAGCAGTAGTTGTATAACCCAACCAGTGCATGGCACCAGTGATTGATGACTTAATGTCCGCAATATCACTCCACGCTTTTGAGTCTTTCAAATCATAGGTTGTTGAACCTACGGTAAGTTTAGATAAATATTTTGCCATGTTGTAAAATTAAATAAAATTTATATGGTTATTATAATCCGGGGATGTGTACATTTTCCTCATCTTCGTCTACAATAGCCTATAGTTTATCTTTAACATCGTCAGAGAGATCTTCTACCTGTATAGTTCCGTCGGCGATATCAATGGATGTTACTGAACCAGGACCAAGTGAACCACCACCTGCGGCATACTTCATAACCCATTGGAATGTTTCATCTATATATGATTTTACAGTATGAGGTATATCTGTCTCTTCATTATATAAGAATATAATTTTAGAATTTACATCTTCTGTAAAACAAGGAACAATCCATGGAAGTTTAATGCTAGAAGAAGCTACAGCTCCTTTCCAACACTGTACGCAGTAAGGAGGCCATACGCCAGCTATCTTATCTGACAGTCTAGCAGGTCTATCTTCGTTCTCATTCCACCTATCCTCATCTGGGTAAGCTTCATAATACTTTTTCAAACCTCCGTTTTGATAAGATTTGTTCCATGAAGCTTCGTCACAAACATAATTATAACTTCTAGATGCAGTATCTACACCCGTTTCTTGAGATTCAAGAAGCATTTGGAACCATGAGATTTCAAACGTAGTATGTTCGTTCTCATCAAGTTCGTATTCTTCTCCAAACTACTCTGGTACAGAAGCAACGCCCCATTCTTTATGGCCGTTACCCTTACCAAAAATAGTATCTCCCCAAGGGCGTGTGCGAACTTCTTCATGCTTCATTCCAAGATCACCAATACTATTTAATATAGCTTGCTCAGCTAATGTAGCTCTATTTGTTTCTGCGTTCTCAGCAGCAATAGCCCTATTCTTTTCAGCTTCTTCTGCTGCGATTGCACGAGCCTATTCAGCAGCTTCAGCTGCTTTAGCTCTGTTTATTTCTGCTCCGAGTCTTCTATCAATATCATGAGCATACTCGTCAAGCTCTCTAACGGTATCATGCTGTTCATGCGATCCGTTTACGATCACATCAAGAACAGTATTAGCATCCCAGATTTCTCCGATGGGATATACACCTTGGTCAGACACTCTGACTTTAGATGTTATTTGTTTTCGTAGATTAGTACCAGTATCTACGAGGTCTTTAAGTAATACTTTCTTTTCCATAGTATAATTGTTACATTTCGTAGAGACCGATTACGCCTCCACCCTTAACTCTACCAGTCTCAAGTTGTTCAGCCTTAGCTTGTTTCATGGCTATATCAAGAGACTTAACGATATTGCCCACATCTTTAAGTATTCTGGTAACCTTAATGGCTGTGTCAATATCCATATTACCCTATGAATAATCGTTTAGGGCAGCTATAAGCCCCTCTGCTGCGGTTTGTGATGCACTTAAAAGCCGGGTCCCAGGAGTCTCTTGAAACTCATTGAACCGCTTCGCCAGTTCTTTCACTTCTGCAGTAGGTACATACTTCTCATCTTTGAATACGTCTTTGGCTACAATAGAAGCTCTCTAATCTAAAGGATAAGCTTCGTATGGAGTATTCCATTTGTATAACCATATTATGTATTCTATCTCCTTCACAGCTAAGGACTTGTCTTTTGCATTATTATAGTGCTCCCTAAAAGGAGGTATAGCCAAGTCCTCAGTTGCGAGAGATATTTTATTTCCTCTTATGTCGAACATATTGTAGTATTATATATACTATCTCAGTACGTTCTCTAGCATCTTGTACATTCTATGTACCAAATGTCCTATTAGATATGCAGCTGTTTCAGTATCTTCTTCTATACCGTAATACTCACATATATGAGATTGTACATGTTTAGCTTCGTGTATTGCAGTATTTACAAACTGTCCTACATTAGTAGCTTCACCTATACATACTATACTCATCTTATAATCAGTATTACTAAAAGTAAAACCTGTATTCTTTCTGCGTAGAGTTCTTAAAGCTTTGCGTACATCTTCTTTTGGGCAATCTAACTGTTTTAAAGAATCTACTATTTCTACAAAGTCTTCTTTACTTACATTATAATATACTAAAACATTCCAGTCTCTATCCCCAAGTTGTATATATTGTGCTATCATACAAACTCAGACCAATCTACTGGTACATGCATACCTTTGATATCTGACAACCATCTATTAAACGGTTGGCCATCATATCCATCAGGATCGTCAATTGTTTTCTTGACGTACATACAGAGATTTTGATCGCTATTAGGTATGGCATCACCTAAGTAATCAGCTTTACACATATTAGCTACATACACAGCGTCGTGCAGTTTATTATACTTAAGCTCTATACCACACGCTTTAAGCTTATCTTCTAACTCTTTCTTCGTTATTGGAGTTATCTTTCCCTTCTCGTCTTCCATCAAGGATACCGCAAAGTCGCATAACTCCTTCGTGAAGTGAGGACCATACATCCGCATGTATTTCCTAAAATACTTATCTGCTTCCATTTGTACCATTATTTAACAACAATGATTCCAAACGATTAAGAGTAGACTGCATACCGTTGACCTATTGAGTAAGTTTGTCGATCGTTGAATCCCGCTCTTGCTCTTTAGCATATACTGGATTTAGCGTCTTAAGTATATTCTCGTATGCATCAATTGCAGCCTTATGTTTATCTACACTTTCTAAGACATCTTTACTATTCTATAGCAGTGAATCAACTTCCGATATCATAGCTTCTTTATTCTCACTTATAGTATAATCACCATAAGTATGTATAGACAAATCACTAGGCACACTAAATTCTTTCTTCTCTTCTCCTATGCGCACCGTAATATCTACTACTCTTTGCATATTAGTACCAAGACTAACAGCAGGATTAAAAGTAGGATACATGGGACGTGGAAGAGTTACATTATCAATATACCCGACTTTAACTTCGGGTTCGCTAGTTCTATCCAGTATATAGATAGTAGCGCCTTTTCTTAATGTTGAAAACATAATATAACTAAATTAAGTGTTTCGGGGGCCGTAGCCCCCTAGCACTATTAAACAAATCGTCCCATGCGATTACGACGCATACGCAGACCACGACGACGGTTTGAACGTCTCATGCCTGAACGCATATCGAAATCCATATCATCGTCGCGCATATCGTCTTCATCGTAACGATAACTCTTACGACTACGGAAATCCATGTCTGGTTCTCCAGACTCGTAATCCTCACGTTCATCATCTTTTGATGCTTCATAACACTCATACATAGCATCCTCAAGCTCACAAAGCGTCAGCTTAGTCTTTTTAGCATTATGCTTAGCTTCGTCGAGCAGTTCGAATGCAGTATCGTATGCAGCATCACGCATTTCAATAACTACCATAATTCAATAAATGTTAAATGTTAATATTAAGCTGCTATTACAGAAGTGATCTGTAATATGCCATTAAAGCGATCATTGAAGACCGTAATAATACCTGTGCCTGGTAAATCGGCAGCGGTTACAGGGGTTCCATCAAAGAAAGTAAGCGCTCTAGCTACACCATTCAATGTGAGTGTTACAGGCAATGTACCTGTAGTACCATCAGGAATAGCATCCTAGATACGAACTGTAAAATAACCTACTGGTTGAATACGGCGGAAACCTAAAGCAAAGTCTACCGCTGTATCAGTTACAGTTACGTTGGTTGTGCTTAAATATGGAACTCCGTTTATATTTGTAGTTACATTAAAGCACCCCATAATCACTTACTATTAGAATGAAATATTATTACCCCAACCATTGAAGCCACCGTAGAAGTTACCCATATAAGGAGTAGTATTAACTGCGGTCAGCTGAGGCCACTGTACAGGAACTGTATTAGGCTGTGAAGCTTTAATAGCAGCGAGCTCTGTAGCAACAGTATTGAATTTCTCGTTAATGAATGCGGTTTGAGCAGCATTGTCCATATTAGAACGTAACAGAGCGTTATCAGCTGTCAGACTGTTGATCTTATCCTGCAACTCACGTTTTTCGAGGTCACAGAACTTATCGTTGATCATAACACTCTGACTCTGTATTGCATCTACGATATCGCGTGTATTGCGCTCAGCCTGTGTGCTCAGCGTATTTGTCTACTGACATACTGCGAGCTGATCAGCGGCCTGATTTGCGGCCATCTGAGACTGCAGTGCGTTAGTTTGGTTTGCGATAGCAAGTCTGTTTTCGCAGCAGCACTGACAAATCTGACTAGCGATAGATGCATTACCACTCTGTATGGCGTTCTGGATTTGCAATCCGCTCATGCCCACCTGAGTACCTACAGAAGTAATAGCATTGTTAAGAGTAAAGATACCATTCTGAATTGTGCTAACTTCTGTATTCAGAAGACTTGCAAGCTCACGAATAGAGTTACCATTACCCTGGATAGCATTCATCAGCAGTTCACGACCGCTGTCATTAGCAATCTGATTAGAGAGGAAGCTGTTAGAACCGTTTCCGCCCCAGTTACCATTGCCACCCCAACCCCAGATCATCCAGAGGAAGAGGATCCATATCCAGTTATTACCACCAAAACCACCATTGTTGTTAAGAGCCAACAGCAGGTTTGGATCAATGCCATTAGTACTTCCCATCTCAGGGAACATCATAATTTTTGAACTTTCCATAATTTTGTGTTAATGTTGATATTGTTTTCACAATATGTTAATGTTGTTTGTTGTTGATAATCCGCATTAAACAGCGCGGGAACTGTATATTAAAAGGGTTGCCTGGGGATTACACCCAGCTTATCCGCCTTACGCCGAATAACCAGTCACTCTCAACGAACCCTTTTGCGCGTGGCACAGGAATCGAACCTGTGATTCTGGGGTCTCTAAGTCCACCAGCGCTTTACATTAAGCTAACCACGCATATACGCCAATAGGGGGCCTTGACAGGTCCCCTATTAACTGATTTATTAAAATTTGTATTATTTATGAAGAAATGTTCTTCGTTTGTGAGGTTTTGCCATTCGATGTACGCCACCCCATGAAGCTTTTATTACGTAATTATTGTGCTTCCTCAACGCTGTTTTCTGCGTCGCCGCTGCCTTCTGGTGCGGTCTCAGAGTTTGTAGTCTCGACTTCTGTTTCCGGAAGACTCTGAGATCCCGTAGGTGCGCTTGTGGTTGTTTCATTAGTAAAAGCTTTATCTCCAGTAGATCCAAGTCCTGCTTCACCACGATCACTACTGCCGAGTGTATCAGCCTCAACCATATCGATATCTGGTACAGGAAGTATAACTAACTGAGCAAATCGCTCATTTTCTTTATATACTGAAGGAACTACTGCAGGAACAGTACTTCTGAACTTTGCAACAATCTCCCCTCTATAACCAGAATCAACAACGCCTACAGCGTTAGTTTGTGACAAAGGTTTCTTAGAGACAGAAGATCTTGAGAACAGAGCACCAAAGTATCCCTCTGGAATCTCCATACAAAGATCAGTATGATAAACTATAATCAACTCTCCTACCTCATTAAGTTCTGTTGTGATTCTACTTACTGTAAGGTCAAATCCTGCATCAGACTTATGTGCTTTCTGAGGGAGAACTGCATTTTCAGATAACTTCTTTACTTTTACTGTCATAATTCTAATTTTAAATTAGTAGTGGTCGCCCCACCATCGAGTCGAACCCGGACCTGGAGGGTTCTTTAGCCGACTGTTGCATCCAAGTCTTAAACTCAGTCTTCTCGTTCAGTCTGTCACGCTGCTTTCGCTTGCGCCTCGTCAACATTGTCTTCCGAGTCAATTAGAGAAGATTCTAATAACGGATTATTTATTATCCCGCTACCATCCAACGTAATCCAGTAACTATTCAACCATAATTGTTTTTTATTTGCGTTCATTTGTATAGAACGCCTTCCTGTAGATACGTGATTTGTTTTTATCTCGCCATTATTTATTAAATCTCTGGCACATTCATTCAGACTTCCATATCGTTTGAGTTCATTCCAATTTTCATCATATCTTATAACATATAGTTGATTTGAATGTTTTTGTCCAGACTCGTTTACTATTTGTGTTACAACGCATCTACGTATCCCTAATACAGCAGAAACTCGTTTTACACTTTTTTCTTTTTCGTAAGTAGATTCGACAAGTTGCCTAAGATCTTCAGTAATTTCGTACTTTGATTCATTTTTCTGTTGATTTCTACTTCCGTAAGTTGTTGTCTGACTATGACAATTAGGACAAAGAAATCTTAAGTTTTCTAATCGGTTATCGTTATTTATTCCGTTTATGTGGTCTAATTCTAAGCTTAATGCTTTATTATTCCAGTGGGTAATTCCACATATTGCACACCTATAAGGAATTAGATTGTTGCTCAATATATACCTTCTCAATACGTTTCTTGCATGTTTGCTATTTTCACATAGCAAATTTTCTGGATTTACTAACCTATCGTCGCTCGTCTTTAATGCAGACTTTCCTTTAAACTGTTGAGGAGTTAAGTTTAATGCTTCCATTCTCCTACGTACTTGAGAAAATCCCCAAGAATTACCTTTTACTGTATAACCAAGTTTAAATAAAACTTCAGATATATTTATACTGTTTTTCACCAATTCAACAAACTGTTCGTCTGTTATCTCGTATATTTTGTTTGTCATAATTATTACATTCAATTAATCATCGAATTACTCTAAGAGCCTCCCGTGCTACCGCTACACCATGGAGCAGGTCCCATACCGGGGAACGATCCCGGCTGTTTGATTTTCAGTGCCAACATATGAGACTCAATCAACATTTTAACATTTTATTATGAAACACGTGGAATTACAGGACCACGTAACCTGTATTGGGGCCTCTTTGTTATAGTCGGTATAGACTTTCAAGGCTGACCTCCGACTTTATATGTGGCTCTGGGAAGATTCGAACTTCCTACACGCCCGCCGGAACAACCGACATATCGCAGCGCCTGCCAGTATAACTTGACGGTTATACTCGTTTACTTCTTCTTACAGAAAGGCTTCTTAACCCAATTCCAAAGCTTCTTATACCAAGGAGTCTTGGGTTTCAGTATAGACTCAATAGCCTTAATGGCCTTCTGCACCTGCTTCTTATCCTTGATCTCAATAGCAGGATACATCTTCTGATACTGATCGCAGAACGAATCAATAGTATCAAGCGTGAGATGAGCACCGTATGCTACAACTGAGTTAATCTCTGCATCTGTCAGAGGGACACCAGCCTTAGCTTTAGCACGAGTGAACTCAAACTTTATATCCTCACATGACTCAATGTTAGTAAGATCTACAATAATAGTAGGCTTATTAATTTTCTTTGCTTTCATAATTCTATATTTTATTCTGATTAACAACTTTTACAACAATTCTCACAACAATCACAACAAGGATCTGATTTCTTTTCAGCCCACTTAAGATTCTGCTCTTGTTCCCAAACTTCATAGGCTTCAAGGTTTTCCTTCCACTGCTCGTTGTTTACAACGATTACTCTATTTGGGAATTGCTCTTCGTAGAATGTTACTACGATATCGCCAGCTTTAGCTTCAAGCTCTGCCTTGTATTCACCGCGCTCAAATACAATCTTAGTATCTTCTTTAACGAAGAATACATCGTCAATTGCACTGCGTGAACGATCAAAAGGCTTTGGATTGTTGTTTTCGTCCAGCATTATCCTGCCGGTTCTAGAAATGTAAAGTGTATTCATTTTGTATATTGTCTTGTCTTGTCTTCTTTAAATCTGCGCTTTAACTTAAACTTGAAAAGCTGATTGAATAGTATATCTCTAGTATCTTCATCATCTTTCATTTGATCTACTGCTTGCTGAAATGGATGTTTACATACAGCAGCAACTAAATCTCTATCTAAGTTAAGACGTTTGGAAACTTCTCTTATAACTTTATCCAGGTCAATCATTTTTCAACACCGAGAATGTCGTATTGTCTAAGCAACTTACTATCTTTAAGTAAATCAAATGAGAGTCCTGCAGCATCTCTAAATATGACAATATCGCCAATATTTATGGGGATGAATGTATTCTTAGAATCTTCCACTTCGTAATAAAGAGGGCGTTTCAAAACAACACCTCTACGATAATCAGAATTAACTTCTTTAACCTCTGTTTCAACATTGTCGAAGTCTTGTGCTTCAACGCCATTTGCATCTTTTACGGGTGTACCAGTTGAAACAGGTTTACTAAACTCTTTTTTAACTTTGACCGGATCCAGCGGCTTTACAAGAAAGAAATCCAAGAACTGATATTTTATCTGCTCGGATAAGCTCTCAGCAAGCGGCGACTGATCAATAATCTTATCTTCTTCCATGCTATTACTTTTTAAGTGATGCTAAGTGATCTAATACAGAGAGAATGTTATTCAGAACTGTAGCACGTTCAACTTTTAAGCACTCTGGCATACCTGCCATGTCTTCGTTGAGATTGGCCTTCTCGTCTGAATACTTCTGCGTAAGACGTGCGATCTCGTCGAATATGTTTGTGAAAGACTTCTTTCCGTCAGTCGTAACCTCTTCGAGATATCCGTCTGCAATAAGACCCTTTGCATAATCAGCAGAAATAGAAAAATTTGCGTTGTATGAAGAGCTGATCTCAGAGTTCTCATCATCTGTCTTATGGAACTCTTCAGAATGGTTTGCGATGTACATATTCTCATCAGCATTCCACTCGAAAGTATCACCTACTTCCATAACAAAAAAAGATTCAATTACACGTAATGTCTTTGCCATTTTGTTATTTTGTTTAATTAATTACGACCCCATAACGTAGATTTTAGTTCATTTGGTTGCAAAACGTGTAAAATTTTTTATAAAATTGCAACTTTTTTCTATTTTTTACGTTATATCAGTGCCTATAGGGGGAAAGAAGGGGGACTATAGGGGGTTATTAGAGGGTTATAAATACTGTTTTAACTCTTCTTAGTGTATATAATATATACTGGCCCTTTCTATTCTTTGCTACTTTCTTTCTTTCCCCAGTAAATAATTAGACATGAAGAAACAAAAGAAAGCCATAATTGATACTTACGAGACGTTATACGACATAGATATCGTAGTAGCTAATAGACAAGTAAGTCTAGATAAACTACGTAAGTTGTACACATATGGGGATGGAGTTATGTTGGATGATTTTATCGCAGACGGTCTCTCTACTACTGCTGTAGTTAAGCGTATTTCTGACAACAAAACCTGTATTTTGATCAAAGATAACAAGGATACTGATGTGAAATCCATAGATAAAAAGCTTGATCATATCAATACAATAGCCCATGAATCCTTACATGCTGTACTAGATATCTACGATATAATAAACCAAAAAATATGCACATGTAGTCCAGAACCAATGTGTTATTTGATCGGATATATAGCCGAATGTGTATATAAAACATTAACCAAAAAGTAATATGACACATGCAGAATTGAATGCTATACTATATTACGCAGACTTCTTAAGTTTAAAGCAAGAAAGTAAGCCTGTAACTGATAATTGCAAGTATTTCTTTGTACACGGAGCCCCTATAAATAGCGCATTTATAGTAGATTTAGAGCCTGAATACGATGAAAATAATCCATATTTAATCTAGGCTTATCAAGAGTATCAATAGCTTGAAGAGAAGTTCGACAAAGAAGGAGCATTGAGTTTTATTGATGATATTTGTAGCCTTAAAGCTTGTGGTTCTGTCAATGCTGAACAAATGCTTAAATGCATCCATTTCTATAGTACAAAACATGAGCGTAAAGAAGCTTTTGCAGCATACAGAAAATGGAGAAAAGAACAATTTTACACACACGAAACATTTGATGAAAATGGAAACCCCCAACAAACACCCTGTACAAGGTATGTCAAACACGCTGAAACGAGCCTTAAACGACAACAATTACTTAAGAGCAATGGAGAAGATAATTACAGCTTATAAAAATGCAATTAAGAATGGATTATACTGATAAAATGCACGAAATAGAACCGTATAACGACGATGAGAGACGTGTAAATGATGATAGTGACTATAACATTGATTAACCATGAGCAAATTTAGTAATTTATACGATATTGATGGTAATATTATAAACAAATCCCCACAGCATAGATTCACCCTTGATGAAACTGAAGAATTAGTTGATAAATTGACTAAGAAAGTTGAGGAAAACCCTGATAATCAGGTATATAGAGTATATTTAAACAACGCCCAAAAATGGCTTTTTAAGCTCTACAATGAGATGAGTAGGGAGGATTTGATGAAGCGTTTAGACTTGATTAAGAATAGCGTAGATGAAGCTAAAAATAACGCCACAGAAGCCGAGCAAAATATGTTAGAACAGATAAATAAAGCAGCAGAAGAGCTTAAAGAGGCCTATGATAACGAGTCCGATACTACCAATATAACAACCGAAGGAGTAGGAGAGCGAGAGTTGGATAGTGAGATGGAACAACCTTTGGCAGAGCATACATTGTCCCAAGAAGACATGCTTGTAGAAAGAGAATCTGACGTAAATATGGAGGAAGTAATAGAAGCATGATAGAATATATACTAATATTCTTTTCTGTAATAGCAGTGTTAGCTGGAGCAGCAGCGATAGCGGATTATATATATGATAAGATATATGATGAATTATGACACCAGACGAGATTAAATACTTTACCTTAGCAAGTATAATATCTGCAGAAAATGATAGATATACTGAAGATCAGAAGCAAGAGGTAATCTATAGATACGAGTTAGAAAAAGAACAAGCTCAGCCTGATTGGGAGTTTATATTAGAGCCTATAGGAGCTGATAATCGATTATTAGAGTTGTTTATATGATAGATGAAGTAATAGGGAAGTATATAGTCTTAGAGAATGATACTTCACATAAATTCCATAAAACTTTAAAAACCCCTGTAGTTAAGACAGATAATTGTAGGGAAGCAGTATGGACAGCTAATAAAAACCCAGACGCATTAACTCCGCAAAATGTATGTGGGGAGAGAGATTTTTACAAAGGAAAAGACGGTAAATGGCATAGTTTTGAATTATAATTATGGATAAAGAAGGACAGAATTTAATAGACTGCACGTTGTACAATCAACTCGCGCAAGGAGCTGTAAAATATGATAAAAACATCGTAGATCTTATGAAAGATAAGGTTATACTGGATGTTAAAGTGTATGAAGAAATGATTCGTCGAGATGCACGTTATTCATTATCTTATAACAAACTTCACGAAGAAATTCATGATGCGTTTGAACGCGAATACGAAAGTACAATAAGATCTTTACGAGATGAACTTCATAATTCTACTAGAGATTATTTAGAACTTGAAAGAAAGTATCGTAAGCTGAAAGAAGAAACTGAAGAATATCGTAAAACTAACTGGTGGAAACGTCATTTTGGAGAGTAATAGAATAATTTAAATTATGAACGAATTTTTTAGTTTATTAGACCACGATATGTTCGCTAGAATGTTTATTGTAGGCGAAGTGTGGATATCAGCATTAGCTGGATATGTAGTAGGATATTATAGTCATAAATACAGTAGTAAGAAATGAACGATACAGCTTTATCACAACAAGTAGGAGGATCTCACTATAAAGATATGGCTATACAGCCTGTAGAATTTATAGAAAGGAATAACTTAGGCTTCTGTGCAGGTAATGTAATCAAGTATATATGCAGGTATAAGAATAAAAACGGTATAGAAGATCTTAAGAAAGCGAGACATTATATAGATCTACTTATAGAGATAGAAACAGCTGGACAGAATAAATTAAACTAATATGAATATAATAATAGCATTAGTAGCAATGATAGCATGTGTAGTAGTACTTACTAAACCATGGGGATATACGGAAAGCAAGAACAAGAAGCATTAAAACGTTTTAAAGAAGCAGAGAGTACTTATAGAGAATGGTTACATAAACCAATACATGTAGGCAACGGTATATTAGATTAGATAAAACCTGCAGAACCTATTACACTTAAAGTAGAGGATTTGTATGAAATCTGGGATCCAATATATTGGGATATACTAGATACATTACTTGAAGATAGAGTTGATCTGCACGATAGGATAAAGAGATATAAAGAGTCCAGGGTAGCTTAATGCTGCTCTGGATTTTTTTTATTTTTTATTTTTTTTGTTGTATGAGTGTAGAAAGATGAAACACCCCAGGACTGCGTCCCCTACCCGATAGGAAAAGGAAACCACCCCCACCTAAACTTTACCAGTCAAAGTCTTCTCATAAGAGTCGCAATAAACATCAAACTTATCACGATTATGGAACAGAAAAAGAACTTCGTGGCAGTCACTGCCTATCAGGCATCTGTCAAGTTCGAGGGTAAGTGGTACAACAGCAATCCCTCGAAGAACATCGATGACGCATTATTGTTTGTAAAGCGTGCACGTGAGAAGACGCACGCACACAACATGCCATGCAACATCATCGAATGTATTTTATACGAGCCTGCGCAGTAATGCGTGGCTCGTTTTTACTTTGATTGTTTCACCCTTTAAATATTATCAAGATGAAAAAGTATGCAGTAATTAAGAAGATTGGCAATTTCAATGCCACAGTTGAGCGTGAATTCGACAACATTGACGATGCACGCATGTTCAAGAATTTGCTTGTTACCAGTGAGTCTGGCGATTGGGAGTATTATTTAGTTGAGGTGCTCGAGTAGCACCTCTTTTGCTCCCTAAACTCTACCACATTTGTCTATTTATAGTATTTGTATAATTCATAAGATAATTCACTTGTTTAATCAAAATATAGGAGATTTTATTATGAGTAAGAAGATTAGAGTATCAACCGTCAACATGAACAGCGATGTTCAGGTATTGTTCGTCAACGCAAACCTTATTACAAAGGCGTTACGTGCTCAAATGGCAGCAAGTAAGATTGCTAAATGCATGGAGAACAACGGAGATGTGTATCCAGTAATGGAGACTGAAATGGACCAGGACGGTAACCCAATCGTTGACGAGAAAGGGTGCGCAAAAGAGCATCCTGTGCTCGATGAGAAGGGTAACCAGGTATGGTACTATGGGTATCATCGTCTTGACGACACCAATGTTGAGGATTTCTACAAGAACGTAGCCCCGTTCCTCAAGGAACTTGTTGATGCGTTCGAAGAGTAATCTGATGTTTGATTGCAACGGGGGACAGGTACATCCTGTTCCCCACTTTGCTCCCTCTTCCCTCCCTAAATTCTACCATAGCCCATCTTCTTATAAAATTCGCAATATAATATAACAATATTTATTGCCGTAAATGGTTTGAAGGAGGAGACAATTCACCATCTACCGTTTATGTACAATGCAGTTGATGCGTTGAAATCTGATGTTATTTAATATATGGCGGAATATCACATTTAATAACCCCAAATATATAAACGCTTATGGCACAGATTATCCCTGGTTCAGTGATTGGAACCTACGAAACAAATGCAATCACACTCGGTGTCTCAAAGAACGAAAACCGAGACGGCGTCAAAGCACGCTTCGCTATTTTGACAGTAAAGGACGATTATTCGGCAGGTGCTCGACCAAAGAGGCTTATCTTCTTTGAGAATGAGACTATCAGCACAGAACAAATCGCAATACTGGCAAAGTACAAGGCTGCACAACCTGACACCAAAGGTGGCTATCCTATCAACATTCAGGCGCTTAAAGCATCTCCTGAGGACTGGAAAGCCATGGAGAAATGGTTCACCTGGCCTGGTGGCAATGTTGAAGAGTATAAACTCCGCAAAGGTCTTTG
>Ga0310695_10004667_pt1 | contig 24900 bp, 16 predicted proteins | sample RumenRJG_04DNA_FD_203882 | JGI IMG/M metagenome (GOLD analysis project Ga0310695, IMG submission 203882) | Bovine rumen microbial communities from Lethbridge, Alberta, Canada - RJG_04 (v2) (version 2) | ecosystem: Host-associated > Mammals > Digestive system > Stomach > Rumen | place: Canada...
CTTTCTTTAGCAGGTCAACCAGGCTGATGGGGAAAGAGCGGCCGATTCTTGTGAACTTGCCTGCAAGGGCGACAGCATCCCATTTATACAGTTGATACTCTTTTTCGCAACTGTTGTCCTTATAAAGATTGAAAACCAGGTAAATTCTATTGGCTTCTTTTTCCTCACGCTCAAAGTCAACTTCTGATGTGCCCTCTTTTAAATATTGAGGGTATCCCATACTGATCAGTTGAGCTCTGGTATAAACCTTGGGCCCCTTTCGCCTTATGCGAATCATATGGGTTGCCTCTTTGTCATTGTAGAGCAGTACATATCGGGCATTAATGATCTCTCCCTCAAGAGCGATAGAGCCTTTATCCAAACCAGCCCGAAGATTGTATAAATGATTCTCGAGAATCCAGTCCAACTGTCGCTGGTCTTTATAGTAAGCGACGATGACTGAGGCCTCGCCAGGCAGGAAGTCACGATTGTCGCCTACGGGCTCAGGGACGTTCTCCATCATCATAGATGGATTAGGTTTCTTGTGGATGTCAAATTGATGGTAGGACAGTTTCTCGCGTTGAGAGGTGCGGTCCATGAGGTGGGCTTTCACTTCAGCCAGGAACTGTTTTAGGTAATAGGAGTCCTGTTGCCAGTGACCGGGACGGATGCTGAATGCACCCAAACCAGGCACGATCTCATGGAAACCCCTGATTGGATCCTTTTTCTCGGTGCCAGGATAAAGCACATAGGCTCCGCTTGTCCTACGGATGGCATCCTTGTAGGCGTGCATCTTCAGCAGGTCAGCTCGCTTATATACGCCCAGTTCTTGTTGCCGTTTTTCTTCGCTCACATCATAGTCATTGCTGTCAAGCAGCACCTTGTCCAGGCGGTACTTGGCATCAAAGTGGATGTGAACGATGAGTTCTTGTTTCTCTGCTTCCTCTTGAGTGATTCCTCCAGGCCACAACGACAGCGTATAGTCGGGGCGCATGGGCATCGTCCAACTTCCCGCTCTATGGATGCTGTCTTCTTTTTCATCAACCTTATTGAACGTCCTGTTATAGTAGAACGCCACATTAAGTACACGTGAGAAGGTCTCCTGTTGGCCATAAACCATTCTCATCTTTCCTTGCCTCAAGTTGAGGTTGATGCTATCCTTGCCGGATGTAACCAATTCTTCTTTGGAGCGGGGCTCGATGTTGAAGAACTCGCTGACGAGCTCCAGCAGCTTGAAGAACAACCAATACTCGTAGAGTGTTGCAACGTTTTTCTTGCCGGCTTCGTAAACGTCATCTCCTCCATCCCAGTTCAACTTGGCCGCCAGGTCAAATAGCAACCATGCCTGGAACACTTCACGGTACCCTTCCTTGCGCTGCAAGACGGGACTGTTCATGTTCATGAGTGTCGGCATAGATATCTGGCGGAAGAACTGGTTCTCAAGGTGAGACGAGAGCTGCTCGATAGTCAAGTCGGCCTCTGCCTTGAGACGGTCAGAGGCATTCTTGAACGACTTCAGTTCGGCGCAGAAGTTCGAGAATGTGCGCAGCACAAACTTCACGAACTGGTTCTCCTGATTGTCTATGGTGTCGCGCTTGTACTCCACCTCGATAGTGCGAGGCACGCTATTCAGCCCATAGGGCATATTGCGCCTCATGCTGATGTTCAGCGGCAACCGGTCTCTATCTGAGACTATCTGGCGGATGTTCTTCCTGGACAACCGCCTAACGCCTACAATGTTTTTCTCGATATTGGCTTCGGTCCATTTCCTGATTGGATTGGAAATAATCTTGTGGACGGCCTCACTGAACGCATCGCTGTCCACGATAGAACGCACAAACGAGAAGCGCTGATACAACGTCTTCGACGAACTATTCGTGTCAATCTTCAGCTGCTGAGTCACTGGTGAGCCTTGCTGCAGCACCAGGTCGGTATAGTACTCGGCGATGTCGTCAAGCATGTGACGATAGTCGCTTTCATAGTCCGACTTGGTACTGCGGATTTCCAGGTTCACCCTGCCACACCGACTGCCTGTCTTGCGGTTCACGACCCACAGGCTCAACTGCCCCACATAGATACCAGTGGTAATGGTACCCATGTTGGGATGGCGATCCCTGGATCTATTGAACGTGATGATTTCATCCTCCTTTTGGAACTGGTAAACTTCATCTTCTTTACCAACAAACTCATACTGATAGGTGCAGCCCTCAAGCAGCTGGTAACGGTATGCGCCAGCCGAGGGCGACTCCAACTCATAGAGTTTAGCCTTGTTCTTGTTTTGAGGGTCGATAAACAATGTGATGACGTTGCCCCCTTCGACCTCAACCGGTATTTCAAGATGATCCAGTTCCTTCATCATGTCTTATGCTTCGGCAAAGCTGGTGAAACCATTGGCGCTGGCGGACTCATACATCCTCCAGATCTTGTCAGCGCTCTCCTTGAAAACGGCCTTCGGCAATTTGTCGCTGGAAATACCCAACTCAGACTCGGAATCTGTTTTCTTGAAACACAGTTTCCACAGCTGCTTGAGCACGGGATCCAGCTTCTTACGAGACCCGTGCAGCTTGGGCAACAGCTTCTGAACGATGGCAGCATCCAGGATTTCGTCATCCGTTATCTTGATTGCTGTATCGTCATTGTTCTTGGCCTGGCAGATGAAACGGAAGATCTCGGTGGCAGAGCGGTAACCGAATTCGGCATTGACATTCTTCAACTCTCTGAAGAACTTCTTCAGGGTTTCTACCGCAGCTTCATTTTTCTCGAGGTCGTTCTTGCTGGCAATGTCGACAAAGCTGGCGGCCATGTTGGCGGCCTTGCTGATGATGTTGTCGGGATTCACGTCCTTCATATTCTCAAGGAAACTCGACATCTCGTCTGCCGAGATTTTGAACTCAATCACGTTGGCACGGTCAAGCACCTTGGGCGAGAACATATAGGTGGTCTCATCCACGTTGATGGTGCCAATGATGAACAGGTTGCTCGGCAACTTGATGCTCGTGGGCGTGTCATCAGAATCATCATCTTCGCTATCAGGATCAAGACAACCGTTCCACAAGGGAATGGCTTCCTTACTTTCCATCGCCGAGAGGAAGTCAGCAAAGTAACGTTCTACGTAACTCATGTTCATCTCATCCAGGATGAGGAAATAGGGCTTATTGGCATTCTCAGGCATATTTGCCTGAATCATCAAGTCTAGCACTCGACTCTCGGGACGGACATATTGGTTAGGCTGTAAGGCATTCGGGAAGCCCAGGAGTGGTTCACGGTTAGTCCAATCGGCGCCAACGCTCACGGTGCAAAGTTGGGTATCAGTATCCTCAACGAGGGCTTTAGCAAACGTGATGGCCAGCTGTGTTTTACCAGAGCCAGCCAAACCGCTCAGAATGACAAACGGCTTGGTCATCAACGAGAATGCAAAACGCTTGATGAGTGACGGCGTGTAGATTAAGCCAGTCTCGTTGATGTCTTTAATGACTTTATCTATTGAGAAAGGAATCTGCTCGATTGCCGGCTTAAGGTCCGGGAAGAACAAACGTTCAAGCATGAATATTGAGGTAGAATTCTCATAGAAGCGAGTAAGAGTCTTCCTGGGAAGGCCCACTGGAGAATCCCACTCACCAACGTGAGTCCAATGAACTCGACGCTTATTGGGGAATCTCTCGTTCAATTCCTCGTCATATTCATAATCACCTTGCACAACTCCACGGCCAATAATTTTACCGAGTCCTTTTTTCACGTAGATAACATCACCCACCTTCATATCATGCAAGAACTGCCAAACAGCCAGCGAACTGTGCATGAAGTTTTTGTCATGTTTGTTGAAGGCATCTTGCATGTCAGATATAAGCTGTTCATGGGATTCGTATTGACGATAGTCGCCAATCTTACCCCAACCAAGAACCATAATACCCTTTTCCAGACACAACTGCCACATACTGGCACCTTCGCCAGGAGCGTATATCCAGTGCCTAGAGTTCTCATCAGGTTCAATGATTGTGCCGTCATCTTCATTTGCAGTCCCAACCGAAGGTATATCTTTAAGGCGCTTACCAACGTAGTAGATGAAGTCAACCGTAGCAATGTTACGGTGCTTGTCTTCATAGCATTCCGGGTTAGCGTTTATCAGTTTGTCCAACTCATTGCAAACCGCTTGATTAGATGCTAAACGCCCACGAAGTCCATCACAATAATCTACAACTTTGCTATAGAACTCGGGTGATGTCTTCCCAGGGAAGGTAAAGTCGTCACCAAGAATCTTGACGCAGTTTCTCAACTCTGTGTATTTATAGATGAAATACTTTTCAGGATACATGAAAGTGAGATATACACTTACGGCACGCAGGTCTTGATAGTGGTTTTTCCACGTATCTGGACCCGACTTTCTTATGGACTCTGACTCGTCAAAGAAGAATTTAATGCGTTTCTTTATGTCCTGGCTCTCATCAAACAGCACACGGAACATATTTCGTGTTCTATCTTCATTAAACTCTGCAAACCCTTGAATCATACCGATGGGATAGTACATGGCTGATGTAAGCAAATTTGTATGTTTGCTCGTCGCCTCGGTAAACATTGCAGAGAAATCTTCAGCTTCGATGTCCCAGTGCTCTTGGAAATGTTTAACAGCGACCCACTTGTATTCCTCATATTCCCAAAGCGAATGTAACTCCTCACGATACTTTGCAAGCAACTTAGAAAGCAAATCACTAGGTTCCAAATCTTCTGTTGTCGTTTCCTCAAGATAATCTATGAACTTTCGATAATTAGATATTGTAGCAGAGAAAGCATTATTTTGTTTTTTATTTACCTCAGTTTCATTAACTGCCTGATAGATACTATGAATTGTAGTAGTATCAATAACATCAAATAAACTGTCTGCACCAGCTTTCTTTTTAACAATCTCTAAGACAACATCTTTCTTTGGGTGCAAGAAAGCATATTGTCTAGCCGATGATTCAGACTTGTCCACATGAATCAAATAGTTATAGAACATCTGAGTCCTCTCTTCAATATCAGCCTCTAAATACTTATCCATTAAGCTGATTTGTTTTGGCTTTGAGAAACTGTCAAAGAAGCCTTTCTTATCGTTCTTATCCATAAACTTGAAAATTTTGCTTGCGTTGTAACCGGTTGTATTTAAACGTCCATTCTTTGAAAATGTAAGGACTTTGGAATAGTTGTTGATATAGTTGCGGACAATGTCATCATTATTCTTTGCCGCTTCGTGAAAAACAGCTTTATATGCTTCAGAATAATTGCAATCAGGATGTGCGACCACATAATCATATAAAGACTTTAGAACGTAGGTAGGGCACTTTAGATCTTTAAAACCGTCCTTTCCTGTATAGGGATTTGGAACATAATAACGAGTAATCCAAAACTCCAAGTAGTCTAGAGCCTCTGACTCTGTGATGTCATGATCAAAACGAGGATAGAACATGCCATCTTCTGCTTCGCAATACAATCCTAACTGACATGCCAGTTGGTATGGTGTTCTAAAAAAATCACCATTCCAATGCTGTGTCATATAATTTCTAAAGTCGGATGATGGCATAACCTTATGCGGCATAGAATTCACCAATTCTACAACCGTTTGAGGGGTGCCATTTCTCCATCTGCAAATAATATCAGCCATAACTATTCATTGTTAGGGTCATAGTATAATTTTGAGTAGAAATTAGAATCCCCATCTTTCGTCAGCATCAAAAATGTAACTTCGGGGATAGCCACTCTTCTTATCAAATCATAAACGTAAGCCTTTGGGCTCTTCTCATATGTCAGATTTGAGGAACGCTTATAGGTAAGCTCCTGAGCATAAACTCTGCCATGTTTATCTTGTTGCCTCTTTCGAGTCAGGTCAAAATACAACTCATCTGGCAAAAGAGCCACCTCGTCATATAATTTCTTCCACGTGTCAAGGCTCACTTCATTAACATAATTGAAACGATGAAACAGATATTCTTCTTTGACAGAATCAAGGTACTCTATCAGATCATCCCTAAGCATCATACAGTGAACATCAAAATCAGTAGCACCAAAGAAACTGAAAAGATTTGGCTCATATTTGCTGCCCAAATATAAGCAGGCTTCACCGTTTCCTGTACCAGATTTGTTGTCCTTAACAAAGCTGTCTGCTAAACGGATTGCTATCCAATCATCAATATATGTGAGCACACGTTTACTCATGTCAGATTGAGTATTTCGTTATATCCATTTGTTTCAACAATGCCATCAAAACATCCACTATAATGCTATTGCCTGACTGTTTATAAATGGCAGTATCTGAAACCACTATCTTGAATTTGTTATCAAACCCCATTAGCCTTAAACACTCGGTTGGCGTCATTTTGCGAAAGCGCCCCCTATGTCTATTTATGTTAGTTGAGGTTATCATCTCACAATTATCACCATTAATAACAATGGGATACTTGTCCAATTCAGTTTCAGTGAAATAATCTGTTTCGCAGAAACTTGAATCAAAAACAGTAGGGTCTGTTTCTGGGGTTGATTTGTCAGATAACAATAAAGGATGATACACAAAATCACCGTGCCAGTTAAACTGCTGATTTCGCTTCTGGCAGAGCATAATATCTCCATTTATCTGAGTATAGCTCTTTTCGCGATTAATCTGCTCTGTAACAAAATGAACCCCCTTTTGCTTCAATAGATATTTCTTGTTGAACTCCTTTTCCAGGAATTCATACATTGAGATATTCAGCGGAATAGGACAAGGGAACTTAAAATCTGTCTCATTAAGAAAACCTACACAAAAAAGTCTAGAGCGACTCTGAGGAATTCCGTAATCCTTCCCGTTAAGAACCTGAAAATACACATGATAATCACAATCACGCTCAAACGTCTCGCGAATCGTTCTCCATGTCCTACCCCGATCGTGGTTAATCATGCCACGGACATTCTCGAAAATGAAGACTTTAGGCTTGCATTCCATGACAACTCTAGCGAACTCCCTGAACAGGGTGCCTCTAGTGTCATCAAAACCGCCACGTTTCCCTCGCATTGAAAAGGCTTGACAAGGAGCTCCGCCTACTAGCAAATCAATATTGCCGTTAAATTTGGTAGCATCAAAATCATGGATATCAGAATGCCAACGGGCTTCATCAATATCATAGTTAGCGAAATAAGAAGCCTTACAGTCTGCATCTATATCTCCAGCAAATGATATGGAGTAATTCAACCCCAGCCTTTTAAGTGCATATTCTATTGCACCAATACCGCTGAAAGTTGTACCGAGACGGATAAGTCCGTTTGGATTGGAAAACTCTTTAGTTCTCCAATCCGATATATCAAGATTTGATTTAGTGTTCTGTATGTTAATATATTGATTTAGCATTTCCTAATGACCGAAGTTATATCCATTTGCTTTAAGAGTGAAATTAGGACATCAACAACGATGCTGTTACCAGTTTGCATATAAGCAGCAGTATTGCTGACTTTCTGTATAAAATCATCACGAAAGCCCATGAGACGGAAGCATTCACGAGGAGCAAGCCGCCTTATGCCATTAACGCCTTTTGCCTTATTGAATGTGACATAATTGTCAACTCCTGCTCGATGCATTTTGTGCATTGTTTGAAGCAACGGGCGAGCGATCTCCAAATCTGTTTTATTCGAAGTCTTAAAATTCTTTGTTCCACCAGCCAGGACATACCTTGCCACAGTCTCTGATAAATAATGATTATCATCTACTTCAGAACAAGGAAATATGAATTCATTAAACAGTGGCTCTAAAGACCCATCTGCCAGGCCAGGGATACGCTCTTTGTAAGGCGTGATGATTTTTGCATCAATTGATGGTACATAATACTGCCCCCCTCTATAATCCAGTAGAAAGTCGTACATAGTGTACTCACATCCTATCGGCCTTGGGAACATGAAACCGATGTCGTCTTTAAAACCGACACAGAATAATCTCTCCCGGTGTTGAGGGATGCCATAATTCTTACTATTTAGACGACGATAGAATATGTGATAACCACAATACTCCTCAAATGTATTCTTAATGACTCCCCATGTCTTGCCATTATCGTGGTTAAATAGGCCCTGGACATTTTCAAAGATGAAAACGCTTGGCTGACATTCTTTGATAATACGAGCGAACTCTCTAAACAGAGTGCCTCTTGTATCCTCAAATCCCAACCTATTTCCAACCGTTGAGAATGCTTGACATGGCGCACCTCCAACCAGCAGGTCTACTTTACCTAAATATGGTTCGGCCGAAAAAGAACAGACATCATTATGCCATCGAGCATCATCAATATCAAAATTACTTTGATAAGTAATTTTACAGTTCTTGTCGATGTCACCAGCAAACACAATTTCATAATTCAAGCCGAGACGCTTGAACGCGTATTCAATCGCACCTATACCACTAAAAGTGGTAGCAAGGTGGATTTTTCGCTTTGGATATCTAAATTTCTTAGATACCCAATCTGTTGTGTTGTCTATGATCGTTTCTTCTGTTCTCATCTGATTATAGTCAGTTCTTTTGAATCTCCATTAATGTAGTAAGGTTCGCTATCAGCGGTATTCCTTACTTCGGCACGGCCGTCGATAAACGGGCCGATGTAGTAATACTTGGGCTTTACCTTGATAGTGCCATCCTTGAGCATGATGCCCCACAGGCCATTCTGCTTGAAAGGAATGCGGCCACGATAATAGGGATGCATGTCCTCGTACATCGGCGGAATGATCGTGCGGTTGTGACTGTCACACATACCATACAACCCGTTCTTGCGAAAGATGTTGAAGTCACCAAGTTTGGCCGCCTGGTTCGCTTCGTCAGGGCGAACCTGCTGCCCCCCCTCGGCATGCTCAACAACTACCATTTCCTCGTCATCCTCGCTGTAGTCGGGCGTGCGGTCATGCTCCTCGAAACTGATGTCACGAGTGATGCCAGTGCCATCGTTATAGCCCTCACCACCATCATGACCCTCGAAGTGGTAGCGCCAGTGACGGTTGCTCATGGGCGTACCGAAACGGTTGTAAAGCCCCACATTGTCCAGAATAATGGAGATGGTCTTGTTCTTGGAAATACGCAACCCGCGCCCCACTTGCTGCAGATAGAGCGCCAGGGACTTGGTAGGCCTTGCCAACTGAATAAACTCGATGTCGGGGCAGTCAAACCCCTCGGAGAAGATATTCACGTTGACAATCACCTGGATTTCGCCCTGCTTGAATTGCTCAATCATCTCCTTGCGCTCCTCGGCCGGCGTAGTGCCATCTATCATGCAGATGGCAACGCCCCTAGTGGCGTACAGATCGCGGATATTGGCTGCATGGCGACGGTCGATGGCATAGATGATGCCCTTCTTGCCGTCGCAGAACTTCTTATAGCTCTTGAACAGCTCGGCACGGATCTTGTCCTTGTCGAACATCTCGCTAAGTTCTGCTTCCAGGTAGTCGCCATCCACGCCATAGCGGTCAATCGAATTAATGGACCGTTGCAACTCAGAGTCACGCCTAATGGAGACGTAGTCATAGTTGCTCAAGTATCCATTGTTGACAAACCACTCGATGCTGCGCGACAGGACGATGTCGTTGAACAACGTCCTGAAACCGCTATGGCTCATGCGCCACGGTGTGGCGGTGACACCGAGCTTCTTGCTATTGGGGAACATCTCCCACAGCTTTTGATAGCCGGGTGCCATGCTATGGTGAGCCTCGTCAATGATGATGAAATCGAAACTCTCGCGGCGCATCGTCTCGTAGTGGCGGCGACTCATGAAGGTCTGTATTGAGGCAACCTGGATGGCACGACTGAGCTTCATGGGTATGCCGCTCTGGATGATGCCATGCACAATGCTGCCCAACTTGTCGCTCGCCTGGGAAATCAGTTCGCGACGGTGAGCGATAATGAGTATCTTGGAATCAGGACTGTTGCTGATGCACCAACGACGGATATCTCGCACAATGGAGGTAAACACGATGGTCTTACCGGTACCAGTGGGCATCTGAAGCATGACATTGTTCATCTTGTCCCACAGGTTATAGACCTCGTGTTTGATAGCCGACTGATAGGGACGCAGTCCAGTATCGTCGGGCTGTATGTGGCTGAATTGAATGGCAAGCCCGTCAAACGGCTCCACCAGGTCAATTTCTTGATCGAGATATTCGTCAGTCCTCATAACAGATAATTACTCTTGCCAACCGGCATTCTGGGCTTTCTCCAGGATTTGGAGTGCCCAACGTGCCTGCTTGAAGGTGTAAGGACGACCGCGGGCAATCATATAGCCAAACTGGCCCATGAACGAAGTCTCGCGGGGCGTAAGGGCACTTGTCTCCTTGGCCCAGGTGTTAATACTGAACCAAACGGCCTTGTCGTAGGTGGCCACTTCGTCGATAGTGCGCTGCTGGCCTTCGTTGATTTCAGTCTCAGCTTCGCTCTCAGACGAAATCAGCTTGGCAGGAATAGCTACTTTCTGGCCCTCGTTATCAAGTTTGGTCTTGAGCGCATCCCAGCAGCGGGTGGCCTTGGTCCACTCGTTGATGTTGATGCCCTCATCGACGGTAACAACGTGATCCCAGATGAGCGGCTCTATCTTCTTGACGTGTTCCATCACCCGATAGAGGGTTGTTGCCTTAATCTTCTCTATATCCTCTTTGGATATCTCACGCAATTCATAGTGGTTCTTCCACTTACCTTCGGATGTCTTATAGGGCACTTTCACCTTGAATGTGATGTGCTCTGCTCCGCACACGAGCTTAGCGTAAACACTCATCATGTCGATGGTCAACTCGTTCTGTACCGAAGGGGTAATGACATACTGCTCATTCCAGATCTTCAGCAGATCGAGTTTCTTGTTCGACAGGTGCGACAGTGCCGCGAGCGTATAGGCCACCATGTTGGACTTATAACCAGGCAGAGCAATACCGTCCTTGCCATAGAAAGCGTCAATGGCCTTGAACAGAATGCACTTGGCAACAGTGCGGTGATAGGTAACGGTGTCAAACCTAATGTTGTTAGACTTCATTCGGGTGAAGAACTTGGCATAATTGTTCTCACCGCCCTTGCAGACACTGGCAGGGTCAAGCAGCCATGCCATCATGAACTTGGACAAGAGGGTCTTGTCGAACATCTGACGCTTGGGATACTCGGCATAGAACTCGCGCTCTGCGGCCTTGCCCGGATTGCGCTTGGCCTTATCCAAATACTGGCCACGAGTACGCTCAAAGAACCACTTGCTCACCGGCTTGCCCGATGTATTCATGGCCCACTCCTGGCGAGACTGGTTCTCAAGTTCCTGCAAGAAGGGCTCATTGATATTGAAGTCGGATTTCTTGACTGCTGACTGAGTATTGGCAAAACGTGAAATGCGCTGGACGATGGTGGGTTGATTGTCCTTGTTCTTGATGACAGAAACCTTCATAGCAACAAAGACCTTGGACAACTGAGTGACGTTAGCGCCCCTCATGCCGAGCACCGCACTGATGGAGGCTGTTGTTTGGCCTCCGTTGACGATTTGCCAGTCCTTGATCTTGACGATCTCCTGGCCCTGCTCTGTCGTGCGCAGCTCTATTTCGGAGGCCGTGGTCGAGATGCCGTTATTGTAGGCAAAGAACATATCGGGCTCGGGGGCCGAGTCTGTGATGCCTTTGCGCTTCTCGGCAGCGGTTGCAGTGTGGCCAATCATTGTGTCACGGATGCCCTTATTGGAAGCGCCCTTGAACTGCAGGAACGTCCTCACGTTCTGCTCCAGGATCTGCTGGTGATATTTGTGGTAAACCTGAGAAAGAATCGTACCCGGGATGATGCATAAGTAGCAGTCGACGTTCTCCGAGACGTCGGGCATCTTGATGCATTGCAGCGGATAATTATAGTCAGCGTCAAAGTCAACCACGATTGGGTCTTTGCCCGTCAAGATGTTGTCTTGACGCATCACGCGCTTGGCATCCCAGATGACATATTCACATGAGGTCCCGTCGTTCAACTCAGCATTGTCCTTGTCATAAGCCGTTGGAGCAATGGCATTGGTAAGCAAGAACAAACGCACACGGTCAATCTTATCAGTGCTGTGTATCAAGTCTGCGACCTGATACAAATCACTCTTGACATCATCAATCTTGCCGAGCATTGTGCCATTGATAGACTGCTCGTAGAAACGCACCAGCCAATTGAAATGGCGGTCAAGCTCGGTTGCTGATATCTTTTTGCCTGCGTTTGGATCGACATAGACCGTCAAGAACAGGTCAATTGACGTCATCTCGTCATCACCGCTGAAGCCCCAACCGTCGAGGGCAACGCCCTTGCCGTTGTCATAGCTGCAGATGTTCACCTGGTCAACGTCGCCCATGCCCTGAATGTAACCAACGATCATGCTGGTTAATTCGTCCTTGGGGCTGTCGAACATGATGAGCTGGTCATCGAGTTCTTCTTTAAACTGCTCAACCTCGCTGATCTCTTTCTTGAAAACCTCGCCGATAGCTTCACTCACAAACTCTTGCGAGCTATCCGCTTCCTTAAAATCGTCAAAAACGGGTTCTTCGTTCATGATGAATTACTATTATTTTTCGTTTGTTGTGTTATTACTGTTCCACTCTGATTAATTCCTGAACCTCAACATCAAGAAGCTTGGCAATCTTGATAAGTGTTTCGAGATTGGGCTGCAATGAATTTGTACACCACTTGGAAGTGGTTGTTTCATCCTTGCCCAACTGCTCGGCAAGCCATCGATTGGTGCGCTTCTTTTCCACCAGGACTAGCTTGATTCTGTTTAATTCCTTTGTTTGTTTCATCGTCTTATTCATAGATGTTGCGGTTTATGCGACGCAAAGATACATCTTTAATAATAAAAAACGAAATTTCACTTGCTCAAATGTGCAAATCTTTTCTTGATAACTCAAAAATCTGCAAAATATATCAATTATGTATTAAAAGCTTATATCGCTAATATTACTACATGATACCATAGTGCCCAAAAATACCAAAATTTTTGTCAAGTGTATTTGAAAATTCTCTTTTCTTTTGTAGGATATAAAATTTATTGTTAATTTTGTAGGTTAAAACCAATGACTTATGCCGAAAGAATTAGACATACCAGGTCTGGTCAAACGTTTGGCTGAAATTGAAAAGCAAGGTACACTTAATGCAGATGACGCGGATCGAAGTGAAAACCTACATCGTCTCTTTATGTACCCCGCTATGATGGTGCCTGCGGCTCAAACTGCTGTTATTGAAGCAGTGGCTGAAGTTTTACCAGATCGAATTAATGCCATTGATCCCTTTATGGGGTCAGGCACTTCGTTGATGTCGTGCATGGAGAGAGGTTACAATGTATTCGGTCAGGACATCAATCCGTTCGCTGTGCTTTTATCAAAGGCAAAGGTCACATTTTATGATATTGAAGGCTTGAGGAATTCGTTAAAGTGTTTGAAAGAAACAATTGAGATTGATAAAGGGTCTTCGGTTGACATATCTTTTACAAATATTGACAAGTGGTTTAAGCAATCTGTCCAAATCGATTTTTCTAAGTTAAGAAGAGCTATTATTTCAGAAAAGAACATCGACTATCGCAGATTCTATTGGGTCATTTTTTCAGAAGTTGTTAGAATTGGGAGTAACGATAGAACTTCAACATTCAAACTTCATAAACGCTGTGATGAAGATATTGCTAAACGCAAGATTGATGTAATTAACGAGTTCTATCAACTTGCGTCTCGTGGAATTGAAGATTTGGAAAACTATAAAAATAAACTTATAGAGGAAGGACATTTATGCAATAATCAGTATTCTGGTTCGGCGGAAATAGCTTGGGGCAATACTCAAATCAAGATTGAAACAGAGAAATCTTTCGACCTGTTAGTTTCATCTCCACCGTATGGAGATAATATGACAACTGTGACATATGGTCAGACCTGCTACCTTCCACTTCAATGGATTGACCCCCTAGATATTGAATGCCCGTTTGAATATTTGAAAACGACTCAAGAAATTGACCGGCAGAGCCTGGGAGGTCATGTTAATGGGAAAGAATTGGATAATAAAATGTCAATATTATTTGGTAAGTCGGCTTCGCTTCTTAATTTTTACAATTCGATTCCTAAAGAAGAACGCCCAAAGTACAATAAGACAATCTCTTTCATGTATGATTTTGACGAGAGTCTAGATAATATTATCGCAGTAATGAATTCCGATGCATTTTATATTTGGACTATCGGAAATCGATTCGTCGGTGGACGAGAAGTTCCTAATTCTAATGTATTAACTGACCTAATGAATTCACATGGGATTAAGCTGTTATTCAAAGCTGAGCGTCAGATATTGAATAAAAAACAAGCCAAGAAAAACAGTCAATCCAGAACCATGGAGAAAGAGCATATACTCATTTTCCATAAAGAAGATACATGATATGGCAAAAGCAAAATTTAGTATTAGCCCACATGTGGTTCGTCAGTTGGGAGCTGAGCTCGTTACTGACCAAGTAACTGCTCTTATGGAGTTAATCAAGAACTCTTATGACGCAGATGCAACTTATGTAAAAATAACAATTGATACACAATCTGTTTATAGCGAAACCGCATTATTTTACCCTAATCATAGAGGGTATATTATTGTTGAAGATGATGGATGTGGCATGGACGAGGAAACTATTTTGAAGTCTTGGCTTACAATCTCATATTCCAACAAACGTAGTACTGAGGGGAGAAAAGTCGCAAATAAGAGTGGACGCACTCCACTTGGGGATAAAGGTCTTGGAAGATTAAGCACTCAGAGACTGGCGAATATATGTGAGATTTTATCGAAAACTATATCGAGCAAAGATGCCATTCATGCAGGTTTTGATTGGCGTGCTTTTGATACCGCAAATAATTTCTCAGATGTAGATGTTCCAATGAAGAATATGCAATGGGATAAGGCGCATGGAACAAAATTAATACTTGCGGATCTCGTTGATATTAATTCCTGGCAAGGAAAAGGCCTAGATCGTTTTAAGGCTATGCTTTGCCAGTTGATTTCGCCCTTTGAAGAACTGAGGCCATTTATGATATTTGTTACCATTGATGGTGAAAAGGTTGACATTGTTCAAGAAATAAACAGATTAAATCAAACGAGTATTAGTGATATTAGGTTTAATTACCATAATAGCATAATGACGATTGAGGCAGACATTAGCCCAAGAAAATTAATTGGTAATGATATTGATTCCTATAGAAAACTGATACAACATGATGGCGGAGCAAAGTTTTTGGACTACTTTTTAAGTCAAGGGTCATCCCAAAACTATTCACGTCCCCAAAAACAGAATCTCCTTGTCTCACTGAAAACAAAATTCAGTGTTCAAGATGTATGGAATGTTACTGTATTTGAGCCCGTAGTACCCGATCCAGGTGATTTTAATGGAAGGATAAAGGAGTTCTCTTTTTTGAGAGACGATATTTCGTCCCTCTCATGGAATGAATTATACAATAGTTTTGATGCATATAAAACAATGGTTCAAGGCCAATTGGGAATTAAACTCTTTAGAGATGGATTTGCAATTAGGCCTTACGGAATTGATGGACAGGATTGGTTAGAACTCAGTCGAAGTCAAACTTCAGGTACATCATTTTATGGATTAAGGCCAGCAAATGTTATCGGTTATGTTGCGATAAGTGAAAGTGTAAATTGTCATTTAAAAGATAAGACCGACCGAGAAGGGCTTGTTGATAATAATTATTATTTGTGTTTTCTAGAGTTGCTAAAATTTGCAATCGATCGTCTTAATCGTGAATTTAATCTTCTTCGCAGGGGTTATAATGATTATAAACGCTTGTATTCGCAAAACAATAAGAAAATCAAATCTCTGGAACAGGCTTTTAGTGAAATAGCAAAGCAGAGTAATTACGCAAAAGACGCTGCCTCAGATTATGAGCTGGTTCAAAAACAATTTAATACGATATCTGAAAAAATTAAAGATATTGTCGCAGCTGATGAAATAACTAACAATGACAGCCAATACCGCAAAGTCGTATCTAGCTCTTTAAGTGATATTTCAAACTCAGTCATTGAGACCCAATCAGTGTTAGAGCAAATCCATAAAATGCTCGAACAATCAAGACTTATGGATGAGGTTTTATCGATTATAAGACCGAAACTAGATCTTCTAGAAGAACGGTTAAATGAATTCTCTGAATTAGCCTCGTTAGGCCTAATTTCAGAGATGGTATCTCATGATTTAGGTCAAATATCTAGACGACTAATGTCTAAAGGAAATGATTTAGAAAAAGCCATAAAAAGAGGATTGCCTGTTGAAGTCCATTTGTTATATAGTGTTGTTGAACACATCAAAAGTACATGCTCCTCACTACAAGCGCAAATTAAACATTTGGATTCGTCTCTCAAATACTCTCGAGAAAAGAAAGAATCATTTTCTTTATTGAAGTTGCTCAAAGAAGATGAATTGCCATATTATAAGAATAAATTTAGAGAAATTGGTGTCATGGTAAAACTTAATTGTCCAAATGATTTTGATATTTTTGCAAATCGAGGGAAATTAATACAGGTGTTTGACAACTTAATTAATAACTCAATATATTGGCTAAAACGAGACAAGATTGTTAATCCTCGTATAGAAATAGAGATAGATAATCCCTGGGTGCATTTCTCCGATAACGGAAGAGGAATTGACACTGAAGTTGAGGACACATTATTTGAGCCGTTCATCTCTTGTAAACCTAGAGGAGAAGGGCGTGGCCTAGGTTTATTTATTATCCGTCAGATTTTAACTGATTATGGGGGCGATATCGTATTAAATCAGAAACGGAATTCTGATGGAAGAAGATATTGCTTCACATTAAATTTTTCAAGTTTGATTAGTTGATAACAAGTTATTGAAAATTGAAATATGGATATTAAAGGAATTATAAACTTGCTTTCATTATTTAACGTAAAGGAAGTAATTTACGTTGATGATATATTTGAAATTGAAAACTATAGAGCAGAAGTCAGTGCAAGGGTTTCATCCTTCATTGATTCAGGTCAGTTAGATAAACTGCCGAAACAACTATGTGAGCCTAAAAAAACTATTGATAAAGCTGTTGCGAAAGAACTTTTTGATAGCTGGTGGGACGACAAAGCATCAATTGATGACAAAAAGGACTATGCATTTAACGAATTAAGTATAGATAAGAATTTAAAGTCTGATAATATTCTGATATGCCTAAATGAACTTGAACAAAATGACATCAGAGTTAGTTATATTGAGCCAGACGACTTTAATGAAACTTATATTGACCATCTTAAATCTTCTGTTAATTCAGATAATCACGTTTTACTTTTGATGGATCAAGAATTGAATAGTGACAGGCATGGTAACGAATTGCTGGAACTTGTTGCTGATATCGATTATCTGCATTGTGGACTGTTTTCCGAAAAATTTCGGAAATCAGAGGAAATTAAAAAATGGAAAGAATTTGGCTATAGTCCACAAATGATGCCCCTCGCAAAAGAGAGATTGGATGACGAATCATCGCAAAATATACTTGAAGGATTTAGAGACGTACTGTGGCTGTGTCAAATTTCAAAAATTAAAAAATTTGAGCAAGAACTTGTAGAAAAAGCGCATGAGAATGCTTATGAAAGGTTTTCACAAATGGATCCTGCGAGCTTCGATTTAGCAGTAATGAAGAATTCAAAAGAAGAAGGATGTTGGGAACTTGTCACTATGAACAGAATTTTAATGCTAATGATCGATACTGAACTTAATAAGAATTTAATTATAAATAGTAGCTTTGAAAATATTCAAAATGATCTTAGTAAATTAAGGCAAATCTGTGAAGTCGCTGAATCTACTATTACTGATAATGAATGGTTAATGTCCTTAAGGAACGATGAACTTTTTATCGATGGAAATATTATTAATAAAACATATAGTCCTGTTGAAAACGGCGATGTGTTTATGATAAATGAAATTGAGTATATTTTACTTTGCCAACCTTGTAACTTAATGATAAGGAAGGAGGGCAAGCGAAATTACAGTCTTAATCATGCTTATCTTTTGAAATTAGAGAAAGAAACTGATGTAAATAAATTAAAGGATAATGATGTTTATATTGAATATATAGGTGAACCCAAGAGATTTGTTGCATTCAGAAAAAGCTTCGAATGTTGCTTGACTGTTATGGATTTAGTCTCATTTAATGATGAAGGAAAAGCTTTTGTCAACATTAACCATCTTGAAGCTCCGGCAAAGGGCGCAGATTTAATGCAACCAAATCTTTTGAAAAGGTATAAAGAAATTGTAGGAGAGCTTAAAAGATATAAGGACGTGATTGATAGATGCTCAGATGATGACAATGCTAAAAAGGCCTTAAATAATATTATTAAATCTCAGTTTAGATGGAAACCTAAGATTGAATCAAACGGTATTGTATCGTTTAATATTAAAAGAGTAAAAAGATACAATGAGTATCTATCACATATTCTATTGCAACAATTAATGAACCATTTATCTAGACCCGCAACTAAAAATGATTTCTCAAAAATGCAAGAGAATAAGGTTGATGAGACAAACAATTGATTTTTTAAACAGATAATCAGTTATCGTCTCGGAACGCTATCGCTATCACGATCCAGAGCTTTTCCTTGCGAGGGTTGCCAATTGGTCGGCGACCCTCGCGGAGTTTCTTGTGGTGTGCTTTCTCAAAGGAAGTGGCATTTTCTAATGCTGGCTTCTGGTGGCTGCCGTTGTCGGGCATCATTCAAGCTTCTCCTTCATTATTCATCATCACATAGTCGCCTGGCCGTCTTGCAACGCATCAGTCTCAATGTGACGAAGCCATGGGGCATAATGCCGTTACCGCTCATCGGTGACTGACTGCGAACGCTTCTGCGCTCCACCTTTGCTTGAGGCAGCGACCTATTCTATTACGGCGACTGGATCCGGAAACATGGTGTCGCCATAGTGAGATGCAACGACGGCCTTCGCCCAGTCATCATGAAACTAGAGGCCACCGAGATCGACGCTAATCTGGAACACACGCCCATCAATCGATAACCGTCGCTGGACGGTACCATAAAAAATCAGCCATTTTCAAGGTCTTCGTTGAAAACGACTGATTTTTCTTTTGCTATTCCAGCCTATACCTATTCAATTCCGCTGCAAACCCGTTCAAGTGATTGTAGCTTATTCGCGCCCCAACTATTTTGCAACCACTGTTACTGTAACAGCCGTTGCAAAAGAAGAACGGAGCATGCTGTTACAACTTCATCAGATATTGCAGTATTGAAATTTCATTGAAAGTTACTTTTATCATGGGGAAATTTGGTATTGTCAAAGAAAATTGCGTAATTTGCGCTGCGTAAAATATGAAGTGACGATATGAAACTGATAAACAATCCGTTTGTAACCTATGGATACAAGGGTGCAGAGTACTTTTGTGACCGCCAGGAAGAGACCAGAAAAGTGATGATTGGACTCAATAATGAGCGCAACATCACATTGATAGCCCCCCGCAGGATCGGTAAAACTGGCCTCATCCATCATGTGTTTGCTCAAATCAAGGAGCAGCAACCTGATGTGTGCTGCTTCTACATCGACATCATGGCCACCAAGAGCCTGGAGCAGTTCGTGCAACTGCTTGCCCAAAACGTGTTGGGCAAACTGGATTCTCCGACTCAAACGGCCTTGCGAAAAGTCTCTGAGTTTTTCAGCAATTTCAGGCCAACAGTGACCTTTGATGCCCAAACCGGCATGCCGACGTTCTCGCTCGACATCGCAGTCCATCAGGAGGAACAATCGTTGCGCCGCATCTTTGAATACTTGCAGCAATCGGGTAAACGGTGTTACATTGCCATTGACGAATTCCAGCAGATCACCAACTACACCGGGGCCAATACCGAAGCGTTGCTGCGATCCTATATCCAGTTCATGCCCAACGTCTATTTCATCTTCGCTGGTAGCCAGCAGCACATGATGAATGAGATGTTCATTTCAGCGAAACGTCCCTTCTTCCAGAGCTCACAAATCATCAACCTGGGTGAGATTGAAGAAACTGCCTACCACGAATTCTCGGCCAGATTATTTGAGCGACAAGAAATGTCCCTGCCCGCGCCCGTGTTTCACTACATGTACGAGAAACTGGATGGACAGACGTGGTACCTGCAGGCCATCATGAACCGCATCTATGCTAATCATGCTGTCGATATCATCAGCCAGGCAGAGGTTGACCAGGCCATTGAGGAGTTGATTGATGAGAATGAGACCGCTTTTGAGAACTATTACTCGTCCTTGACCAACAATCAATGTGCACTGCTGCTTGCCATCGCCCGCGAGCGCCAAGTGAAGGCCCCGATGGCCAACGAGTTCAAGAAGAAATACCGCTTGCCCGCATTGAGCAGCATCAAAACCGCGCTCACTGCGCTGACCGACCAGCAACTGATTTACCAGTACCACGGCAGCTACATTGTATATGACCGCTTTTTCGGCATGTGGTTGAGGCAACGAGTCACCGTGTGAATTCGATGCGGACAGAGTCCTCATCGACTACTATTCCGAACGACAAGAAATGTACAACATATATGAAAAAAGTTAAGATTACGATTCTCAAGACGACGCTCAACGAGGAGTTGGCGCGTGAGTATGGCGCCGTTGGCATCAAGGCTTGCCCGATGATGAAGGAGGGCGACGTGTTCATGGCTGACTATGCCAAGCCTGAGGGCTTTTGCGACGAGGCCTGGAAGGCGATTTACCAGTATGTGTTCGCGCTCGCCCATGGTGCGGGCTGCGACCTGTTCTACTACGGCGACTGGATTCGCAAACCCGGTGTCGCCATAGTGAGCTGCAACGACGGCCTTCGCCCCGTCATCATGAAACTCGAGGCCACCGACATCGACGCCAATCTGGAATATATCCCAGTAAAAAAAAGATGAACAAAACTGTAACAGTTTGCTCCGTTTTTACTGTAACAGTTTCATTTGTTTTTTTCATTCAATTAATCTAAATCGAATTCGCAATATACTATACTATAATCCAAATAATTAAGTTTTAGATATGACAACTTCAGAAATTATTAATAAAATCTTTGATGGTACTTGTATGCTTTTTTTAGGTTCGGGGTTTTCTTTTGGCGCAACTAATAGCAACCCAAAAGATCCCAATTTTAAAGGAGCTGGGACTCTTGCAAATTTGTTGTTAGATGACGCAGGCTATAGTAGCAGGAGTTATGATTTACGTAAAGCATCTGCTGCTTATCTGAGAAAAAAAACTCCAGAGGAGTTAATAGCATTGTTGAAACAAGAGTTTCATGCTACTTCAATATCTGCATCCCATGATTATATTGGTAGTCACAATTGGTTTCGTATATATACTACTAATTATGACAATATCATGGAATTGTCATATAGTAAAGCATCTAAAAAATTGATGCCAATTACCTTATCATCTCCTCATGTGAAAAAAGAGGATTATCGACAGTATTGTGTACATCTCAATGGCTATATAGATTCGCTCACACCACACAAATTGGACAGTGAATTTAAGCTTACGTCAGCCAGCTATTTAACAGAAGATTTCTCCAAGTCTGAATGGTTTGAAATATTTAAGTCAGATGTCGCTGCGTGCGATGCTTTGATATTTATTGGGTTCTCAATGGATTATGATTTGGATCTGGCAAGGATAATTGTTTCTAGTGCCATCAAAGACAAAACATTATTTGTTGTAAAGCCAGATGAAGACGAATTAAATATTAGTAGCTTATCAGATTTTGGAACAGTCCTGAATATAGGACTTGATGGATTTGTACAAATGGTAAAAGAGGAGAGAAAAAAGTATTCCCCGCCTGTCACCAAACTTTTTTACCCCATTAGTTTTCATAAGATAGATGTTAATAGAAGTGTTCCCACATTAAAAGATGCGGATTTTTACCAATTGATATTAAATGGATATTTGAATGAGCATCTGGCGTTCCATTCTTTAATAAACAGTAGTTCATATCCATATTTGATTTATCGAAGTAAACTACAAGAATGTATTGATAGTATCAAAAAAGGAATTCATAGCATATTGATTGAATCTGCTCTTGGTAATGGGAAATCTATATTTTTAAATGAACTGCAATTATTGCTAGCTCAAGAAGGTAAAGATGTCTTTGTATATGATAAATATACGTCTAGAGCAATATCGGAAATTGCTGAAATATGTGAACGATTTCCCAATTCCATAGTTTTTTTCGATGATTATCACTCTTCCCGTGATCAGGTGAAGGCACTGCGTAATTATTCAAAAGATATTTGTGTTGTTACTTCTGAACGCAGATCTCTGCATGAGGTGATATTTGATGAAATTGAGGATGTATTGGGAGAAGACTATTACATTGTTAAAATTGACAAATTATCCGATAGTGAAATCAAATCATTAGATGATTTACTGGATAAGTATTCTTTATGGACAGATTTAAGCGCGTCGACAATCAGACAAACGTACATAAAGAATGTATGCAATAGAGAATTGTGTCGTGTTATTCTGAGTAGAATAAGTAGCCCAAATCTTACATCCAAAATTAATGGTACCATTGCGGAAATTGCGAAGAACAAGGCTTTTGAAGATGCTTTTAAATACTTAATGGTAGCAGAGTGCTTTCACATTCGTTTTTCCATTATGGATTTAGCTTCTTGGGTGGGAGCAGATTTGTTGAACAAACCAAGTTTCCGACAGAACTTGACTATTAAGGAGTTTGTTGACATAGAAAACACTAATATTAAGTTTAAATCATCTATTATTGCTAAATATATTCTTACAACACTTTATTCTCCCCGAGATGTCATTGATGTTCTCATTCAATTGGTCAAACGTTTGGATGAAGTTCCTAAAAAATCATCTCAATGCAAAAACTGGTTGATTACGTTTGTCAATTTTACCACCATTCAATCATGCTTGAATCTTAAAGATAATGCATGGAAAACAGAGACTTTCCGTTTCTATGAAACCATAAAAGACTGTGGTTTTTGCAAAACTAATGTCGATTTTTGGCTTCAATATGCAATTGCAAGATTGTATAGTAGAGAATACCTAATATCGAAGACGTTATTTGATAAGTGTTATTCCCTTGCAAAAGCGCACCATTATATGACATATAAGATTGATAATCATTATTGTCGTTTTCTTTTAGAGAACGAAATAGAGAATGGAACTGTTGGCACATGTATGGAAGCTTTCAGACATGCTCATGGAATTCTTTCAAATACCCACCCAGGAGATGAAAAAAAACATTATCCATACAAAGTTGCCGGTTTATATAAAAAGTTTTACGAAAAATTCAAGACGCAGCTATCAGTAAAGGAGATAAAAGAATTCAAACAATCTTGTATTGAGATGTTACAGAAATGTAATACCTATATGAATAGTAGTGATTGTACAAATTATAGACTAGTAAATGAAACAAAATCAAAGTTGGAAATGATAATTGTTGACTAACGAATAACTAGATATAACCATAGATGATATTCTGTGGCCTCGGATGCGACAAGCGTTCCGGGGCTTTTTGCATCGGTAAGGAGGGAAACGCCCGTCATGGGCGATTCCTCCTTGCTTCGTCTTTGATTTTGCCTCTCTACATGTCGGGAGAGGAATTGATATGAGAAGCCGCCATGTTGATTTTCTGATGTGACATTGTCCCCGCCGTCGCTGGGTGTATAACTTTTTCCGGCGCAAAGTTAGCGGGCATCGTGATACTGCAAGGCTGTACGGAGTTGCCTCGAAATAATCCACAATTTTTCCCTGCGATAAAAATGGCCCGTCCCTTCAGGATGGATTATTTCGGTCAAGCCTTGCAGGCGTATCACTAGCAGCCCTTACTTGATTAGCACCGTAAAAAGGTTATACGCGACAACAGAGACAATGATTATTAACATCTAAAAATCAATTAATTATGACAGCTTCTTATAACATATCATTCCTGGGTTCTCCCGAACAAGCTGAGAGCCAAAAAGGTAAAAAAGGTTACCGCTCATCCAGGTACAATAATTACATGGTCGAGGTGGTGGACTTCGACAATGAGAGCCACACCTTCGAGGTGGATGCCCGCAGCGAGGCCGAGGCCAGCGAGCAGGCCGCAGACATGGCGATGGCCGCAGGTCTGCAGGTGAGTTACTGCAATGTTTACCTGTATGTAGATAGTTTTTAATTCCTTATATATTCATTTTCAAAATTTTACGATTATGGCAAATCTGATTTTAGCAAGCAAGCGCGAGGTAAAGAGTGGTGCAATGATGTGGCATGTGTACCGCAGTGAGAACAATGTGAAAAGCGATAGCTTCTACTTCGCCGAGAGTAAGCCGTTGAGTGCTTTGAGGTATGCGTTCATCCTGCGCAAGCGCACTGGCGCAGTGATCCCGAAGGCCATCTATAACAAGCTGATGGCCGAGGTGAAGGCGTGCCAGCCGCAGCAGGTGCCGAGCGCAGCGCCCGAGCAGGAGAGCCAGCCCACCGCCGAGGTGGTGGGCGAGCCCTCGCCGCTGGCCCGTCAGTGGGTCGAGATGAAGGCCAAGCACCCCGATGCGATTTTGTTGTTCCGCGTTGATGAGTTCTACATGAGTTTTGATGATGATGCGGTAGCCGTTAGCGAGATTTTGGGCATAGTTCTCACCCGCACGCAGGCGAAGGACATCACCGAGCGTCAGGCCGCATTCCCCGCCCACGCCCTCGACAGCTATCTGCCCCGTCTGGTTAGAGCAGGCAAGCGTGTAGCCATCTGTGATGGCCTGCCCGAGCCTCAGCCCGAGAAGAAGAGCCGCAAGCGCAGCACCAAGAAAGCCGAGAACAAGTAAGTATAAAGTTTAACAGGTGGGCGAGGCCAGCCCCGCCCACCGCAAAAAATCAAGAGCTATGACACGAGAAGTGAAGAAAGCGGTTACCCGCATTCGCCGAGTACAGGACGCAGTGTATAACAACAAGGTGGGCATTTGCCACTCGATGAGCATCCACACCA
>Ga0310695_10004671_pt1 | contig 24887 bp, 15 predicted proteins | sample RumenRJG_04DNA_FD_203882 | JGI IMG/M metagenome (GOLD analysis project Ga0310695, IMG submission 203882) | Bovine rumen microbial communities from Lethbridge, Alberta, Canada - RJG_04 (v2) (version 2) | ecosystem: Host-associated > Mammals > Digestive system > Stomach > Rumen | place: Canada...
GGTCAAGCGGTTGACGATGACCGAGTAGCACTGCATGGCACTGTCGATGTGGCCGTTGTGGCCGAAGTCCCTACCGATGTCAAGCAGTCGTGCCGATGGCACATCGGCCCAGTGCCAGTAATAACTGGGCTGGGTGTGAGCGGCGAGTGTGCCTGGCAAGGCCAGCACACACATCACCATCACAATATATAACAATCGACGATACATTCGGCGTACAATTTAATTCCTGCGTGGAAGCCACAGATGTTACAGATTAATCAGATTTTCTGTGTAATCGGTGTCATCTGTGGACCATTTAACATCTGCGGAATAAACTCATCCGCAATATCCGCTAGATCTGCATGAGTTAATCATTCATCGGCGCAATCTGCGGGAGATTTAGTCGACGATGAGCATGGCGTCGCCGTAGCAGCCGAAGCGATAGTGCTCCTCGATGGCTACCTTGTAGGCGTTCATCACCTGCTCGTAGCCGCCAAATGCTGCGGTTGCCATGAGCATGGTGGAGTAGGGCAGATGGAAGTTGGTGATGAGGGCGTCGCACGTTGTGCACTCGTAGGGCGGGAAGATGAAGCGGTTAGTCCAGCCCTTGAATGCCTGGATGTGCCCGTTCATGCCGACGGTGGTCTCGAGGGCGCGCAACACCGATGTGCCCACGGCGATAATCTTGTGGCCGGCATCGCGGCGTGTGTTGACATTCTCGACCAGTTGCTCGGTCACTTCCATGGGCTCGCTGTCCTGACGGTGCTTGGACAAATCCTCGACATCGATCTTGCGGAACACACCCAGACCGATGTGCAGCGTGAGGAAGTCGCGGTCAATGTCATAGATCTCCATGCGGCGCAGCAACTCGCGGCTGAAGTGCATGCCGGCAGCCGGTGCCACGACGGCACCCTCCTTGCAGGCAAACAGTGTCTGATAGTTCTCCTCGTCCTCGGGTTCGACCTCACGCCTGATGTAGTAGGGCAGGGGCGTATGGCCCAGCGAGAGCAGATTGGCCTTGAATGAGTCGTGCTCGCCGTCGTGCAAGAATCGCAGCGTGCGGCCGCGCGAGGTAGTGTTGTCAATCACCTCGGCCACCAGCGAGTCGTCCAGGCCGAAGTAGAGTTTGTTGCCAATGCGGATTTTGCGTGCCGGCTCGACCAGCACGTCCCACAACTTGTTTGACGCATTGAGTTCGCGCAGCAGAAAGACCTCGATGCGTGCCCCAGTCTTCTCCTTGTTGCCCATGAGTTTGGCGGGAAACACCTGTGTGTCGTTGAACACCATCAGGTCGTGTGGGCTGAAGTAGCCGATCACGTCCTTGAAGATGCGATGCTCGATTTCACCGGTCTTGCGGTGCAGCACTAGCAGTCGGGCTTCGTCGCGGTGCTTGGCAGGATACTCGGCAATGAGTTCCTCGGGCATGTGGTTGTTGAATTCTGAAAGTTTCATATTGGGAGAATTGAAAATTGAGTTCTTGTGTTCTTATGTCTGAAGAGACGTTATTGTTTTTTCGTCTTTTGTCGGGCGGCCTTCTGGGCTGCGGCTCGGGCACGATTGGCCTGGCGTTCGGCCTCGAGCAACTGTGCCTCGGCCTCGTCGGCGCTGACATACTGCTCGGCATCCAGACGGTCGAGCAGTGCGTGCAGGTCCTCGCAGTTCTCAACGCGGATGTCGCCCACACGGGTGCGTCGCAGGCCGTAGAGATGCGCCCCGCTGTGCAGTGCCTCGCCGATGTCGCGGGCCAGGGCGCGGATATAGGTGCCCTTGCTGCACACCACACGCACCTTCAAGGTGGGCTCGGCGGGCAAGCCGCACTCCAGCACCTCGATCTCGTCGATGACCAGTGTCTTGGGGCGAATTTCCACATCCTTGCCCTTGCGGGCCAACTTGTAAGCGGGCTTGCCGTCGACCTTGCATGCCGAGAATGCGGGTGGCACCTGCTCGATGGCGCCTGTAAACTGCTCTTGCAGCACGCGCTCGACCTGCTCGCGGGTGATGTGTTGCCACGGGTAGGTGGCGTCGACCTCGGTCTCCATGTCGTAGGACGGCGTAGTTTCGCCCAGGCGAATCCAGGCGATGTACTCCTTGACTCCGGCCTGCAACTCCTCGATGCGCTTGGTCAATCGGCCGGTGCACACGATGAGCACGCCGGTGGCCAGCGGGTCAAGTGTGCCGGCATGGCCCACATGGATGTTCTTGCGGCTCAGATGCTTGCGGAATCTGCCGCGTATCTGCTTCACCGCACTGAAAGAGGTCATCTCCAGCGGCTTGTCGATACAGAATATTTCGCCAACAATCGGGTTTAACATACAAATTAATGTGATGGGTACTCAATGAACCTTTTTCTAGTCTACCATCTGCAGCGATTGGCCGCTCAATAGCAGGACGAGAATGACAACACCCACAACAATCCTGTACCAGCCAAAGGCTTTAAAACCATACTTGGTCAAGAAGTTTACAAACCACTTCATGGCCAGCAGCGCCACGATAAAGGCTACCACACAACCTATGACCAAGACCAGAATATTATGGGCAGTCGCCCACTTGGCATTGTCTTTGAATAAGTCCACCAGATCCAGCAAGGTGGCGCCAGCCATGGTGGGCACGGCCAGGAAAAATGAGAATTCGGCGGCTTTGCGGCGGGTAAGGTTCTGCGACATGCCGCCCACGATGGTAGCCATGCTGCGGCTCACGCCAGGAATAACCGAGATGCACTGGAACAGACCAATCATGAAAGCCTTGCGCTCGTTCAGTGCTACGGCCTCGCTACCCTTGTTGAAAATGCGGTCGCAGAAGAGCATAAACACACCTCCCACAATCAGCATGATGGCCACCACCAGCACACTGTCGAGCAGCCAGTCGAGCAGCCCCGACTTCTTGGCTGCCAGACCGATGATAACGGCTGGCAGCACGCCCACCAGCAGCAGCCAGTAGAAGTACCACTTGTGTTTGAACCGTTGCCACGACGATGCGCCATCGGGCGCAGGAGTGTGGTCAAGGCGAAAGAATCGTTTCCAGTAGAGAACCACAACCGAGAGGATGGCTCCAAACTGGATAATGAACGTGAACGCATGCACAAAAGCATCGCCTTGAACAACGCCCAGCATGTTTTGGGCGATGATCATGTGGCCTGTTGACGAAACAGGAAGAAACTCGGTGAGTCCTTCAACAATGGCAATAATGATTGCTTGAAGTATATCCATAGGTTATTTCTTGCGATAGAGGATGGCGGGGGCCATCAGCACAAAACCCAGCAGCGCCAGCATCGGCCCGACAGTGGTGCGTGTCGATGAGAAAATGTCGTAGTTGAACGTGCTGCCTTGGTTGGGGCTTCCGCCCATCAGGCACAGGCCGATGACGATGAGTACCAGACAGATTGCCATCAAGATGTAGTTGAGTTTACACAATGGCATCTCATGCTTTGTGTCTTCTGCTTTCTTGTTTTCGTTTGACATAATAATAAAGGTGTAGTTTAACTTTCTAAAGTAGCTACTTGTCAGTAGTTGAGGAAGTTAAGGAGCTAAAGGAGTTAAGACGAATGCTCTTGTCGCTCTAAATTTTCCATCATTTTAATATCTGCCAGCCAGTCTGGAGCATTCTGCCACAACAGCGTGACGTCTTAACTTCATTTGACTACATAACTACTTAACTACTTCATAAATTTAAAGGTGTAGTTTGGAATTTTGCTGCAAAGATACAATCTCAAAAAGCCTTTGTCAACACTTTTAGCAACATTTTAGATTTTTGGCCCACAAAATTTTACTAACTTTGCATGATTTTTTGCCCAAGGTTTGATGATTTTCTCATTACATATTTCATTGCTCACCAGCATATTGCTGTGTGTTGGCCTGTTGGCAGGATGTGTCTATGTCGTGTGGCAGTGTGTGCGTGCGGCACGGCTCAAGCGGTTTGTTGAGGTTGATGAGGTGCAGCGCACCTATGCCGACGTGCTGCCGCCAGTGTCAATCATTGTGGATGCCTGCACCGAGACCGGCCAACTGTCACGTTTTCTGCCCCTGGTGCTGGGGCAGGACTATCCTGAGTTTGAGGTGGTGGTTGTGGCCAGCACCGAGGCCGAGGCCACCAGCGATGCTCTGAGTGCTCTCAAGGTCGAGCACCCCAATTTGCACATCACCTTTGCGCCCAGGGGGTCTCGCACGCTGTCGCGCAAGAAGTTGGCCCTGATGATCGGCATCAAGGCAGCCAAGCACGACATTGTGCTCACCACCTGCGCCAACTGCCGCGTGAACAGTGATCGCTGGCTGTCGACGATGATGCGCAACTTCACCCCCGATGTCGACATTGTGCTGGGTTACTCGCACTATCGCTATCACCGCGACAAGCGTTGGGGGCGTCGCATGCGTGTGTTCGACACGGTCTCGACGGGGGCGCAGTGGTTGCTCAGCGCCATCCACGGTCACCCCTATCGTGGCGTGACCGAGAACTTGGCCTATCGCAAGCACCTGTTCTTTGACCACAGTGGCTTCTCGCACTCCATGCAACTGTTGTGGGGCGAGGACGACGTGTTCCTGAGCGAGATTGCACAGGGGCGCGTGGTGCGTGTCGAGATTGCTGCCGAGAGCCAACTCAGCGTCTACTACGACAATCTGCGTCATGCCCATCGGCTGCTCAAGATGCGCCGCGACTTCACGTCGCGTCTCGTGCGGCGCAAGAGTTTCAGGGTGCAAGGGTTGATGAGTTGCATGTGGTGGCTGTGTGTGCTGTCGCTGGCGGCGGCAGTGGTCACGGCTTGGCCCAACGCGGTGGTGCTCATTGCCGCTGTGTCGTTGCTTGTGGTGCTGTGCGGGCTTGCCTCGTGGGCCATGGGTCGCATCGGGCAGTTGCTGCAGGCTCCGCGCCTGTGGTTCACCGCTCCCTTGCTGGCATGGTGGCGTCCGCTGGTGGGTGCCTGCTATCGCCTGCGCGAGTCGCGTCACCGCCACAGCCACTACACGTCCTATTGTTAGCCCTCCCTGCACGATGATGATGTATCGCTCACTCACGTCGCTGCGAGGGCTGTTTGCCGTGGCTGTGGTGCTGTGTCACCGCCAGGTGGCGGGCTTTGACCACTGGGCGCACTGTGCGGTGGTGTTCTTCTTCATGCTCAGCGGCTTCCTGCTCACCCTGCGTCACGATGGCGCGGTGGAGGGCGGCTGGGGCGCGTGGGGGCGCTTCGTGGCGCATCGTGCCCGTTGTGTCTACCCCCTGCATTTGGCCGCGTGGGTGGTCTATGTCGGCATCTATGTGGCTTTCTCGGTGCCCCTCGACTGGAAGCCTGCCGTGCTCAACGCGCTGCTGCTGCACGCCTGGGTGCCGCGTCACGACTACTATCTGTCGGTCAACGGGCCCGTGTGGTTATTGAGCGCGTTGATGCTGTGCTACGCCTGCCACCCGCTGCTGTGCCGGGCGTTGCGCCGCGTGAGGCTGCGCTGGCAGGTGCTGGGCGCACTGGTGGTGGCGTGTGCCATGTGTGGCGCGATGCCGCTGCTGCCCCAGGATGTGCTGACCTACGCCTACTTCTGCCCGCCGCTGCGCCTGCTCGACTTCGTGCTGGGCATGGTGCTCGCCCGGCTGCTGCGTGCGCTGCCCACCGATGTGCCGGTGGGCTCGCTGCAAGCCACCGCCAGTGAGGTCAGTGCTGTGGTGATTGTATTCGTCGTGTGGGCACTGTCACATTACACCGACATCTTGCAGCCGTGCGAGGATGTGGCGGCGTGGTGGCTGCCTGTGGCGGTGCTCATCGTGACGTGTGCCGCCCATCAAGGCGGTGGCGAGGGCTGGCTGTGCCGCATGCTGTCGTGGCGGCCGCTGGTGTGGCTGGGCGAGGTGAGTCAAGAGATCTATGTGCTGCATTGCGTGGTGCCGCTGTTCTACAGTTATTGTGTTGCTCCCGTGCTCTATCACTACCTGGGACTCAACGTGCCCGGGTTGCCCATTGCTGCCCACCTGGGGCTGCTGCTCGTGGTGGCTGCTGTGGTGCACACGATAGCGACACATCGCCGATCATAGCATAATTTAACGGTCAAGAGCGTGCTAGGTTTGTGTTTTTTATCTACCTTTGTGCCGTTTTTTTGGACAGTTTTAAACATGAATATTAACAAAACCTTAGCATGAACAAAAAATTACGCAACCTCGTGGTGGTTGCAGCCGTGGCGGCGGCCCCTTTGGCGATGGCCGATAACACGCTGGTAGTGCACACCACCGACGAGCCGGCACAGTTTGCCATAGCATCTGTGCAGCGGCTCACACTGGGCGAAGATGCCCTGACTGTGCTGGCTGGCGCTGAGCACCAGTTTCCCTACCCATCGATTGTAAAACTTGATTTCCGGGCTCAAACTGTCGGTGATGTTACCGGCGACGGCACGGTCGACATCAGTGATGTCAATGCCATCATCAACATCATGCTGGGCAAAACAGTTACAAGCGACGAGTTACTAGTTGCAAGTGACTTGACTGGCGACGGCAAGGTTGACATCACCGATGTTAACAATGCCATCAACATGATGTTGGGCAAGTCTCAGGCCACCACATCGCCTGCAGGTAGCGACCGCATGCTCGTCTATCGTGCCGATGGCTCTACCGATGTCTTTGAGGTCGACCGTGTTTCAGACATCACCTTTGTTGAGATACCCGAAGCCACAACATCAATCACGCTGGTTGATGCCGACGACTCGTCGGTGCGTGCCCGCGTGACCAAGACCGAGGGCACTGCGCGCTACGAGGTGGCATGCTATGCCGCGAGCGAAACACCCGATGATATCGAGGCATATATCCAAGCCCACAAGAAATTCAATCGCAAGAACGATGGTGTCGTTGAATTCATCGACTTGAATCCGTCGACCGACTATGTCGTTGCTGCATTGGCCTACGATGAATATGACATTCCTTGCGAGGTGAGCACACTGGCTTTTGCCACTGCCGAGCGTGTAATCTCGGCTCCCGCTCAGGTGGGTGACTACCTGTATAGCGATGGCTCGTGGAGCACCGAGCTCAAGACGACCAAGTCGGTTGTGGGCATCGTCTACTCTACCGATGTCACCGATGCCGACCGTGCACTGGGTTATACCAATGGATATGCCGTGGCGCTGAAAGATGCTGCCAAGGCCGCTTGGGCTACCGAGGGCAATGAGAATCAGAGTGGCTCGATGATAACCGACGAGGGTGAGGTCACCGACCGTGAAGGCCTGACCCGCACGCGCACCATGCTAGACAATGCCGAGATTCATCCTGCCGCCCAGGCAGCTCATGACTATGCCGCCGCGCCTTATGGTACCAGTGGCTGGTTCCTGCCTGCTGCCGGTCAGTGGGTCGAATTGATGGCCAATCTAGGTGGCTTGGATGCCGCAGGATTTGAGCGCTCAGAGTCGGGCGTGGCCACATGGAGTGCTGCCGATGCCGCTGCTGCCATCGATGCAGTCAACACTCGTCTGTCGGCTGTGGGTCAGGGCAAATATGAATTGCTCAACAAGACCTATTATTGGAGTGCCACCGAGCGTAGTGTCGCCACGGCTTATTATCTGTATCTGAATGCGAACTACAACATGAGCCTGCAACTCTATTACAAGAACAATGAATTTGACGTGCGCCCTGTCATTGCGTTCTAATGTTAACCTTCTAAAGAATTCACTGCTATGAAAAAGATATTTTCTGTATTGATGATCGCCTTATTGGTGGTTGCCGTCGTGGCACAGACACCCAAGTCGCGCAAACGCATGATTGTTAACACTGGTGGAACGACCACGGCCTACGCTGTGGATCGCCTGGACAGCATCACATTTGATCATGTCAATCCTGTGGAGGTAACACTCGCGCTCAACTCGTCAGCAGGATATTCGATTAAAGTCAATGTCACAAAGCCTGACGATTGCAGCCACTATCAGGTTGCCATTTACCCTGCTGGCGAGCAAGTGGCAGATGTTGCAGCCTATGTGAGTGAGCATGCTTCCTACGACATGACAGTCTCTAAAGAACTGGAATTGGGTGGTCTCACTCCCAACACCGACTATGTGGTGGCAGCATTAGCCTACGATCGCTATGACATGGCCAGTGGGGTGACTACACTCAATGTGTCGACAGTTGAGGCAACCGACGCCGAGTTGCCCAAGGTTGGCTATATCCTCTATGCCGATGGCTCGTGGACACGTCGCCTCGACAAGAACCGCACCCCAGTGGGCATCATCTTCTCGACCACAACTAGCGAGGCCGACCAGGCTCGTGGATGGACCAAGGGCTACGCTCTGGCTCTGCGCAATGCTGCTAGCGAGATCAAGTGGGCGGTGGCACCAGCGGCCAATCAGGCAGGTGACCACTATACCTCGGCCGACAGTCTGGGTTTCCAGACCGACAAGGATGGCTACACCCACACCCAGACCCTGATTGCTCAGGGATCCGGCAAGTATCCTGCTGCCGATGCTGCTGTGTCCTATGCAGCAACAGTGCCGGCGGGCACTAGCGGGTGGTATCTGCCCAGTTCAGGACAGTGGTTCGACATCTGTGTGAATCTGGGTGGTATGCCCCAACAGATGCCGCGTGTGGGCAATACAGAGGGCTACTGGAATGACCCACAGTGCGTTTCAAGTTGTCTGAGTCGCATCAACGAGTACTTGAGCCTCAGTGGTGCGGCCAACTACGAGCCCATCACGGTCGCCAGTGGCGATTATCTGTGGTTCTGGGCTTCGTCCGAGAGCAGTAGCGAGCAAGCCTATGCCGTGTTCTTCGACCAGGATCAGTTGGTGGTTGAGATTGCGCCCTATTTCAAGCACTATGGCTTCTCAAGCAACCGTGTGCGTCCGGTGATTGCATTCTAGGCGATCATAAACATTCTATAAATCAAAGGCATCAATGAGTAACCCTCGTTGATGCCTTTGGCTTACATTAAATATCGATTGGCCAGTGGTATCTTGCTCAACAGCCATATCATCACGCAGGACACGGCAAAAATCCCTAATGTGTAGAGCGGGACGAAATAGACTGCAGGCAACCATGAAGAATCAATGCCGTGCGACACACTATAGCGTATCACAAGCACATGCACCAAGTAGATGCCGAAACTGAGCCGTGATGCCTGTGCCACTAGTCGTTGCCATCCAGCAGATAAATGCCATTGATGACTTGTCATCAGCACAAACACTGCTATCGATTCGGCCAGGACTGTCGGTGTGAGATAGTTGATCATCAGATTAGAAGCCTTGCCTGTGAAGCGCGAGTAGAAATATGTCCCGCAAATCATGGCGACAAAAGCGGCGATTCCCAGTGCGTAGAACACACGCCGCTGTCGCTGGGTGGGTCTGTAGGCATACAGGAAGTGGCCCAGCACAAAGTAGCCGCTATATCCAGCTGCAATGTCGATGTAGAGCGAGTGATAGAACTTGTCCAGCATCTTCACCACCACGGGGCTGCCATGCTGCTTGGCGATAGCCAGTGCTGATGGGATGATAATGGCTGTCACAAGCGCGATGACGATAAAATAGCGTTCGGTCGTCTTGTCAACAGTGATGGCACGCAGCAACGGCACTGCAATGTATAGGCCCACCAGCATTTTGATATACCAGAAGTGACTGGGGCCTGTCAGCAACAGGATGAGTGACTTGGACGCAGGGCCGGCATTAATCTTGTCGAACGAGTAGACATAGGACCAAACAAAGAAGGCAACCACGATGCGCAGCAAGTTCTTGCCGTAGAGATGACGCAGACTCAGGCGGCGAGACGGGTCAAGAAACAATGCACCAGAAATCATCAAGAACACTGGTACACACCATCGCACAGCAGCATGATAGACCAGCCTGACATTCCATTCGGCCGATGGAAAGCCATCGACAAAGTGCTGCGCCGATGCGTGCAGCATGATCACCGCCAATGCGGCCACCACACGCAGCAAGTCGAGCGAGATCACTCGCCCACTAGATGAAGCCATTTGAGTTTGTTGGGTCATTGCAGCGACAAAGGTAGCAATTAATTTCGACACCGCGAGCCAGCAGTGCAGTTAAAAAGCCTCCGGCATGGATTCAGTACCTTGCCGGAGGCTTCATTATCGGCTCATTCAGACTTAGCGCACAATGTACTTGCGGCCATTCTGGATATAGACACCCTGCGAGGGCTTGCCGTTGAGGCGGCGACCCATCAGGTCATAGATGGGAGCGTTCTCATCGAGTTGCTCAACATTGACATCGTTAATGCCAGTGGCAATGGTAGTCAAGACATAGTTCTTGTCCAGGTTGCCGTTGGCAAAGTTGACGACATCGGTGACAGGCTCGAAACCTTCGGCTGCAACGGTCACATCATACTCCAGACCTGCCTGGAAGACGGGCATAGTGTAGTTGCCGTCGGCATCGGTGGTGGCGGTATAAGTCACATTGTTGTTAATCACGCGACGGGGTGCGCCCTCGACAGGCTCGGTGGGCTCCTCGGCAGCGGGTCGTGCAATCAGCGTGATGGTGGCACCGGCCACGCCGTTGCCCTGCTCGTCGGTTACCTTGCCGCTCATCGTGGCAGGTTCGTTGCTCACGCTCAGGTACATAACAGGCAGGTTGCAAGCGGTGTAAGTGTCGGGCAGCGAAGTGTCGCTGGCGCGATAGATGCTCTGGCCAGTGACCGTGTTGTCCTGCTCAAAGTAGGTTGTCGCCCAACCGCTGCTCTCGCTATGGGCGCAGACGCGCAGATTATTACCTGTGTAGACGAATGGCTCGGCCAATTCAATAACAAGTATATCGGCGCTCTCGCGAGTGATGTCGAAGGTGTAGTTGTCATTGTAGACCTGCGTCATGGCAGCGGTCTTGTCGGCATCGAGCAACACCTCTTGCGGGGTGGCATCCTCGGTGTTCTCAATCCACACTTGCACATTGGCAGTGATAGACTTGGCGGTAGAACCCTTGCCACGGAAGGCAATGCGAGTAATCTTGGTGCCAGGAGCCATGTTGAGCAGGCTGGCGGGGTAGACGGTCTCACTCTCACTCTTGTTGTTGTAGAGTTCCAGAGGAGCGCTCTTGCGGCTGTCGGTCACCTTGACCTCACCCACCTGGATGTCGGCAGTTGCCAACTCCTCGGTGACAGTAACGTTGACCACATCGCTAGTGGCGGTGAAGTTGCTGCCGGTGAACTCAACATAAGCCTCAAACGTACCAGTCTCATGGGCCATGCCGCTGAACTCGTAAGTGTTCTCGCCGTTGGCGGCCAATTCGATAGCCTCGGTTTCGGCAATCACCTCGCCATCCAGGTAGAGGCGGGCGGTGTAACTCTCGGCCTCCTCAATGTTCTCGGTGAGGTTGCGCAGGGTTGCTGTGACATTGAGTGGGTTGTTGACCATTGCAACACTGGGGATGGTTGCGCTGGTGACGAAAGCATCGTGTTCGACCTCGGCCAACTTGTAGCCCAAGATGTCATCAATGCGGGCGTTGCCAGCGGCAAAGGCAACATAGACCTCACCAGCGGGGATGTTGTCGATGGTGAAGCGAGTGAAGTTGTACTTGGTGTTTGTGCCCCATGCAGTGCCTGTGTACTCGCTAGTCAGGCGGTCGGCTTCGTTTTCTGCATTGATGTCGAGTGTGCGCACCAGTGTCCAGTTGTGGCGGTCGGCTGAATAGTAGACCTCGACCTTCGACACATCACCATAGTTGCGTGCAGCAGCAAACGACATGGCATCGCCCTCGGCAACCTCCATCTTGGGTGAGATGAGCATCGACGGAGTGGTGTTCTCGTTCACGGCATAGTACTGATTGTTGCCGCTGACCAGTTTACGGCTGACCTCCCAGTTGCCCATATTGATCATGTTGCTCGGCATCTGGCCGTCCTCAAAGTTGACAAACCACTTGCTGGGGTCGGCAACTTCGCCCTTGAGGTTGACAACGATATCTTCGATGCCCTCGCCCTTGATGGTGAGTGTGCCGGTCTTGGTGCCAGTGACAGTCGAGGCCAACTTGATAGTGATGTCCATCTGCTCGTGCTTGGCGATGGTGGTAGCAGTAGCATCAGTGCTGAAGCCCTCGCCCTCAACAGCGATGGTGGTCACTTGCAGCGGTGCGGCACCGTCATTATAGAGGGTGACAGTCTTGGTTACCTCGGTGTTGGTGGCACCCAGGTCGAGTTCACTACCCGTGGTCAACTCGGTCATGCCGTCATATAGTCCTGCGATGGGAGCATAAGGTACCGGTGTGTAGTTGCGGATGCCACGGTTCGTTCCTGTGATGCCCTCGAACACGTCGTAGCGGCGTGCCTTGGTGTCCTTGCCAACTTCAGGCTCAATCGAGGCCTCGTCAATCATTACCGACACCACAATCTCGTCGCTCTCGGCCCCCACGGCCAGGTCGGTAGTGATGGGCTGCGTAGTGAGCACACGGTCAATCACATAGTCCATCGAACCCTCGGCAGGCTTCATCAGAGCAATCTGCAAGTTGTAGCCCTCGTCGCCGCTGGTCAGGTCGATGTCGCCTGTGTTCTTGACCTTGACGGTGGCTTTGACCTCAAACTGATTGTTCTCGTCGCAGTCGATGTTCTGCTCGGCAATGGCGGGAACCACGCTAGTGATGGTCAGAGCGCGCTGCAGCACCACATTGGCACTGGTGGCGGTGAAGTCGTCGATGTAGACATTCTGGGCACGGATGCCGATGTAGGTGTCGGCTTCGATGCCAGTAAGTTCAATCTCAGTGTAGTCGATGCTCACCAGACCTGGATCTTCATAGGCAATCTCTTCACCCATGACCCAAGTAGTGCCATCTTTGGTCATCTTGAAGAACTTGACCGAACTGTCACTGGTACTACTGGTTTTCATGGCCTGCAAGGTCACTGTACCACTCACGGCTGGAGTGATGAGCAAGTCGTTGAGATCGACATTGGCCTCTTCCCAAAAGTCATAGTAAAACTGGTCGCCTGCTTGGAGACAGCCCGACGCGTCGATGCCGTTGTCGCTGACATAGGTGTAGGTCACCTTTTGGGCCGTGTAAGACCCTGTACTTACCAGGTGACTCCATCCTGGAGCCGCCTTGAATGCAGGGTCGCTCGTGTCGATAGCCGTGTTGAAGTCGGCCTTGTAGCTCCCCTGTGCGCTGCCGGCTAGAGCCAGTAGCGACATCATGCTAAAAAAGAAAAATTTTCTCATTTCGAGTTGTTTATGTTAGTTTGATAGAGTAAATTTGGTGCAAAATTAGAAATAACATTCTATTTCAGCAATTTTCAACAAAAATCTTCAACCAAATTTATATTTTTTTAGTTGTACGCATGAGAGAGACCTTTACTACCACAGTAGTCTAGAGCCAAATGACAGTCTTGAGTGCAAACGATTGCGCTATAAGTAAGGTGACAATTGGTTTGAATCAGTAGGGTGAAGTTGCGATTTTTTCTTATTTTTGTAGATATTTTTAGCAAAAAACATTAAAACACCAGAATAATGAAAAAACTATTTGCGACTCTTGCTGTGCTGGCCATGCCGGCACTGATGACGGCACAGGGATGGCCTGCCAACTATGGCGGCGTGATGATGCAGGGTTTTCACTGGAACTCGTTTGTCGACTCGCGCTGGAACAACTACACCCAGCAAGCCCAGGAACTGGGACAGTACTTCGATCTGATCTGGCTGCCGCAGAGCGGCAAGTGCAGCGGATCGTCGATGGGCTATGACCCGCTCTACTTCTTCAACCAAAACTCGACCTTCGGCACCGAGGCCGAGTTGCGCGCCATGATTGCCGCCCTCAGCGCCAACAACGTGGGGGTGATTACCGATGTGGTGATCAATCACCACTCGGCACTGACGGGGTGGCTCACCTTCCCCAGCGAGACCTATCAGGGCGTGACCTATCAACTGAAGAGCACCGACATCTGCCACAATGACGACGGCGGGGCGACGCTCACCTGGGCCACGACCAACGGCTACACGCTCAGCACCAACGACGACACAGGCGAGGACTGGAGCGGCGCACGCGACTTGGACCACAACAGCAGCAATGTCAAGAAGATTGTCAATGCCTATCTTAAGTTTCTGCTCGACGACATCGGCTATGTGGGCTTCCGCTACGACATGGTGCGTGGTTTCAGCGGCAGCTTCCTGGGTGCCTACAACGCAACCGCCAAGCCCACCTACAGCGTGGGCGAGCACTGGACCAACTCGCGCGACATCATCGAGTGGATGAAGTCGACCACCTGGGACGGTGCCATACAGAGCGGTGCGTTTGACTTTGATTTCCGCTATGTGGTGCGCGACGCGTTCAACAACGGCACGGCATGGAGCCTGGGCGAGAATCGAGGCAACTATGTCAACTGGCCCATGGTGAGCAACGGCAATGCCGACTATCTGGAGGGCGGCAAGTATCGCCGCTATGCGGTGACCTTTGTCGAGAATCACGATGTGGAGGACCGTGGCAACGTGGAGAACTACCATGCCGACCCGCTGAGGCGCGACACGGTGGCAGCCAACGCCTTCATGATGGCGATGCCGGGCACGCCGTGCGTGTTCTTGCCGCACTGGAAGGCCTGCAAGCAGGACATCAAGGGCTTGATTGACGTGCGCAAGGCGGTGGGCATCACCAACACTAGCAACTACACTGAACTTGCCAGGAACAACGACTACTATGCCATCGAGACCCAGGGGGCGGGCAGCAAGAAGTTGGTGACCGTGGTGGGCAACAAGACATCGGGCTATGTGCCCAGCGCATCCGAGTATGTGCGCATCGTCGACGGCTACCACTATCGCTACTACATGAACAAGGCTTGCAACACGCCGTGGATCGACAAGGCATCGGGCTACTATGACAGAGCACAGAACGTGACGCTGACCGCCGTGTCGACCAACGCCAACGCCAAGCTGGTCTACACAACCGACGGCACGCAGCCCACTGCCACCAACGGCACGCAGTGTGCCAGCGGCACGGTGCTGCGCCTGCGCGAGTCGATGACGCTGAAGGTGGGTCTGCTCATCGGCTCGTCGGTCATCAAGGTCATCACCCGCGACTATGAGTTGCCCGAACTGAGCGAGTTTGAACCGCACAATGCCACGGTCTACTTTAAGGATCCTAGCAAGACGGTATCAACTTGGACCAAGGCCTACTATTGGGCTTACGACGGCAATGGAAGCCTTAATACTGCTACCAGTTGGCCTGGCGACCAGATGACCGACACGGTGATGATTGGTGGTACTAAGTTCTACTATGTCACTTATCCCATTAATGATGAGGACTACACGTTCAACATTGTCTTCACTAGTGCAACAGGAACACCTCAGACAGTCGACATTACGGGTATTAACAAAGACGTTTATTACCAGTTGAATGTGCTCAATGGTCAAGGCAAGTACACTGTGACCGATGTCACCAAGTTCTATGAGGGCAGCAACCCCCTCAATCAGACCAAAGACGGTGACATTGACGGCGATGGCAAGGTGGACATAACCGATGTCAATGCGGCTATCAACATCATGCTGGGTAAGGCAGCGGCCAGCTCGTTCAAGGGCAAGGCCGATGTCACAGGCGATGGCAAGGTCGACATCGGTGATGTCAACGCGGTTATCAACATCATGCTCGGTAAGAATTAAGGTTAAAGGACAAGGGGTGTTCTAAGTTCTCTGAGATTTCCGAGTCCTTCCAGTTAAGAAAAAACAAGAAAACAATGAAAAAACAGATAATCACAGCGATGGGGCTGGCATTGCCCCTGATGTTGCTGGCCCAGGGATGGCCCACGGGTTATGGCGGCGTGATGCTGCAGGGGTTCTATTGGGACTCTTACAGTGCCACCAAGTGGACACGCCTCACCGCGCAAGCCGATGAACTGGCACAGTACTTCGACCTGGTGTGGATTCCGCAGAGCGCACGTGCCAAGAATTCAACCTCGATGGGCTATGACCCACTATACTGGTTCACCAACTACAACAGTTCGTTTGGCACCGAAGCCGAGTTGCGCACGATGATTACCACCTTCAAGCAGAAGGGCATCGGCACCATTGGCGATGTGGTGGTCAACCACCGCGGCAATGTGAGCAGTTGGGTCGACTTTCCCAAGGAGACCTACAATGGGGTGACCTACCAGTTGCTGTCGACCGACATCTGCAAGAACGATGATGGCGGGGCAACTCTCACCTGGGCGACAAACAATGGATATGAACTCAGTGCCAACAACGACACGGGCGAGGGTTGGGACGGCATGCGAGATCTGGACCACAAGAGCGAGAATGTGCAGACCAATGTTAAGGCCTACCTCAGTATGCTGCTCAACGATCTGGGCTACACAGGCTTCCGTTATGATATGGTCAAGGGCTTCTCGTCGTCATACATCGGTATGTACAACAGTGAGGCACAGCCCGAATTCTCGGTAGGAGAGTACTGGGATGGCAATGCCTCGACCGTGCAGAACTGGCTCAACGGCACCAAGGTCGATGGCAAGATTCGCAGCGCGGCATTCGACTTCCCCTTCCGCTACACGGCACGCGATGTGGTCAACAATGCATCCAAGGGCTGGACAGCATTGGGCGGAACGTCGCTGATGAGTAGCACCACCTATCGTCGATATGCCGTGACCTTCATTGAGAACCACGATACCGAGCGGCGCAGCAATGCGGCACAGGATCCCATCTTGGCCGACACACTGGCACTCAACGCCTTCATGATGGTGATGCCAGGCACCCCCTGCGTGTTTCTCAAGCACTGGATTGACTGCAAGCAGGACATCAAGGGCATGATTGACGTGCGCAAGGCCATGGGCATCAAGAACACGTCGTCGTTTATCCCCTATCGTAGCAACAAGGAGTATTACGCATCGATCACCACTGGCAGCGATGGCCGCCTGATGGTGGTCGTGGGCAACACTAACCATGCCAACATCCTGGCTGACATCGACACCGAATCATGGATTCAAGTGGTCGACGGCTACCACTATCGCTACTATATGGCCTCATCGACCGAAACACCTTGGGTCGACAAGGCATCGGGCGAGTATGAAGGCTCAGTGACGGTACGCCTCACTGCTGTGAGCGACAACCCTGAGGCCCAACTGGTCTACACCATCGACGGTAGCGAACCGACTGCCGGCAATGGCACGCTATGCGCCAGTGGCAGCACACTGACAATCAGTGATGCCACAACGCTGAAGGTGGGTCTGCTCGACGGTGGCACGGTGACCAAGGTCATCACCCGCGAGTATACAATCGCCAAGCCCTACGATGGCCCCACGGCGACCATCTATCTCAAAGACCCGACTGTGGATCCGCACAACTGGACATCGGTCTATTTCTATGCCTGGGACAGCACGGGCGACATCGATGATCAGTGGCCCGGCGTAAAAGTCACTGCCGACACCACCATTCGTGGCTCGAAGTTCTATTATCGCACCTTCCGTGTGCCCACATCGACCTACAAGTTCAATGTCATCTTTAATAAGGGTGGCAGTACAGGGCAGACGGTCGACATCATGGGGCTGAACAGCGACCACTACTATGAACTCTCGTCGACAACCAACAAGTACACGGTCAAGGACATCACCGACGAGATGACGCGCGACTGGATAGCGGGCGATGTCACAGGCGACGGCAACGTCGACATCAGTGATGTGAATGCGGTCATCAACATCATGCTCGGAAAGATTCAGGCAGTAGATGCCGCCGATGTGACAGGTGACGGCAATGTCGACATCGGTGATGTCAACGCTGTCATCAACATCATGCTGGGCAAGAACTAAAGTTAAAGTTGTGGGTACCATCGCAGTTGCATCAGGCCGAGTTGGTGCCCACACTCGTTTATTACTATAATAACAGATATGAAACACTGGATACTATCACTGATGGCGTTTGTAGCACTTGCTGCAACGGCCAATGTCGTGGGCGGCGATATCTCGCTGCTGACCAAGTATGAACAAAATGGAGCCAAATACTATGACAAGGATGGTGTGCGCATCACCAATATGTTGGGCTTCTTGAAGGAACGTGGGCTCAATGCTATGCGTGTGCGCCTGTTTGTCGACCCCAGCAAGGCATCGACCGATGACAAGGGCCAGGGCGTGTGCCAGGATTTGGACTACGTGGTGGCACTGGGTGCTCGCATCAAGGCTGCTGGCTTCCAACTGATGCTCGACTTCCACTATAGCGACAGTTGGGCCGACCCTGTCAAGCAATATACCCCCGACTCGTGGAAGAATCTTAGCGAGGAAGAACTGCCAGGCAAGGTCTATGAGTACACGCGCGACTGTCTGCAAGCCATGGTGGCTGCCGGCGCTGCACCCGACTATATCCAGACAGGCAACGAGATCTCTTACGGCATGCTGTGGGGACCAGTAGGTACCTCAAGCGGCCAACTCAAGAAACTGAACGTGAGTGATCAGGCCTCGGTGACACGTTTTGTCAACCTTTTGAATCATGCCAGCCAGGCTTGCCGTGAGGTGTGTCCCGATGCCAAAATCATCATCCACACCGAACTGGTGCGCAACATATCGCTGCTCAACAGTTATTACAAGGCAGTGGCACCCGTCGATTACGATATCGTCGGACTGAGTTATTACCCCTACTATCACTACGGGTTCAACTATCTTGAGAGTGCCATCACCAATGTCATGAACAACACAGCATGTGATGGTAAGGAAATCATGATTGTCGAGACTGGCTACTACCACAAGTGGCAACCCGATAACATCAACTTTGACTACTCTGACATTTATCCCATCAGCAATGAGGGACAGCGTGCCTTCACGGCTGACATGATTCAGCGGCTGCTCAAATATCCACGTGTCACAGGTTTGTTCTGGTGGTGGCCCGAGGCCAACGAGTATGGCTTGGACTGGGCAACTAAGCGCGTGACCGACGGGTGGTACAATGCTAGCCTGTGGGACAATGAGAATGGGCGTGCGCTGCCTGCACTCTACGAGTTGGCGGCCTTTGCTCCCCGAGTCACAGGCGATGTCAATGGTGACGGCAAGGTTGATATCACCGATGTTAACATCGTCATCAACATCATGCTAGGCAAGGCCCAAAATGTGGATGCCGCTGATGTGACGGGCGAGGGCTCAGTTGATGTGAGCGACGTCAACGCCGTGATCAACATCATGCTGGGCAAGTAACCCCCTGCACATATTACAAAAAGATCCGTTACGAAAAAATCGTAACGGATCTTTTGTAATATGTGTCCTATAACTAGAACGCGAGGATGAGGGTGCCGCGGGCAGGAAGGGTGATGTCGTGAGTCAGGTCAATGTCACGACCAGTGGGCACGTCGCGGGCAAGGTCAGCATCGCCGATGACCTCAGCATATCGGGCAACCGGCATGGTGCGTGGTTCTTCGGCCCCATTGACAATGGTCATGATAGTGGAGTGGTCACCCAGATTGCGCGTGAGCACATAGATGCCGTTGTAGGGAATGAATTGCTTCTGCTGCCCCTGGATGATGCACAGATTGTCCTTGCGCCAGTGCAACACTGTCTTGAGCCAGTTGAACATATCGTTCTCCTCGGCTGTGCGGCCAGCCTCGGTGAAAGCACTACGCTCATCGCCCGGGAATCCGCCGATGAAGTCCTTGCGCACATAACCGTCGGTGATGCGCTTGGTGCCATTCATCAGCACCTCGCTGCCGTAGTAGAGTTGCGGGATGCGATTGACTGTGAGCAATAGTGCTAAAGCCTGTTTGAGCCGAGCGGCATCGTGCCCCTCCTTGAGGAAGCGGTCGGTGTCATGGTTCTCGATGAATGCCATCACGCTCTTAGGATTGGGGTAGAGATAGTCAAACACCAGACTGTTGTACACGCGGTTGAAGCCACGCCACTGGCCGTCGGTAGGCTCAATGCTGGCCGAGTCCATCATGGCGTAGAACGAGAAGTCCATCACCGTGTTGAGGTAACTGTTATCCTGAGCGATCTTGCTATCGCGTTGCCAAGCGGCGGTATAAGCGGGGTTCTCAAACCACGTCTCACCCACGACGTTGAAGTAGGGGTACTCGCGGTCGAGGGTTCGCATCCAGCGGGCCATCGGCTCGGCGTAGGCGTAGGGGTAGGTGTCCATACGGATGCCGTCGATGCCCACGGTCTCAATCCACCAGATGCTGTTCTGAATCAGGTAGTTCATCACATGCACATTGTTCTGGTTGAGGTCGGGCATGGTTGAGACAAACCAGCCCTGGACGGTCTCCTGCAGGTCGATGTCGCTGGCATAGGGGTCAAGCACCGGTGCCAAACGGTAACTGGTCTGCTTGAAGCTGGTGCCGCGCGAGTCGCTGGTGCCCTTCGACTCCTTGAGCCACTCGTGCAGGTTGAACCAGTCGTTTGAAGGCATGTCGGCCACCCAGGGATGCTCAAATCCACAGTGGTTGAAGATCATGTCCATCACCACCTTCAGCCCCCGGGCATGTGCCTCATCCACCAGACGGCGATACTCATCGTTGGTGCCAAATCGTGGATCCACACGGTAGTAGTTGGTGGTGGCATAGCCATGATAGGTGTCGTTGGTGAATCCTACAGGCGAGTCATTCTCCAGCACAGGGGTGAACCACAATGCCGTTACACCCAGTTCGTTGAGGTAGTCCAGATGTTGGCGGATGCCCTCCAGGTCACCGCCGTGGCGCACGCTGGGCTTCGAGCGGTCGCAGGTAGTGCTGCGCATGCCTGCCACCACATTGTTGCTTGGGTCGCCATCGGCAAAGCGGTCGGGCATGAGCATGTACAGCACGTCGGCATTGGTGAAACCGTAGCGCTCCGATCCCTTCTTCTCGCGGGCCTTGAGGGTATATTTCACTGTCTTCTTCTGCTTGCCTTGCTTGAACTTCAGCTCCATCACGCCGGGCTGGGCACCGCGTGTGCTCAGATAGATGAGCAGATAGTTGGGCGAGTCGAGCCGCACCAGACTGTCGATACTGACGCCGGCATAGTCGGTAGTGACCTCGGCATCACGGATGCCCTGGCCGTAGACCATCAGTTGCACCGACGGCACAGCATTGTCCAGCCCCACATACCAGTCGGTGGGCTCGATGCGGTCGACCTTGATCGCCGCCTGCATGGTGGCGACTGCTGCCACCAGCGTGAGTAATATTGCTTTCTTCATTGTGTTGTATTGTTAAATCAAGTTGAGAAACCGTCAATTGTGGAAGATGAGTGCCGACTGGGCAGGAACGTTGACAGTAGTGCCACTGAAGGTGTCTAGGCCGCTGTTCCTGATTTGGCCATCACGGCACACGATGGTGTAGTTGCCGTCGGGCACGGTGATGGTGCGAGACTGGCGATTGGCGTTGAGCACGACATAGATGTCCTGCCACATGTCGCCACCGGCATGATCCTTGAGGCGATAGGCCACCACACAGTCCTGTGTGGGCAGGAACTCTAGGTGGCGTCGCACGAGGTCGGCGTCACCCAGTCTGAAGGCCGGATGTGCTTTGCGCAGGGCGATGAGGTCGCGGTAATACTCCATCACTTGAGGGTAGCGCTTGAGGTTGTTCCAGTCCAGGTGGTTGACCGAGTCGGGACTGTTGTAGCTATTGTGCACCCCTTTCTTGTCGCGCAGCATCTCCTCGCCACTGAGCATGAACGGAATGCCCTGCGAGGTCATCACTGCCGTCTGCGCCAGCAGGTCCAGACGGATGAGTTCGTCTTGCGTGATGCCCTTGACGCTGGCACGCAAACGGTCGACCAGGCACATGTCGTCGTGACAACTGACGTACGCTATCATCTGTGTGGGCTGCGTGGCCCATGCTGCTTTGCTATAGTTGACACGGGTCATGTCCACTTGCGGGTGCTGGATGGCACCGGCAATGCCAAACTTGACGCTCTCCTCGTTGCCCTTGACACCGCCCAAGAATGCGGCTTTGTCATCGCCATCCCATGGACCTCGCAGGCCGTCGCGCATCTCGTCGCTGAAGGCCGCGATACCCGGCATCTGGCTGATGTTGGCCTTCATGGCCAGCATACTCTGTGGCAGGGCACAGTTGCCTGCCGACCAGCCTTCGCCATAGATGAGCACATCGGGCAGTTCCTTGCGCAACCGGTTCATCGTCTTGATGTCATGGATACCCATCAGATCGAAGCGGAAACCGTCGATGTGGTACTCCTTGACCCAATACTTGCAACAGTCGATGATGTAGTCGCACATGCGAATCTGCTCACTCGCCGTCTCGTTGCCACAACCGCTGCCGTTGCTGTAAGTCCCGTCGGCATTCTTGCGATAGTAGTAACCGGGACGGGTGCGCTGAAACGCGCTGTTGTCGATGTCGAACGTGTGGTTGAACACCACATCAAGAATCACCTTGATGCCTGCCTTGTGCAGGGCCTGCACCATGCGTTTGAACTCGTGGATGCGTGCCACCGGGTCATTGGGATTGGTCGAATAACTGCCCTCGGGCACCCAGTAGTTGACTGGGTCATAGCCCCAATTGTACTGTGGCTCATTGAGTCGCGTCTCATCGACCGACGCATAGTCATAAGACGGCAGGATGTGGACTGCATTGACACCCAACTTCTTCAAGTGGTCGATGCCGTTGCGCTCGGTTAGGGCCAGATACTTACCGGGATAAGTAAATCCTCCCGAGGGGTCAATCGAGTAGTCGCGATGATGCATCTCATAGATGACCAGGTCTTTGTGGGCAATGACCGGCGAGCGGTCTTTGTTCCAACGCTTGGGGTTGGTATCCTTCATGTCGATGATAGCGCCACGCTGTCCGTTGATACCCACTGCCATGGCTCTGACACCTTGTGTCTCACCCAGCCATCGGCCATCCTTCTTGACATTGAAAGTGTAGAACTTGCCCTTGAGATCCTCATAGATGATGGTACACCACAGCATCGACTTGTCGTTGATGATGGGGCTCGTGCAGTATTTTGCCATCGATTCCGACTTGACAGGTGTGCCCCCTGTTGCCGTGTCATAGATGTTAAGCATGACTTCCTGGGCATCGTTGTCGGTCATCAACTGAAAAGAGGTACTCTTTTTTGAGTACTTGACCTCGGGGTCGTGAAACTTGGGCTCGGCTGTAAATGACGTCATCAACTGCGCTTGGATGGGCATCATGATTAGCATAGCCAGCATCAGTAATATGCAGTGTTTCATCTTAATCAATTAAGAGTTTAATATTAATAGAACAAAGAGAGGGGCTGTGTAGGCCCCTCTAGAGTTAGCGACCTGCGTTGCGCACCAGTTCACGCACCTGTACATTGAAGGCATCGGCCTGCATCAGTTGCTCGATGGTCATGTGCATGCGGTAGCGCCAGTAGTGGCGGGGATTGGCGGGAATGTTGATGCGCTCGGCATCGGCATTGGGCAGACGCAACGACTCGTCCATCGCCAGCCAGTCTTGCAGCGACAGCAGGCACAGCATCGAGGGCGAGGTCAGGTGGTTGGACACGATGTCGCGAGCCAGCCAACCCGGCATGGGGTGGGGAGCCTCGTCGCCGCGCCACAAGATGATGTTGTAGTACTGCTGGGCGCGCTCGCGATCTTCGTCCCACCACTGGCGCAGGGTGCTCATGTCATGGGTCGAGATAGTGGCTACCGACCGATAGGGGTTCTGGTTCAGATTGCCGAACACCAGTTTGTCATCCTTGGGCATCGATTGAATCTCAAGGCTGAGGATGCGCAGTTCATTCATCACCCATGCCACACAGTCGGGCACCATGCCCAGGTCCTCGGCACACACCAGCATGCGGGTGGCTTCGACCAGGCGAGGCAACTTCTTCATTGCCTCATGATACCAGAAGTCGTTGTTGCGGCGATAGTAGTAGTCGTTGTACAGCCTGTTGAACGCCTGCTTGTCGTTGTCGTACAGAGCCTCGTAGATAAAGTCGGTCTGCACGGCAATGCGCGGGTGATAGAGGTTGGGATCCTTGCGGTCGCGCACAAACAGCACATCGCTGATGAGCGCATACAGCCCGTCACGCACCCAGATGTCCTCCTCGTCGGTACGCCCGGCAAAGGCTTTCTCCACTTTGCGCTGAGTGTCATAGTCGGGGCGCATGCGCCAGATGTCATCGTGTACACGCTCGACATAGCGCTCACGCACCTCCTGAGCATGTGGACCGAAGATGCGATCCAGCACCCAGTCGGCAATGAACGGACGAGTCATCAGTTCCTCCTGGAAGTTGAGCCCATAACTGCGTATCTCGTCGGCACTCATGCCCTGCGAGGGCGAGAACTGCCCAAGCAAGCCGTGGACGGCATCAATGGGAATCTCCCAGATGCGGAAGAAGCCCAGCACATGGTCGATGCGATAGGCATCGAAGTATTGCGACATCTTGCGGAAGCGCTTGACCCACCACGAGCAGCCGTCGGCCAGCATAGCATCCCAGTTATAGGTGGGGAAGCCCCAGTTCTGGCCATTGACCGAGAATGCATCTGGTGGTGCGCCCGCTTGCCCGTTGAGGTTGAAGTAGCGTGGCTCGACCCAGGCCTCGACACCATCACGGCTGATGCCGATGGGGATGTCGCCCTTGAGGATGACCTGCTTGCTGCGGGCATACTCGTGGGCACCGCGCATCTGGCGGTCGAGGCAGAACTGGACGAAGTACCAGAACGACACCTCCTTGTAGATGCGAGTGCGGCCATTGCTCATGGCTGCAATCTCATGTTCTTCGAGCGTGTGGTGGTCGGGCCAGTCGTTGAAGCAAGCCGTGCCATAGAGGTCACGATAGTGGCAGAATGCTGCGTAAGGCACTAGCCAGTCTTTGTTGGCCTTGAAGAAAGCCTTGAACTCGTCACTGCGCAATGTCTCAGCACCCTCTTGGGCAAAAATCTCGCGCAAATAGGACAATTTAGCCTCATTGACGCGCTCATAGTCAATCTGTGGCAGCGCATTTAGTTCGCGGCGCAGGGTCTCGTAGTAGTCGGCGCGGGTCTTGTCGGCCAGCGGCGGCAACTGGTTGAGGTCGCAATACTGGGGATGCAGGGCATAGATGCTGATGCTGTTATAGGGGTAACTGTCCTGCCAGGTGTGGGTGATGGTCGAGTCATTGATGGGAAGCACCTGCAGGGCACG
>Ga0310695_10004673_pt1 | contig 24885 bp, 10 predicted proteins | sample RumenRJG_04DNA_FD_203882 | JGI IMG/M metagenome (GOLD analysis project Ga0310695, IMG submission 203882) | Bovine rumen microbial communities from Lethbridge, Alberta, Canada - RJG_04 (v2) (version 2) | ecosystem: Host-associated > Mammals > Digestive system > Stomach > Rumen | place: Canada...
AACGCATTGATTATAAGTATTAAGGGTACTTATAAAGTTACAAAATTTCGAGGTCTTTTGCAAGTTTAATTAATTGATAATCAACAAGATACAGCGATAATTTTCAAAAATTGTCATGTGCTAAAAAACATAACAATGAATGTAAAAACGGATAAAATTAATCAAAGGGCATCTTTTTGTCGGGAGTGAAATTCGTATTTTTTAGTTCTTTATTAATCCATGGGGACTATTGGATGAAATAATCCCTCCTATCTCCTGAGGATTGCTGTCTGCGGGAGGAAATCTAAACGTCCGCTCGCCTTCGGGTCGAAAAAAGGCACTCAGACTCACGATTATTTTGTTTTGGAGCTCATTACCACAAACGCCCGATAAAATACGACTATCTTCCGCAAGTCGGCAGGTGGATTCCGTATGTTTGTCTAAAAAAATGGAACTGCTATGAATCTTAAACGGAAAGCATTTGTCGCCGCCTTTCTACTGCTTTTGTCGAGCTTCGGGCTATATGCCCAGAAGATTGTTGTAAAAGGCATCGTGATGGATGATGAGGGCCTTCCATTCCCGGGAGTTGGAATTGTTGAAAGCGGCACTACGAACGGAGTCGCCGCCGACATGGAGGGGCGGTTCACCATAAAAGTCAATGCTGGTGCAACCCTCGAATTCTCTTCCATCGGATATGAGACCCTGCGAAAAACTGTCGGAGACAGAAATGTTTCCGATATGAGGGTCTCCCTCAGCCAGGAACTCGACAAACTGGATGAAGTGGTAGTTATCGGCTACGGATCCCAAAAGAAGGTTGCCCTGACCGGCTCCCTGTCAACCGTCGAAACAGACGAGCTGGTGAAGGCGGCGGGAACCAATCTGGCCAATGCCCTGGCTGGAAACCTCACGGGTTTCTCTTCCATCCAGCTATCAGGCCAGCCGGGCGCTGACGATCCCACTATTTTTGTCCGAGGTATCGGGTCCCTGGATGTGGAACGAGCAACACCTTTGATGATGGTCGATGGCGTGGAGCGCTCCTTTAACCGCTTGGATCCAAACGAGGTGGAAAGCATCACCGTCTTGAAAGACGCTTCGGCAACCGCAGTATTCGGCGTACGTGGAGCAAATGGCGTCATCCTCGTCACCACCAAGCGGGGAAGTGCCGGTAAAATGTCGGTTTCAGTGTCTTCTGAAGCCGGATTCCAGCGACCGATTCGCTTGTACAAGTACTGCAACAGTTACGAATACGGAATGGTTTATAACGAGAGCCGTCTGAACGACGACCCTACTCTGACGCCGGACGAACTCCCTTTCAAGCAAGACGTTCTCCAAGCTTTTCAGGACCATTCGCAGCCGCTCATTTATCCAGATACTGACTGGCAGAAGTATCTGTTGAAAGATGCCGCCTTCCAGACTAAACACAATGTATCCGTCTCCGGAGGCACTAAGAACGTGCGGTTCTTCACCTCCATCGGCTACATTTCTCAAGACGGTCTGTACAAGTCTTTCGACACGGATTATGATTCCAATATCCGCTACAACCGGTATAACTGGCGCGCCAATCTGGACATTGACATTACCCGCACCACCACGATTTCGGTCAATATGGGAGGCAGGATCGAGGACAACCGGACTCCTATCACCAAGGATGCCGGGAAGTTCGACCCTCAGCTGTATTTCGCCTTGCCGTTTGCCGGCGCGGGCCTGCACGATGGAAAGTGGATACGCTCATCCGACCTTTACCTTCCGTTCACTTCAGGTGCCATCCTGAACGGCGATGCTTTTGAACAATATTATGGAAAAGGATATCAGAGGGTTGCCAGAAACGAAGTCAACATGGACCTTATCCTCAAGCAGCGCCTGGATTTCATCACGCAAGGATTGTCCTTCTCCGCAAAGGGATCATATAACGGCTTCTTTACCCATACCAAGAAATGGAGCAAGCAGGAGCCGGTGTACACGGCTCATTTGGACGAAGATGGTGAGTTGTTCTATCGTAGAACACGGGAAGAGACGAATCTTTCCTATTCCGAAGGCAGCGGCAAAGGGCGTGACTGGTATCTGGAAGCCAGCATGAATTACGACCGTACCTTCAGGGGTCATCACGTTACCGGTCTTGTCTTGTACAACCAGTGGAAACAGCAATATCCTGGAGCTGCCGGTTATACCTATCCTGCGATTCCCAGAGGTTACGTCGGCCTTGTGGGTCGTCTGACCTATGATTATAAGAGCAGGTACCTGTTCGATATCAATGTCGGTTACAACGGTTCGGAGAACTTCGCTCCCAAAAAGAGATACGGCCTGTTCCCGGCAGTTTCGGCCGGATGGGTTATCTCAGAAGAAAAGTGGATGAAAAACCAGTCCTTGGTCAACTTCCTGAAAATCCGCGGGTCTGTCGGCCTGGTCGGCAACGACCTCGTCAACGGCAAAGAAAGGTTCTACTACCTTCCTTCCGAATACGACCCCAACGCTTCGGGATACAATTTCGGAACAGGCATCACCACCCTGCTGCCCACAGCCGTGGAGAAGAAGATCGGCAACGAAGGCGTGACTTGGGAGAAATCCCTGAAATATACCGTCGGACTTGACTTCAGAATGCTCAGGAACCGGCTTTCCGGATCCTTGGACCTCTTCAAGGAACATCGCTGGGATATCCTCACCACCGTCAAGACCACACCGGCCTTCATTGCTGTGGATCTTCCGGTTGTCAACCTCGGCAAAGTGGATAACCGCGGATTTGAACTGGAACTGGGATGGAAAGACAAGATCGGCGGAAAGTTCGGTTACCGTATCAAGGGAAATATCTCCTATGCTCACAACACCATCATCGAGATGGACGAGGTGCCGAAAGAATATCCCTGGCAGGTTGAAACCGGACGGTCCGTGGGCCAGAATTTCGGATATGTATTCGATGGATTCGTTACAGATGCGGATATTGCTGCGGGCAATCTGCTTAACCAGCATACTGACCTGCATCCCGGTGATGCCAAATATGTGGACCTGAACAACGACGGAGAAATCACCACCGTGGACCAGAAGGCCATCGGATACACCAAATATCCTGAATTGACCGGAGGCCTCAATCTGGGCTTCGACTTCTTCGGATTCGATTTCAGCATGCTCTGGAGCGGAGCCGCTCTCGTGTCGAGATATATCAACACTGCCCTTCGCATCCCATTCGGGCCCACGCAGCTCCTTCCGCTGCAGCGGTGGATCTATGATGGAAGATGGACTGCGGAGACCGCATCGACGGCCACGCTCCCGCGTGTCAGCACGAATTCCATCACCAACAACTACACTTTGGACAGTTCCCTCTGGTTGAGGAATGCAGCCTATCTGCGCCTTAAAAACGTGCGTCTGGGTTACTCCTTCCCATCCTCAATGCTGAAACAGGCCGGGATACGCGGACTCCGCCTTTATGTGTCGGCCGAGAATGTCCTGACGATAGACTCATATAAGATCAGCGACCCGGAGAACACCGACCGCTCCTACCCGCTGCAGACCACCTTCACCGCCGGTGTGAATTTAACATTTTAACGCCAAGAGGTATGAAAGTTAAGTTTATTTCTACAATACTATCGATGGCAGCGCTTTTCTGCGCAGGCTGCCAGGACTTGAAACTTGGTGACGACTTCCTGGAAAAAGCGCCCAGTGGCGAAGTGGACATCAACACTGTTTACGGCGATGCCGTCTATGCCCGCCGCGCCCTCTGGGCCGCATACAGGACGCTTCCTTACGGACTGACTACAACTGTCATGAGTTGCATGTCCGGCGATATCCTCGAGTGCATCACGGATCTCAACCACTCCTATTTCGGGTATTCCTACACCGGAGGTACCATTTATTATAATGGTTCCGTAACGGCGGATCTGGAGAATACCTCGCAGGCAACGAAGTATTCCTATACCAAGGAAACCAACTGGGATGGAATACGCAAAGCGTGGCTCTTCATAGAGAATGTGGACAGGGTTCCGAATATGGAGGAGGCAGAAAAGAAGAGACTGAAAGCTGAGGCCAAAGTTATCATCGCCATTCACTATACCCAGCTCTTCCGGCATTTCGGCGGAGTCCAGGTGGTGGATCATGCCTATGATCCCAATGAGGATCTCAAATTACCCCGCTCTACGGCTAGGGAGACCCTTGATTTCATAGTTGGTTTGCTTGACGAGGCCATTCCGGACCTTCCGTGGCATTTTTCGGAGACCGAATCTGTGGAACAGGACGGCCGGATGACCTCGGCTGGAGCCATGGGACTCAAGGCACGTGTCCTCCTCTTCGCAGCAAGCCCCCTTCTTAACTCAGATACTCCCTATATGGACGGAGAAGCGGCTGAAAAACAGCTGACCTGGTTTGGAGGCTACGATCCGGAGCTTTGGGAGCGTGCCTATAAAGCCCATGCCGATTTCTTTGACGCCCTTGCCCTGAATGGGGGCTACTCCCTGGTGCAGGCGGACGGTTCAATGACGGTCCGGCAGGCTTTCCGGAAAGGTTACTTTGAAAGGGCGAATGGCGAAACGCTCATCTCCCACCGTCCTTCCAACGGGTTCATCAAGTTCACCAGCCTTGGAAACTGGTGGGACAGGGAATACTTTTTTGCGCAGGCGGCCGGAGACTACGGCATTGCGGGGCCCACTCAGGAACTAGTGGACTACTTCGGCATGGTGAACGGCCGGAGCATAAAGGATCCGGCTTCCGGATATGATCCGAAAGCACCTTATGTCAACAGGGATCCCCGCCTCTACGAGACCGTCGTATGCAACGATACGGATTACTGCGGAAGGACCGCCTGGGTATATCCCATAACAGGCCCCAGGGTCGGAATTGATGAAAGGACTGACTGGGATGATCCGTTCGGCGGATACGCTGACTGGAAAACCGGATACAGGCTCCGCAAATTCCTCCTTGACGGTGTCGCAAACAGCCCCTGGCAGCCTACGGAACTGGCAGGAAAGGAAGTGTCCTGGCCCTATCTCAGGCTCCCGGAGCTCTATCTCGGAATGGCCGAGTGTATTTATCAGACCAACCGTGGTGTTAGCGAAGCCGCCCAATACGTGGACATCCTGAGGGACCGCGTCGGTGTTGGGCATATCATACCGGGAGAAGATTTCATAGACCAGTTGCTGAGCGAACGCGTCTGCGAACTCGCATTCGAGGAGTGCCGCTGGTTTGACATGGTCCGCTACAAGCGGGAAGACATATTCAGGAAGAAACTGCATCGCGTAGACGTCAAACGTACCGACTCCAAGCCCCAGGCCTCTCCCGGAACCTATGTTTACGACTTTTCCCAGGAGCTCGCCAACGGCACACGCTTCTGGCAGGATAATTTCTCCCCCAAATGGTATCTCAGCGCAATCCCCAGTGATGAGGTGCGCAAATCCTCCGGTGTTCTGGTCCAGAATCCGGGATGGTAATTTATAACTGAATGCTGCTCAAAATGAAAAGAACCCATATCATTCTGCTCTTCAGCCTGGCCGTCTTTGCGGCTCCGGCTCTGCATGCCCAGTCTTATGAATTCCCGGACAGTTTTGTCCAGGACTCCGTGGGAGTTCTGTACGGACAGAGCCGGGCCATGGTTACAGTGGGGGGAGACCAGCTGATGAAGACCTCATCCCTTTCTCCCACCAATTCCCTGTATGGCCTGATTCCGGGCATTTCCGTTATGTCAAACGGCGGATTCAACGGCAATGCCTCTTTCTATTTCAGAGGAAAGGCCAATCCTTTAATCCTTGTCGATGGCGTGGAACGTACACTGAATTCCCTGGCCAACGAGGAGATAGAGAACATCGTGGTATTGAAGGATGCCGCTTCCCAGGCCCTTTATGGAATGAAGGCCTCGGCCGGCCTGGTCCTGGTTACCACCAAGCGTGGAAAGCCGGGAAAGAAGTTCGGCGTGTCTTATGATTATTCACTTGGTACGCCTACGGCTCTTCCCGACTGGGTGGATGCCGGAACGTATGCCGAAGCCGTTAATTTCGCTCTTTCCCGTGAGGGCCAGCCTGCCCGTTATACTCCGGGGGAGATAGATGCTTATAGAAACGGCACGTTCCCGGAATACTATCCCAACGTGAACTGGCTCGACAAAACCCTGCGGGATTACAGCGACATCCATCAGCTTACTCTCACTGCCAATGGAGGCGATGACAGGATCCAATACTTCTCGATGCTCAAGTACTCCAATATCCAGGGTCTCATCAAGGAGTCTCACGCCCAGCCCGAATACTCAACTCAATTGACCCATTCGGCGCTGAGTGTCAGAACCAACCTGGACATCCGAGTTTCCAGATCCACTTCCGCCCATGTCAACCTGCTCAGCAAGATTTACGAGAACAATACGCCGGGCAGTGTTTCGGCGGCCGACTTGATGAACATCCTTTACCAGCTTCCCTCCAATGCCTACCCGGTGCGTTACGAAGACGGAGTCTGGGGCGGACGGAACGGCAATTCCCTGAATCCGGTAGCCCAGAGTTCCTACACCGGCTATACCACCTATCATACCCGGACGCTCTATGCCGATCTGGGCATAGACCAGAAACTGGATTTCATCACTTCGGGGTTGAGTGCCTTCGCCAAGGGAAGCGTGGATATCATTGCCCAGAACAAGGACGCCCGCTCAAAGAAATTCCTGTACCAGACCAAATTCGGAACTTTGGCCACAGACGGAACGGGAAATCCGTACATCGAAGAAGGGAAAACCATCCAGTACGGGGAAGAAGAGTATGAACTGGGCTTCTCTTCCTCATTGAACGACATGAAGCGCGGGACCACGATCCATACCGGTTTCAATTACCGGAAGCAGTCCCGCGACCATATTGTGAACAGCTCGCTTTTCTATAGGCTGAGCAAGTATGTCGGGCTTGGAAAGGGTACGACCTTCGCGAACCAGGGAGCTTATGCCTTCATGGACTATGGCTACAAAGGCAAATACTCTGCAGCCCTGACCCTGGCCTACGCAGGGACGAACCGTCTTCCTGCAGGAAGACGCTGGGGATTCTTCCCGGCATTGAGCCTGGGCTGGAGGATGGACAGGGAATTCAGTCTCCCCTCCATACAGAAACTGAACCTGCGCGCTTCTGCAGGCCTGGTCGGCAACGACAATGTTACCCAGGATCTGGAAAAGTACCAGTTTACGTCAGGATCCTCCTTCATTTTCTCCAACGACATGGTTTCCTATCCCGGGATGAAGGAATCATCCCTGCCGAGCGCGTACTACACATACGAGAAATCGGCAAAGTTCAATCTTGGGCTCGATATGGACGCTTGGAACCTGGTATCCTTCACGGTGGACGGATTCTATGAGAGGAACTATGACAGATTGGTCAGCGGCGGTAACGTAGTATCCAGTATGATAGGCGTGACCCTTTCCGATGTGTCTAAAGGGATTGTCGATTATTATGGTTTCGAAACTGCGCTCTCCTTCCATCGGAAGGTCGGCGACTGGAAGTTCGACGTCGGAGGCAATTTCAGTTTAGTAAAGAATAAAATCATCAACCAGAACGAAGTGTTCAGGAAGTACGACTACCAGAAGCGGACCGGCCACATGACCGGCCAGCTCTGGGGCCTCGAAGTCCTCGGATTCTTCAATTCCCAGGAAGAGATCGACAGCAGCCCCAGGCAGATGTTCTCCGAGGTTTATCCAGGAGACTACAGGTACAAGGACCAGAACGACGACGGTGTGGTGGATGAATACGACACCGTCCCTCTGGGAAAGAACGGCACATTCCCTGAAATGTATTATGCCTTCCACCTGGACCTCTCATACAGGAACATAGGCTTCAGCGCCTTGTTCCAAGGGGTGGGGAACTACAGCATCAACCTGACCACCACGGGCATGTACCGTCCTCTGATCAACGGAGCGAACTTGTCCAGGACTTATTGGGACAATTGCTGGAAGGCTGGTATGAATACCGCAATCTATCCCCGTCCCACTACCACCGGAAGCGACAATAACTACCGGGCAAACAGTGTCTTCATCTCTGACCGGTCATATCTGAAGTTGAGGAATGTGGAGCTTTGGTACCGGATTCCATCCAGGGCGTACAGCAAGGTGTCCCGCCCTGAAATCAAGCTGTTCCTTAGAGGAACCAACCTCTTCAGCATCGACAATATCGATGTACTTGATCCGGAGGTTCTGGGTGTATCCTATCCCTTGCTCAGGACGTTCCAGACAGGATTCAGTTTAACTTTCTAAAACGGAAGAAGATGAAAAAGTTACTTCTATTCATATCGGGTTGCCTTCTTTTCAATGCCTGCTCTTTTCTGGACTATAATGAGTATTCCGGCTACGATAAAGAGGATGTTTACACGAGTTTCGACCGGGTAAAAAGGTCTCTGACCAACATCTACGCATATATCCCTTCCGCTTACGGAACTATCGACGGGGCCATGCGTGCAGCCGCCTGCGATGAGGCTGTCTATGTGGACAACCTTTGCAATATCTACAGCATGAACAACGGGAGCTGGTCTCCTACCAAGACTTTTGACACACGTCTCAGTCTCTATAACGGCATACGTGCGGTCAATCTTTTCCTTCAGGAAGTCCTTGGCCAGGAATTCGACGACCTCAAAAATCAGGAAACCTATGAGACCTATATGGCGCAGTTTAATTACTATCCATACGAGGCCAGGTTCCTACGCGCATTTTTCTATTTCGAGTTGATGCGCCGATACAAGAACGTTCCCATCATTACGGAAGTCCTGACCGAAGAAGAGGCTAATAAACTGGTACCAAATTCCGTCGATGAAGTCGTGGAATTCATATCCGAGGAGTGCGACATTTTAGCCGCCAACCTTCCTGAGAACTATGATAAAGTTCCCAACAGTGAGATAGGACGTGCTACCAAAGGGGCAGCCATGGCTCTGAAAGCCAGGACCCTTCTCTATGCGGCAAGCCCCTTGTTTAATGATGATGACGACCGTACCAAATGGAAAACCGCGGCCCGTGCTGCCGGAGCCCTCATCAACAAGGCCGACTCGTACGGCTACCTTCCGCTGCCGAAGCTTTCCAACCTTTGGAACAAGAACTACCTGCAGAACAACGAGTTGATATTCGGAAGGATGGAAGCCCCAGCCAACACCTTTGAGGCGGCCAACTTCCCTGTAGGAATCGATGGCGGCGGAAAGACAGGTCACTGCCCCACACAGAATCTGGTGGACGCCTTTGAGACCAAGTCGGGAAAGCCTATAAAGAAAACGGATTATGCTGAGAAAGACCCCGCCTATACTGATACCAAGGACCAGCACGACCCGTTCTCCAACCGCGATCCCAGGCTGGAAGCGACGATAGCCGTCAATAATTCCAACTGGGTTTACGACGAGCCTCTGGAATGCTGGTATGGCGGAAAAAGCGGGAAACCAGTCAAACATGCCTCCCTCACGGGTTACTATCTGAAGAAATATGTGGATGGCACCATCAGCCTGAAAGCCGGAAACACTTCCAAGAAAAACCATGTATGGACCTATTTCCGTTATTCTGAAGTGCTTCTGAACTATGCGGAGGCGATGGTGGAAGCCTATGGTGACTTCCAGTACAAGAACCCTCCTTCCCTCCCGCTTTCTGCTCTCGAGGCAGTCAACATGGTGCGGGCCCGTCAGGAAGTTCAGATGCCTCCATTCGAAAGCACTATGACAGTGCCTCAGTTCAAGGCTAAGCTGCGGAACGAGAGGATGGTGGAACTTGCCTTTGAAGACCACCGTTTCTGGGACATCAGGCGCTGGAAAATTGCCGATCAGACCACGGAAATATATGGAGTGGACATTGTTAAGGAAGGTCATACTTTCACCTACACAAGGACCCTGGTGGAATCCCGCTACTGGGACGACAAGATGTACCTCTACCCCATTCCTGATTCGGAACTATACATCAATCCCTCATTGGGACAGAATCCCTTATGGTAAACAACAATGAATAAAATGATACTTTACTCTGCATTCTTATTAGTCGGACTGACCGCATCATCTTTGAGCGGGTGCTCGGACAAACCCGCCCTGAAGGTGGAGTATGAAGAGGCCGAACCGGCGGAGGATCCCAACGAAGATAACACTCCTCTGAGAGAGAATACGCTTACATATTATTTTGATTCTGACAAAGGGAGCGACTCGGGTGACGGCCTCTCGGAGGCCAAGGCGTGGAAATCCCTGTCCAAGCTCCAGGGAGTGAAACTCCTCGCCGGCGACCGTGTGCTGCTCCGTAGAGGTGCCACCTTCAATGAAGTGCTCCTGGTCAGTGAGGCGGCTGGTACAAAGAAACAACGGGTGACCGTATCTACTTACGGGACGGGCGACAAACCCAAGATCGTCGCCCCGGACGGCTCGCAGTACGCCGTGCGGTTGAATAATTGTATTTATACGACCCTGGAGGACTTGGATGTCATGAACCATGGCAGTAACGCCGACCTTAAAGACAGGATGGGTGTCAATATCCATCTGCAGGATTTTGGAAGGGCGTGCGGTACCGAACTGAAGGGCATAGATATCCACGATATCAACGGCGTGCTCTGGAAGGGACAGGGGGCCGGTGTGGCCATCCGCTTCACCCTGAGCAAGAATTCTGTCATCAATTACTGGGACGGAATCCTGATTGAAGGCTGCACCATACGCCGCTGCACCCGCAACGGGGTTTCCTTCTCCGGAAACTATGAGCGCGGCCACTGGTACCCCCATCTGAATGTTGTCATCCGCGAGAATCTGATAGAAGATGTGCCCGGAGATGGCATCGTGGTGGATGCCTGCGACGGGGCCATAGTGGAGTACAACCTGATGCGGCATTGTACGGATCCCTGGGGAGACCAGCATAATGCCTCGGCCGGCATGTGGCCCTGGTCTTCGGACAATACCATCATCCAGTTCAACGAAGTCATAGGCCAGAAGACCACCTGGGATGCCCAGGGTTTTGACGCCGACTACAATAATCTGGGAACCATCATCCGCTATAACTACAGTCATGACAATTATGGAGGTTTCCTGCTGATTTGCAACGACGGATCTGCCATGAAAACCTACAGCGCAGGCAACGGCGGCACCCGGGTCTATGGGAACGTCAGTTACAACGACGGCATCAGGCCCAAAAAGCGCGCAAAAGACCAGAAATGGTTCTCACCGCTTATCCATGTCTCCGGCCCCATCGAAGACTGCGTCGTCTATAACAATGTGCTCTGCCGCACCAAACGGGCGGCGGAAGTGCCGAGTCAGGATATACGTTTCCTGGTTTCAGACAGTTGGGGCGGATATCCTAAAGACATCGAATTCCATTCCAACATCTTCTACAGCGAAGAAAGCACGGCTTCTTTCGCGGCTTCCGGAAAAGGCAATGTAGTCATGAACGGCAACTGGTACATGGGATTGTCGTCCAGCGCTTCCTCATCAGCCGCAGACAAGGCGCCGAAGGGCGAGAACGCACTCTTCAGGAAGCTTCTGGATGAGACTGGATCCACACAGGAAGCGCTCATGAAGGGATTCCTCCGCGAGGTGAAGACCAAGACAGCCACTATAATCACAGTCGATAAAGACAAAATCAATCAATTTTTCAAATAACCACACATTATTCAATCACCAATTATTATGAGAACAAGAAATTACCTGGGCGTTATCCTTGCCATTGCAGGTCTTTGCGCTTGTAATCCCAAGGAAGACAACCCTACGAAGGATGACAACTATGTATCCTTCTCTGCAAAGTTCGCTGAGATGACAGAGGGCGTCCCGCAACCGAAAGACATCGTCCTCACCATCGACAACAACGAAATCGCCGTCACTGACGGTAAGTTTGCCTGGGACGTGGAAGAAGATGCTCAGACACATCTCATCAGCGTGTACAACAAAGTTGAAGGCGTCTCCGTAAAGGACGGCGTTATCGAAGTCGCCGGAGCAGGCGCCACCATTCCTTCGCTGGACTGGTTGTTCTTCTACTCGGCAAACAAGAAACTGGGAGCATCCCTCAGCGCGACTCTCCAGCAGAAGACGAAGCAGCTCGACATCATTGTCCGCGCAGTGGGTGGAAAGGCAGGAATGATCCAGGAAGCGACCGCGGAAATAACCGACGTGGCCGGACAGCATGACCCTGCGAACAAACTCTACAAGGGCGCATCAACAGTCTCCGCCAATCTGGAACCCGGCGTGCTGAGCGGCACTCTCTTCGGCGTGATAAGGGTTCTCGGTTTCGTGCCCAACTCCACCAACACCCTGAAACTCAATCTCAAGTACAGTGATGGTTCTACCAGCACGACTTCTGTAGATCTTACCAGCCAGGCGGAGGCCCTCAACGAGGACAAGACCGTCATCAGCCTCATTTCCGTAAACATTGCCGATCTTGGCGAGGCTTCCGAGGCAGCCACTGTCGAAGTTACCGCGGACGGCACCCTCGAAAACAAGGATAACACGGAGGCTGCCGGCACCGGAGACAAGAAACTCACCATCAAGTGGCCCAGCTACAATACCGCTACCCGTCTGGAGGTAAAGGCCAACAACGTTTACTATGTAAGCCCTCTCGGCGCTGCAACCGAAGCAGGACAGGTTACGAATAACGGTTTTGCTAGCCTTCCTGCCAATGGCACCATCGAAGAAGTAGCCATTTACGTGGGATCGGAACGCCTCGTCGCCCCGGTCAACTATATGACTTATGCCGACGGCGTTATCACTATGGAGGACTGCAAGCTGGTCTATAAGCCCGAGCATCTGAGCGACTCCTACATCACTGAGAACGGGATCTTCGTTCAGACCACCGACCTCAGGGTTCCTTCCGGCTTCACCCCCATCGGCGCTGAATTCAACTTTGCAGGAACCTACGACGGACAGGGCTTCTCCATCAGCGGAATGAATTTCTCCGAGGAAGGGAAGCAGGAACAGGCCCTGTTCCGCTACAACAAGGGCACCATCATGAACGTGGTCATCAAGGATTCCAAGATAGTCAATGCCGGTAAGTTCTCCGGCGGCATTGCAGCGAGGAATGACAGCGGTACCGTCAAGAAGTGCATCAGCTACCTCGACCTCACTGTTGCTGTGGACGGCAATGGCGGCGGTATCGTCGGATCCAATGTCACGGGTCTCATCACCGGTTGCGAGTTCCACGGAAAGATCAATGTCCTCAAGAGCGGACTGTGCGGCGGTATAGCCGGTACCAACTACGACGGCGGTATCATCGAGAACTGCCTGAATACCGGATCCCTCGAAGGCACCAGCTATAACGGCGGAGTCGTGGGACGTAACCGCGGTATCCTCCGTGCCTGCAAGAACACCGGTAATCTCACCGTGGCTCAAGGTACCCAGTGGACAGGTGCCGGCGGCGTGGTTGGCAGGAACGACAACAATACCGGCCATGTCATCGCATGCTACAACACCGGCACCATCACCAGCTCCGGAGGCTTCGGCGGTCTCTGCGGCGTTAGCGACGGTGCGGAAACCACCATCACTGCCTGCTACAGCACCGGACTGATCATCCCCAGCACCGATGCCTCACTGGTGGCCCAGGTCGCCGGATGGTTCCTCGGCAGGACCAATAAAAGCTGGGTCAGGTACTGCTACGTTACCTCTGAAGGCCAGCCCCAGACTTCCAACGGCGTCTTTGGCAACGGCCATATAGACCATATCGATATCAAGATCCTGGATGGCGAAGCCCCTGAGTGGCCCACCGAAGATGCAGAGAAGGGTTGGGGAATCTGGAAAGAAGGCTGCGATCCCACCCAGGGCTACTACTGGAAAGACCTTGGAAATCAAGAAACCAAAACTTATCCTAAACTTTACTGGGAAGACTAAACTTCTCCTCTTAGGCACGCCTAAGTGATTTATGATTGCAGCGGTTTCAACCTGATGTTGAAACCGCTGCTTTCAATATGATCTGCCTATATCGGCTATTTGGTATTGAGACTCAAAACATATTGTTTCGGGGTGAGCCCGGTTTTCCGGCGGAAAAGCTCCCTGAAATTCTTCTCATCCTTGAAGCCGCATTTCTCGCAAACCGATGTGACATTCGACTCGCCCTGACGGAAAAGGAGTATTGCCTTGTGTAATTTATAGTCGTTGACAAAGCCTATCAGCGACAACCCGGTAATTGCTCTGATTTTCTTGTACAGGGAAGAATGGCTCATGGCGAGCATGGCTGCCATGGTTTTGACATTGAAATCGTCTTCGGAAAGATGCTGCTCGATTATTTCCTGGCATCGCATAAGGAAGATTCGGTCTTCTTTCAAGATGCTTGGAGTAGAAGCCGTTTTCGCTGTATTGTCAAGAACTTCGGTTTCCTTCTCTTTGAGAAGTTTCTCCAGCCGAACCTTGAGTTCTTTTAGTGATACGGGTTTCAGCAGGTATGTATCGGCACCCTCCTCAAGAGACTTCAGGAGATCTTCTTCGGAATTGCTTCCAGTAAGGACAAGTACCTTGACGAGACTGTATTTTTTGTCCTGGCGTAGCCGCTGCAGGAATTCGTGCCCGCCGGTTCCCGGCATGTCCAGGTCGCATATCACGAGATCCGGAAGCGACTGCTCTACAAGTGCCAGTCCTGTTTCCCCATCATGTGCTTTCAGAATCCTGTAAGAAGATTCCAGGCATCTTTCAAGCAGATCGGTGGTTTCTATGTCATCATCTATGATCAGGATGCTGTGGGCGAAGGCAGGATTGGGGATAGAAATCTGACCTGAGGTAGAATCATCCCGGACATGCCTGTCTTCGTCTTCGATGATGGGGGCGGTATTTTCCGTACTAAGCCCGAACGGAATTGTGAAACTGAAAGAGGATCCTTCGTCCGGTTTACTGTCCACATATATCTTCCCTCCATGAACTTCCACAAAAGACTTAACCATAGCTAGACCTATGCCATCGCCGCTTCCGTGCTGGGTGCTTCTTTTTGTCCTGTAGAAATTATCGAATATCTTGTCTTTGTCTTTGGATGCAATGCCTATTCCGGTGTCGGACACGCAGAAGAATACACCGTCTTTTTTCTCCTCGATCAAAAGGGAGACCCTGCCTCCTTCGTTCGTGTACTTGAAGGAATTCGAAATCAGGTTTCCTAGAATGGACTCAAGTTTCTCTGCGTCATAGGATAGGATTACCGGGTGATCCGGATGTGTGAAGGTAAAAACCAGATTCTTCTTTGAGCAGAGACTCTTGTAATCGATAGCCAGGTTTTCGCAGAATGCGATTACGTCATTCTTCCTAAGTCTAAGGCCAAGATTTGCAGAGTCCAGTTTGCGGAAATCTATGATGCGGTTTATGAGATGCGTGAGTTTCCTGGAATTCCTCATCATCGAATCCAGATAAGCTTTAGGGATGGAAATCTCCGGGCTGTCTTTCTCCCTGAGTGACTCCAATTGGGTGTTTATCAGGAAAGAAGGAGTGCGCAGGTCGTGTGCAATTCTGGCGAAGAAGTCCATTTTCGCCTCATTCACTTCCTTGAGATCCTTTATTCTCTGCTGACGCATGCGGAGGCGGATCAGCAGTGTGGCGGCAGCCAATAAAAGAAGCCCCCAGACAGTCTTCGCCCACCAGGTTGCATACCACATGGGCATAACTTTTATCCTGAGTATGGAAGGCTGGCTCCAGCCTTGGTCCACAAACGAATATCGAACCTCGAATTCGTAATCTCCAGCTTTGAGACCGGTGTAACTCACACTGCGCGACTGCCCTACAAATCTCCACTCTTTCTCCAGGCCGTTCATTCTGCAGGAGAATCTGACGCTTTGAGGAAAGGTGTATTCAGGAACGGAGTATGAGATATCGAAGAAATTGTCGCCTGATTGCAATCGTAATGATGCTGGGGCGCTGCTGAACATCGGATAGTTTTTCGGCGTGCCGGAAACGATGTTGACTCCCGTGAACGTCACTTTTTCGGAAGGTGTGCCGTTTTTCATCTTGCCTGTATCCATGATAACCAGCCCGTCGGTGCTTCCTATGTAAAGCCTGCCGTCGCTCTGAAAACAACTTGAAGAGAAAAGATACTGGTCTGGCACATAGGTATCGTTCCGGAGATTCACGAAGTTATGGGACGAATAGGAATAATAGTACAGACCGTTCATCGTTCCCATCCAAAGGTTCCCCTTGCCGTCTTCGCTGATGGTGGTAACATATCTGTTGAAGAGGCCGTTCCTTTCCCCGTATCTGGTGATTCTCCCGGTACTTTCATCCAAAGAGTACAGGCCGTATGTCTGTGTGTCGAACCATAACAGTCCGTGCGAATCCATGAATACATACCTCACGTCTTTCTCAGGGAAATCCTGCACTGTCTGGGGATTGAAACGGTCGATTATGTCCAGCGAATTGATATCTATCTTATAAATTCCGTTGTTGCGGGTGGAAATGTATGCTATGTCTCCGCTGAATGATATGGCGGAGATGAAGACATTCTCGAAGCCGGCGACTTTGATGAATCGCTGACTCTCTCTTGCGAACAAGAACAGACTCGGTCCGCCGACCCAGATACGACCCCTGTCATCGTGTCTTACTATCCAGGTCTTGTTATTGTCGACATACTGTGCGTCCTGCCCGTCCAGCGACCATGTCTTGAATCTGCCGGTTTTGATGTTGTACGAAGTGAGCCCCTTCGTATAGACAGCCATCCATATCTCGTCGTCCAGCAGGGTCATGGATACCACATTGTTGCCCGGGATACCACTGTTGGAAGTGTTGAGAATGCGTGTCCTGCCGCTTTTCCTGTCAACAATGCCCAGACCGTAACTGTCGGTACCTGCATAGATGATGTCGTCTGTCGGGATGATGGACGAAACCATTTTGAAATCTTTGATTACGGAGAATGATTCCATCATCTTATGGTTCAGCATGAGACCGCCGCGATAAAGGCCGAGCCAAAGGTCTCCCCTGGTATCATAGCAAAAGGCTGTAACCACGTCACTGGACAGCCCGTCCTTGACAGTCATGCGGGAAACTGTCCCGTTATCGAAGATGTATAATCCGTTGCCATTGGTGCCGAACAAAGTCTTGCCGTCTATGTCGCAAACGGCATGCAGATTGTCTGGCACAAAAGAATCCTCCTTGACGAGCTGTCCGTCTCTACAACTGAATACGGCTGATTTTGTTCCGATGCTGTTGCCTACGTATATCTTGTCAGCCACCCTGCTGTAATAGACAAGGCTGTGGGAATATGTGCTGGAAGGGGAGGGGGCAAAGGAGAGCACCTTGAAAGTGGCTTTGTCCAACAGATACAGGCCCTCGTGGTCTGCGGCCAGGAAACGTTCCCCATCATAGTCACACATCGAAATAGGGACAATCCCAATGTCAATAGGGGCAAAAGAGATGGACCCTTTCGATTCCGAGCAAAGGAAAACCTTGGAACCAGAACAGCATAATACCCTTTCGCCTAAGAATAGCATATCCTTGGAGTATATTCCCGGTATCGCGTGAAAGAAACTGCCGGAAACGGGGTCAAAATAATCCAGACCAGCATTGGTCGCAACCCAGATACCACCTCTTTCCGGATCCGGAAGCAGTTTCCCGGCATTGTTGTCTGCTATGGAACCCGGATCGGACGGGTCGTGTGCCATCAATTGGAAAGTTGCTCCATCGTAACGCAGAAGTCCGCCGTAGGTGGAAATCCAAAGAAAGTTGTGACTGTCCTGTGCAATGCAGTTGATTGCCTGGTCGAGCAACCAGGCATAATTGCCTCCCTCAACGGCTCTGAACTTAAGAGCCCCATGGCATTCCAGGCAAGTAGGGAACAATAATACAAAAAGCAGTATGCTTATGTGCAGTTTCCTGCGCATATTGTCAGTTTTTCTTAGGATTAATTACCAAATAGTCGTTTGCATTTACAATCTGTCCCTCGTACAGGGCAGGTTCGCCGGAATAATTGCAGACAATTTGCGTGCCATCCGAAAAAATACTGCGGCAGACATTTTCCGATATTTCTTCGTGACAGTCAAGGGTTTCATACTGGAGATAAGCCAATGGACGGTACTCGTCATAACCTTCCTTGATGACTTTGACAGAATGTTCGAGATCCTCCCTGTCTTTGTATGAAAGATCTTCCTCTCCCATCCAGTTATTGCCGTTGTTCATGAATTTCGAGTAGAAATAATAGAGAGGCCGTCCGCCAGCTTCGATGAACTTCAGTTTATACTTCGGGCTCTTGATATTGTAATTGACGGTTTCAGCTGCAGGATTGCTGAGAATGTAACCATGGAAGACTATATGCCAGACAGGTACATGAGAGTCGATGATTTCCTTTTTGTCCGGGAAAGCCATTTTCATGCTGGAATACATTGCAAAATCTACGCTTTTGGCGGCGAAATAGTGACATCCTTCGGATTGGCTCCCTCCAAACATATCCCTAAGGCCGGAAAGCATCTTGTTGGCGTATTCTGCCGCCTGCCTGCGGTTCAGGGGATGTGACGGATCATAGCATTCGTGAGGCGTGACCAGGGCCATCACATCGACGAACTCCAGGCCGCGGAAACCCAGGGCGGCAACTTTTGGTTCGTCGCGCAAATAGAACTCGTATGATGGCGCATAGCAGAGGTTATACATGAGGCCGCCGCTGAAACGCCACTTTTTCTGAAGGGATCCGTCCAGATTCTTGCATACCGGAGCGCCGTCGTTCCATTCCTTTGAAATGCTGTAGATATCCGTATGGTTGGTGTGACCTACCATCTGGTAGCCTTTCGCCTGGCTCTTGCTTATCAGGTTTCGGAGCGCTGTCTCACCGCCCAGGGCCTCCTCCACGGGGAAGATGTCGGGATCACGGCCGTCATGCCCGCGGAGTTTCCATCCTACCAGACAGAACTCTGCCTTGTCAATCCCCTGGCGCTGGAATTCATCCACGATGTCCCCGACCTGCTCGAAGGTGAGCGCGGTATGCATGGGAGGCTCGGTTTCCAGGGTCTGGTGGGGGATTGGAGAAGGAGCGGGTTTCCATGCCTGGCGTACCCGGATCTCCGGCGCCTCTACGGCATAGGCGATGGCCTCGTTTACACTGGCCCTCTCCTTGAGCGGCGCCGGCATCAACCCTGCAGAAATCATGTATTTCCTGAACTTCCTTGCCATTCCCGAATAATTGGCGTCCTCACCCTCGAGCCTGTAGAAATCAACCGTGAGTGGCTCATATAATCCGCAGTCCCCTATATTATACTGGAGGGCGAAAGTGTATTTGCCATCCTCGAATGAAACCACTTCCCTGCATTCCAGGTCCAGACTTTTCAGGATTGCCACCCAGCAATCCTGAGCGTGCTTGTAACCTGCAAGGCCAAGATCGTTGTATTCTGTCCTGTATGAACACTTTTCTTCCCTGTGGAGAAATTTCGTGAGAAGCCCCTCTCCATTCAGGAAGTATCCTTCATCTCCTTCTTCCGCCTTGCCGAAGGAAGGGATAATCTCTATTTTCGCGACGTTGTCCAGATCGCCGTCTTCAAATTGCAGTCTGTAGCAGTCCCTGCCTTTGTCGACACCGCTTGCGAAATGCTTCATGCCGACTGTCAGCGTAGTATCACTGCCGTCCTTGAAAGTAAGCATTACATCAGCCACAGGACCGCGTGAGCAGGAAGCTGCGGCTGATGCAACAATCAAAACACTAAGTATGGTAAACGTTTTCATTTATGGTTCGGTTTAAGATTCATCAATACCGGTTTGGAAACGGCCTTGATTTTTTTTATCGTGTTATTGTTGAGCTGCTCGAATATACGTATCTCGTTCCTCCCTTTCTTCAGCCAGACTCCCGGCACATAGAGTGTCTGTTGAGGCCCTATACTCCAGTACCGGCCAAGGTTGTGGCCGTTTATGAACACAATGCCTTTTCCTGCTCTGGACATGTCCAGGAAGGTGTCTCCGATTCTTTTCAGTTTGAACGAACCGGCGTAAACTGCAGGACGCCCACTTTCTTGAGAGTCTTTTGAAAATGCCCAGGATGAAGACTCGTCCGGCATTTCCGACATGGGTAGCCCTCTCATTTCCCATCCGCCGGTTATTTCACTGCCTTCAATGCAGACGCTGCCCGTGATTCCTTTGCGGTCGTCGAGGATTTTTTCTCCAAAATTGATTCTGCCCATATTCTCTACAAGGATGTCCAGCGTCGATCCAATCGGGATGTCAATCTCCATATCGTACTTGTTCTCGATTCTGTTGAGCGTCCCTGCAAATTCTCCGTCTATATAAACGGTGGCATAATCGTGCAGCCCCGGAATGCTCAGTGTCCCGTTTTCTGGCTGGTTGAAATGCCTGGAGTAAAGAATGTAACCGTATCCCTGGCCGAGTTCTTCGAAATCCAGGGGACGGTCGGCGACAAGCGGCTTCATCGTTTTCAAATGTTCGATGACGTCGCAGCTCGAGTCAAGCCTGATTTCGGGAATTTCTATTACAGGATTGGCTTCCGGTGGCGCAGGCAGATTCTTTCCGAGGCTCTTCGAGATGGTCTCCCTCAAAATGTAGTACTTATCGGTGGGCTGCCCTGCTTCGTTTATCGGAGCATCGTAGTCGTAGCTGGTAAGGTCGGGCTGCAGATCTTTTCTTGAATTGTAGTTCGCGCCGTTCCAGAATCCGAAATTGGTACCTCCGTGCACCATAAAGAAACTGAAATGTATACCGTCTTCGATATATCGTTTTACATACGCTGCGGTGACGTCGGCATCCACGGCAGGGAATTTCTCCGCCCAGTGCGCCAGCCATCCGGGATAAAATTCGGAAATGAAATAAGGGCCTCCGGGGGAGTAGAGGTCAATCGCCTCCCGCACCTTCTCCGGAACCTTCTCACCGTCTACGCAGGTCAGCGCTCCGGAAACTTTGCCTCCTCCAATTTTCTTGGCGCCGTCGGCAGTGTACATAGGCACGTCGTAACCTATCTCCATCATCATCTCCTTGAGTTTGCTCATATAGGAATGATGGCTGTCGGACGGTATCTCGGGGCACTGAAGGTAGAAGGACCCGAATTCATTCTCGCATTGCACCATAACGATGGGCCCTCCATTTGTGGCCAGCAGGTCCTTTACCTCGACATAGAGCCTTTCAAGATACATCCTGACTCGTTGCAGATAAGCATCGTTATCCTGACGGAGTTCCAGACCCTCGATGGTGCGCAGCCACCAGGGCAGACCGCCAAAATCCCATTCCGCACAAACGTAGGGTCCGGGTCTCAGCAGAACCATAAGTCCCTCTTCGCCTGCTATGCGGATGAACTCCGCAACGTCATTCATTCCGCTGAAATCCCATTTTCCGGGTTCAGGCTCGTGGACATTCCAGAACACATAGGTGGATAAAGTGTTGATCCCCATAGCCTTGGCCATACGGATGCGATGCCTCCAGTATTCTCTTGGTATGCGCGGGTAATGCATCTCCCCTCCGATCAGATAAACCTCTTTCCCATTTTTCCAGAATTTGCCGTCCCGCACTTCGAAAGGGGATTCAGCAAAGGCAGAAGCGGCGAATAAAATCGCTGTCAGAAATGATATTAGTTTTACGGCGCGCATCATTGTATATAATTCCAAGGTAAAGTTAAGGCGAACCTTTTATACAATCGGGTCCGTTTTTCGTAAAGGAAAGGGCCAAATTCATATTATACGAAAAAAGCCGGCCGCAACTGGGCCGGCCGGCTTAAAGCTGTAGGTTACTTCAGTATCTTCACCGGCCCCAGCAGGCCGGAAACGAGGAGCGGATCGCCGGCCTTGTAGAAAGGCCAGGTGGTGTAGGTGATGCGCTGCTTCACGCCGGGCTGTTCGTCGCCGATGAGTCGGTTGGGCCAGAGGTTGGTGACGGAAATCTCCAACTTGTTCAAGCCTGGTTTCAAGGCGTCCGTGACATCGACTTTGAACGGCGCCCTCCAAAGGGTGCGCAGCTTCGTGCTGTTGAGGGTGACTTCCGCGATGTTGCAGACTCCTCCAAGGTCGAGTTCGTAATGATGGTCGCCGTCGGCCTCGAACTCGAATTCCCTGGTGTATTTGGCGGTTCCGGAGAAGTACTTTATGCCGGGATCGGAAGACTCCGTCCAGGATGCGAGTTCCCCGAACACTGCGGTGGCGGGTGCACCCCTGCCTTCCTGGAACGATACAGCCCAGGGCCCTTCGAGCGTGCAGGCCTCCTTCATCCGCCTCGTCTCCACGCTGTGGGATTTCTCACGTGCCGGCTCTCCGAAAACTATGAAATATGCCTCTCCCGGAGTGAACTCGAGAGGAACGGATGTCCTGCCGTCCGAAATGGTCCAGGACAGGTCGCGGATTTCTCCCGTTTCGGCATTCCAGAGTTCGGGCTTGCGTCCGCTGCAGCGGAAACTGACTTCGGTCTGCAGGGCTTCCCCTGAATTGTTGCAGAGCCAGTAGATCTCGGCGGAAGGCATGGTGCGGTGCGCGAACAGCAGGTCCGAAGCCCCGTCCGCCCGCACGTCGGGCTCAATCCCCGATACGGCTGCATGGCAGTCCCCGTTCTCGATCACCGGCACTCCGGCCGCCTTGATCTTCTCTATGCAGGCCTTCACTTCGTCCGACATCCTAAGCCCCTGCCCTCCGAGTACCAGCGCCGAATATTCCATTCCGCTTGCGGTGACGAGTTTGCGGTGCTTCACACGGATCTCCTTCAGCAACGCCTCGGCCCCTATGAAATCGAACCTGTATCCGAACGGCACGTCAAGTTCGCTTCGGCTGAACTGCGCGGTGACGTTCGTGTCTTCGCCGTAGTAGTACAGAAGATCTGCCACGAAGCGCCCCTGCTGGAGCATGGCGCAGCTTTTGGCAAGATAGGACGTCCACGCTGAGGCCTGCTTTGCCCATGTTTCGTGGCGGTGGAACCACTGCCCGTAGATATACATTCCCATCCCGGGCACTTTGTCGTCCAGGGGCTGGTGGGAGCTCTCGTGGATGACGAACCTGTTGACTCCGGCATACAATTCCATGTCGGCCGTCGGCTTCAGATTCTCCGGACAGTAGGTGTAGGCCTGACGGTTTACTCCCGATGCGGTTAGGGATTCTGCCGCAACGAGATTCTGGCCGTAGATATGAGCCGCGGAGGCGGATTCGAGGATGTCCGCACGGCCTTCGAAGCGCCTGGTGGTGCTCCCCCCGAGCGTACTCTGGATCCAGTGGGCCGACATCGGATAGGATGCACTTTTCTTGATTGAAATTCCGTCCGCCAGGCAGTTCCTGCCATGTTCGTGGGATTCTATGAAGATACCTTCCATCCCGTAGTCGCGCCGGCAGATTTCGCTCGCGTTGTCGTAGTTCTCCGCAAACAGTTCTCCCAGGGTGCGGCGCAGGTCCCAGAGGAAACGTTCCGTCGCCTCTGTGCTCTCCACTACCACTCCCGCCGTTGCCGGGAGCCAGGGGAGCAGGTCGTAACCCCTTCTCGCGAGGAATTCCTGACGCAGCAGGGGAGTCCAGTTCTGCGCCCCGGATTCGTAACTGTCTATCAGCAGATACTGTATGCCGCGGGCTCCGAGCAGGCCTCCGGCGGCGTCCTTGTACATGTCGAGATATGTGTGCAGATAGCGGGAAAAAGCATCCTTGTCGAGTTTGTCCACTTCGAGCCCCGTGGCTTCGGCGGATGCGGGGTGATTCTTCTTCCCGGTAAGGGATGTTCCGAAACGGTAGACCATCCAGCGCCCTTCAGGGGCGTTCCAACGCAGGACGCCGTCTTTGCAGCAGTCTGTAATGTCTATCACTTCGGACGGCTCAGCATCCTCCGCACTCTTGTATAGCGCGAGGTCGCAGGTGGCGGCGAAGCCGGCTTTCTCTTCATAGTGGTTGACGGGCAGATGGCTGAGGAGATTGAACTCGCCGATCTCGGTGCCAGGAGCAGCGGGGAACAATTGAATTCCATAGTGATAGATTGCCTGGGGATTCGGGCGTTTCAGCCTCCAGAACCTTGCGGATGCTGCAGGCAGATACTCCGTCTGCTGCTGGGCGGCTCCCTGGGTAATCCCGCACAGGGTGCGCCAGTGGATGCCGTCGTCGCTTATCAGCAGGGAATCCTTGCAGGTGGCCGGCACGCCGTGGCCGCCGCTGCGTGCCACTTGATTCACGATAGTCACCGCCTTGAAGCTGCGCGGTTCGGGGAACTCATACTGGACCCATCCGAATCCGCCGGGACCCGGAGGCAGCAGGCCTGCATTGTCGAGATTTCCGTCAGTGAGGGTGCCGACTTCGAAACGGCCTCCGCTGGAACTGACCTTGGCGCCCAGTTCCTCCAGAGTCCTGTAGTCTGAAGGGAGCCTTACGGCGAACACTGCCAGGTCGTCATAATACCACTCGGGAATCGGACCGTTCTGGTGATGGTTGTATTCGTACGGAAGGGGCACATTCTGGAAACGGCTGCTCACCGTGAACGGATCCGGGAGCTTTCCTTCAAAGTATGATCCTCCTTCCACGGGCATGGTGCGCCATGTCAGTTTTTTCATTGCATCTGCCGGCTCCACCCAGGGCCCTCCGGTGCAGCTCCATCCGGCGGAACTGGCAATCGCAACCTCCATTCCGAGGGAGTCTGCAAGGGCGATGGCTCCGGCAAAAGCATCTTTCCATTCTTCGGACATGTATGCCAGCCTTTTCTCCACCATCTGTGGCGTTTTCAGCGCCGCATCGAACACGTGGAACCCTCCGATTCCTGCGCTGTGCATCCACAGGATATCGTTTCTCAGGCCTTCCGGGGTGATGTTGCCGTTCATCCAGTGCCACCAGACCATGGGTTTGGCGCTCTGGGGTGGGTTGGCGAAACAGTCTCTGAGCGTTGAGAACTCCTTCTTGTCGAACTGCGGATTGCTGCAAGAAACCCCAATGGCGAGAAGAGCGATGATATGAAAGATTTTTTTCATTGCCGTTTCGATTTTTCAAATACGAAAAATATTTCTATATTTGCAAATATAAGCACACGACACTTAACAATAGTTCGTTAATTTTATAGATTTTACGCCACGGCGCGGACGCCGTAGAATAAGAGTTCTTTGAAATCAGTGTTATTTAATCGCAAGTTCGCGTGTTTCGCGGACATTGCAATAAATCGATC
>Ga0310695_10004674_pt1 | contig 24878 bp, 18 predicted proteins | sample RumenRJG_04DNA_FD_203882 | JGI IMG/M metagenome (GOLD analysis project Ga0310695, IMG submission 203882) | Bovine rumen microbial communities from Lethbridge, Alberta, Canada - RJG_04 (v2) (version 2) | ecosystem: Host-associated > Mammals > Digestive system > Stomach > Rumen | place: Canada...
ATTTAAATCCTAAAGATATGGATAGAATACAACTTGATAGTGATAATACTCTTAACGAAGAAGAAAATATATCTCCATCATTAGTTGGTATTGCTGTAGATTACTTAACAAGATATATGCTAAATAAAAATGCAGAAAAGTCTTTTGCTGTTTCACTTATTGGAGCTAAATTAGGATTCATGGATGACATAGCTGATAAGTTGATTTACAGAATAAAAGGTTTAGATGATAAATCAATTATTAGCGCCTGTAAATTAGCTTCGTTTGATTCTATTTTTAGAGGTGGTATTCTTGCATATAAGCCAGTTGAAGAAATTGAGCCAGATGAAAACACAATCTCTAATATTCGTGAAATGGTTAATAGAAGTTTAAGATTTTTTGATGAGTATGGTCCTATAATTGCTGATGGTTTTACTTTTGAAGGTGGATATACTTCAATAGTAAATTCTGGTGATGGCGATTTCATCACACAAGATACATTGTGGGATTTCAAGGTATCTAAAGATGAACCAAAAACAAAATATACGTTACAATTACTAATGTATTACATTATGGGACAACATTCTAAAAAAAGATATTTTAAAAAAGTAAAATATATTGGTTTTTATAATCCTAGATTGAATGTTGTGTATAAATATGACACAGCTAATTTATCACTAGATTTGATAAAAGAAATAGAGAAGGATGTTATAGGTTACAACGTATGAAAAAACGATTATTAGGTATACCATATAGAAGATTCGTTTTATATTGTGTATTAATTGGAATAGGTATAATTTTAAGCGTAATTTTTATAATTTTAGGATATACATTTAATGATTCTATAATTAATTATTTCTTGGGTTTTTCAGCCTCTATGATTGTTACAGTTTTATTTGCATATTTGATTGATTATGTAGGCCAAAAAGAATTGCGTGATATTGAAAAAGCAAAAAGGGTAATTTATATTCAGCCTATTTCAATGAAAATTATTGAACTTTATCACAGAATTATGTTTTTTAATCTTAATGAAGGAAGAATAGAAGATAAAGAATATAAATTTGATGACTTTGAAGAATTTTATAAATTAACATTTACTGATTATTGCAGGTATCTAGACAGCTTATTGAATGGTAATAGACCATTGATGGAGTTAAATGCTGCATTTGGTATTAAAAACAGCATTCAAGAATGGTGCTTAAAAGAGATTGTTAATAATATTGAATTGATAATTAGTAATAAACCTGTATTGAAGGCTGAATCATTATTTAATGATAGAGAGTTACATATGCTTGAAAGATTAAAAGAATTATCGGAAAATTTGTATTTGCCATATTTAGGTACATTAAGTTCCGATAAGAATACTGCAAAAGCATTTATTGATTGGCCAAAAGAAAGTGTCAATGATATTGTAAAAAATAATTATAGTGACCAAATAAAAGCTTTTGTCCATGAAATAAAGCGAATAGCAACTGATTTTGACGAATTTAAAAACATTTTAGATGTGAAATTTAAAAAATCAAATTTCGAAAGTAAAAAAAATTAATGGTGACTTTTGGTCACCTTATTTAATGAGGTATATATGGAAAATAGTATTAAAAGATTTACCACAGAACTAAATAATGGCTTGTATCTTATAGATATGCCTACTGGTATTGGTAAAACATATGAAGCAATTAAATATATCTATAATCATTTTGATGAAGATAGAAAATTTTTCTATATTACTTCATTAAATAAGAATGTTGATTCAGCATATGATGATTTAAAGAAAATGTTTCATAAAGCTGGAAGAGATGCCGACTTTTTAAATGGCTGCATTCGTTTATATTCTAATGCAGAAAAAGTAATAGAAGTGTTAGTTACTATTGAGGTATCAAATGACCCTTTAATGAAACTTGATTCTTTTAGAGCTTTGAAAAATGAAGTGGATATGTATCATAGTATCAAGAATTCCACATTTAATGAAAGTGCTGCAATTCTTGAAAGAATAGAAAAAGATATAAAAGAAAAATATGAACCTGCATTTAGACATGAAGTAGAAACATATTTAAACGAACAAAAAACAAATAAAAAAGAAAGATTCCAATATGTTAAGAATAATCATAAATGGTTGATTGATATTTATCCATCAATTATGACTTCTTTTAGAAAAGTATTCTTTATGTCTTTAGATAAGTTTTATTTAGGTAATTCAACAATAATAGAACCTGCATATAAATTTATTAATAAAAAAGATATGTATGATAAGGCATTGGTATTTATTGATGAGGTTGATGCTGCTAAAGACACTATTTTAAATCGTCAGATTGAAGAAAGCTTAAAGAATAGTATTAATGTATTTAAGCTGTTTATTGATATTAGAAATACACTTGAGTCTAAGAAGTTTCCAAAAGAAATGTTAAGATCTTCAAAGCATAATGAAGAAGATAGAAATAGACAAGAAGAAATATTAATTGAAATGAAGAGAATATTCTCTGAAGAATTCAAAGAATATAACATGCAATATGCATTTAAGACATTAGAAAAAGATATATATCGTAAATATATTTTTGATGATGGTTCTTATTCAACAATTGCACAAGATAATAATCAAAAAGAAATATATGTTAATAAGAATACTAAGGAGAATTACAATCATTTATCATTTGTTGAAGATGAATCTAGTATTAAGTTAAGTAAAGTACTAGGTACAATTAATGGTGCTATAAAATATTTCTTAAATGGTGTTTATTATTTAGCAATTAATTATCGTGAATACTATAATGAACATAAAGGTGAAAAAGATGATGCTATGCAATATGATGATGCTGTTCAATCTATTGTAAAAGCATTCAATATAGAAAATAACATGATACCTTATGTATGTAATTTAGTAACTGGTAACATTTCAACTAAACATAGATATAATACAACATTCTCAACATCTATATATGATTCTGGATTTAGATATTATCATTTTGAAGATAATATTAACAATAATTTAAGCACAAATATACGCATGTATAATTTATATGATACACCTGAATCATTTATGTTACAGCTAGCTCAAAAATCATATGTTGTTGGCTTATCTGCGACTTCAACACTAGAAACTGTAACAGGTAATTTTGATATTGAATATCTAAAACAACATTTAGGTGAATGCTTCTTTGAACCAACTCAAGAAGAAAAAGAAGCAATTGATAAAGCCGTATTAGATGTTATTAGCACAAATAAATCTAAAATTAATGTTCATATAATAAAATCAGATGACGTAGAAGATTCGATAAAAGAATTGGTTACTGATGAAGATCACATTGATTGGTTAAGAGACTTAGTATCTAGAATTCCAAATGATAGTAAGGATTTCCAAAAACATAGATTTTTAAAAGTATTGAAAGTTATTAAAGGATTTATAACTGAAAAGAATAGTAAATCAATACTATTATTATCCAATAGAAATTTATCTGAAAAGCCATTGGATTTATATTCTTTAAACAATATTAAGACCTATATTTCAAAATTTACTAGAGAAAATAATATTGATGATAATTTTGAAGTAATTAATTTAGTAACAAAGAGTTTTGAAGAGAAAAAGGAAGAATATCAAAAATATATTAATGAGAAAAAGCGAGTAATTATATTCTCAAGTTATCCTACAACTGGTGCAGGCCAAAACTTACAATATGAATTTACAGAGAATAAAACTAAAGAAGATATTGATTCTATTTATGTTGATAATCCAACTCATCTTTTAGTTAAAACAGGCGATTTTAATCAAGAAAGTGATAAGGATTTAATTAAGTATATTTTCCAAATTGAAAGTTTAAATACTTCTGGAGAAGTATCATTGAACGATAAATATGTATTAATCAAAGAAGCCTTTGGTAAAATGACTAATCCTGAATACACTTTGAAACACAATAACCCTTATGAAACAAATTCAGTAAAGAATCATGGCTTAAGAGTGTTAATCCAAGCTATTGGTAGAATTTGTCGTACAAGAAATAAAAAGAAAGATGTTAATATCTATATCGATGATATGATTAACGATAAAGTTAGATTAGATGTTGCTAAAGGCAGAAGATTAAACAAAGAATTTGAAGCTGTTATAGATGCTACTAAAGAATACAATACTTCCAAGATTAACTTGGCATATTTTGTAAGTCAACAAAAGGCTCAGGTTGATTCTAAGAAGATGGCTGATATTATTCATAACTTTATTTCAAGAACAGATTGGGCTTCTAATGTTAGAGAAGACTGGAAAGCATTACGTGAGCATGTATTAAAGTATCCTACTGCTAATGCTGATAATTTAGGAGTTTATGGTCAGTATGCTAGTTGCTATCTAAAATCAGACGATTATGATATTGCATTCTATTATTATCAACAAGAAGATGATTATGGAAATGTATCTATTAGCTTAAAACAAAAAGATGGATATTCAGTGGTTTCTGATATAGATTCATTATCTAGTTTAATGAAGTGTGATTTGATAAGAAATCATTTTATTGATAAAGGATATGCTACATCATTTGAAAAGAATAAATATATAATGCTTCCAATTATATTTAACAATATATATAAAGGAGCATTAGGTGAAGAAGTAGGTAGCTTATTATTTAAGAAGATGATTGGTGTAGAATTGAATGAAATCACCGATGGAAAGAAGTTTGAAAAATTTGATTTTGAATATAATGGATATTATGTTGATTTTAAACATTGGCAAAATACTCAATATTCAAAAGTTGACCTTGAGAAGTTCTTGGGTAAAGCAGAATTAGTTGGTGCTAAGAAAGCATTCATTGTCAATGTTTTAGGTACTAATTCAAATCCAATAACTGAGGTAGGCAATTTAGTTATTGTTCCATCATTAATTGATCATAATAGTGGTGAAATAAATACAGAAGCATTAAGAAAGATTGCAAGTATTATTAGGAGGTAGACATGAAGACCTTAATAAATCGATTGAAGTATGAAATTCATTATGAAGATATAGATAATGATTTTTCTATTGTTAAATTTAAGACTTCAGAAATGTATATAAAATTTGGAGCAGCTATTTTAGATAATGAAGATATTCATGCAAAATCAATTGCTTTTGAAAAAGGTCCACAGTTTTATGCTCTATTAAATAAAGGTGACGAAAAACAATTAAGATTTATTGATTTGAAAGATCCTACTATAAGTTTTGAAGTAGTTAGAGCTTGTGATGTTCCTACATATTTACTTATTAGATTATTTATTAATTATCTTAACAATTTTAAGAATGAATCATTTAATAATCTAGGCGGTTCTTTCTATAAAATACACAAAATTACTTATAATGGCAAATATATAGAAGTACTAAAATTATCTGTTACTGCTGATTATGTTGTGGAAGTATCAGCAACTAAATTTATGCAAGTTACACAGAGATATAAAGATTATCCATTATATACTTTTAGTGGAAAGAATAACTCTTTTAAGCGAGTTTATGAGATTGTAGATCAAACACCTACATACATCAACAAAAGCCCTAAAAAGACTGAAATTCAATTCTTGGATATCGTTAAAAAAGAAGGAAGAGCACGCTTTATTTATGATGTTATGGAAAAGGTAAATACAAGCTATTCAAAGTATATTAATCTAAGTTTAGAAGAAATTGAAATTATTAAAAAGATTGATTCACTTGAAAAAGAATTTATGGACACAACAATTAATCAATATAAGAATCTTCCTTGTTATGTTTTAAATATGTCAAATACAAGTGAAGATGAATATGGCTTTTATAGGATTAAAGAATGCATAGAAAACTATACTGGTAGTACTATAAGAAAAGTGTCAAAAATAAATCAAGATGGAATTAATTTAGTGTACATTCATGATGCTGATTATTATGTTGATAATAAGCTAGATGACCCTTATAAAAAGTTATCTATTAGTTCACCAGTTCAACGTTTTACTGTTGAAAATTATAAGTCATATTTTGACGATGATGGAGGACCATCAGCAGCATTAAAAACAATATTAAAAGAGTCTGTTATTAAGCATGATGTGTTCATAAAAAATGAATTATCATTTGATGACTGGAATAGGTATAAATTTAAAAATGATTGGATTTTTGGAATAGCCAAAGAAACTAAAAACGGTGATGAAAAAAATGAAGAATATTATTTCATTACTATTCATCCAAATGGAAAATTTGAATGTAGAAAATTTGTTAACACATTGTTCTCTGCAGATGAATATGAACTATATAGACAAACCCTTGCTGGAACAAATGGTAATACAATTTTTATAAAAGATGATAATGGGAATATCAATCTTATTGAACAAACCAACGTGTATACTTTGCCTAATTTAGAATATTATAAAGGCAATGTTGGTCGAGGAAAAAAGGATAGAGATGAATTCTATCCGGGATTGGTTGATATCAATTATTATGAGCTTGATGGCATCAACTATTACAACGTTGGCTCTTATGGAACAGGTATGCAATCAAGCATTCCAAAAGCGAGTCATTTATATAAGATTAATCAACTGAATGGCTCTAAAAATATAGTAAAAGATTTACTAGAATTAATGGGAGTTTCATTTGTAAAATATAATTCATTTACTGTACTTCCATATCCTGTAAAGTACTTAAGAGAATTCGCTAAAATTGATTAATAACATCAAGATAGATATACCACTAAGTATTGGTTTAGATGTACCGCTATAATTGTAAATAGATATACCACTATATTATTATGGCGTCAAAGTGACACCACTTATCCGATTTTATCGGATGTAAGGAAGCAGGATAAGATGTCGGAAATTGTCCGATAGTCAATTTGGCTAGGGAACCAGCCTGACATTTTTAATTATCTGAAATAATTATTATTTATTGCTAAAACCTTAAAATGTTGTTATAATTAAGACGCAAATATTTGTATGAAATGACTCCGTATTTTAAGCTAGTCAGTTTGAAAAATGGAGGTAAACTGACATGCAAAATATTTGTTTCTCATCAGAAGACTTTCTTGATGAAGTTAAGTATCAAATTAAAACAAAATACAAAAATCAGAATAACTATGCGAAAGTGATTGGTTATTCTAGGAAGGCTCTTAATCGAATTCTTAATAGTGGAGAGGAAATCTCTATGAGTTGGGTTATGACATTTTGTAGAAATTTCGATATGAAAATTGAGGACTATTTCTCTTACAAGAGGAGCTAGTCCTCTTTTTTTGTAACCAAAAATGGGACAAAAACTATATTAGTTTTTAAACGTGGTATTCTATTTGTGCTGGAGGTGAAGAGCATGAATATTAGACCAAACGTTGTGAACTTTCATTTTGTAGATTTTTGTAATTATAAGTGCTGTTATTGTTTCGTGAATAAGATTAATCGTATGACCTCCTTTCTAGATATAAAGCTAATTGTCGACAATTTAGCAGATTATTTCAAACAACTACTAGCTCCTGGTAGAATTAATTTGGTCGGCGGGGAAATATTCATGTGTTCATACCTCCAGGAAATAATCGATTATATAAATTCTAAAGGTATTGATGTATCTATTGTTACTAATGGATTATTATTAACTGATGAATTTTTATTAAATAATGTGAACAAAATTAAATGTATAGGCATTAGTGTTGATTCGTTAGAATATGATACTAATATAAAAATTGGTAGATGTTGTGGTAAAAAAGTATTAACAAAAGATGAATTAATAAATAAATGTAAAATAATAAAGAAGTTAGGTTATAAGCTTAAGATTAATCATTGTATTTCAAAATATAATGTTAACGAAGATATAACTAAACTATTAGAAAAAGTAGATGTTGATAGGTTCAAAATATTTCAAATGTCCATTGTAGAAGGTATCAATGATTGTTGTAAGAATAAGCAAGTAACAATAAATGAATTTAGAAATGCTTGTAGAAAGTATTTGAAATATAATCCAATCATTGAAGAAGAATCAGAAATGAAATCAAGTTACTTGATGATTGATTCATCAGGTGATTTCTATATAGATAGATCCGATGCACCAATAGGTAATGTATTAGAAGAAAGCTTTATATCATTAATGAGTAGAGCGAAGTTTGATGATGCATCATTTGTTAAGAGGTATATTCAATTGCAAGGCTAAATGTCTTGTGATAGAATATAGACAAGGTGCAAGTGATAGATTTTATGCGTCTTTAGAATCTTATGCCTATAAATTCAACATACAGATATAGCATTATTTTGAGAAGTACGGCTCGATCAGCTTAGGAAAACAAATGTAGTCGCTGAGGCTATGTCACTGGAAGTACTAAGTAGCTTAAGTGAGGGTGTATGTTTATTGAAATAGTTGAAGATGATTGAGAATTAGAGTGGTTTTAAGCAAGCACTGAAATGTAGTAATAACTATGTTGGAGGGTGTTAGCTTTGCTAATGCCCTTTTAAAACTTTTAAGGAGGTTTTAAAAAATGAAAAGAAATCGTAATGCAAGAAAAGAACTTCTTGATTTATATTTATATTTAGATGTTAATTATAATTCTTTTAGAAAAAATATTTTTTCAAAAGAACAATTAAATCATTATGAAGAAATAAAGAATCAATTTGATAAAAAGTTTGATGGAAGACTGTTTAATAATCCTTCTGATTGGACTGAATATTATGGCGTTTTCAAATTGGATAATGGCCACTATGGAATTGATCCTAAAAGATTGGAAAAAACAATGGGGCATTCCTGTTGTACTAATAAAGCTTGGCAAATTATGAATAAAAGAAATACTACATATTTTCATCCGAAGAAAAAAGGATATTTGGATTACTTTGTTAATAATTTTGTTTCAACTATAAGAGATATAAAAAATGAGTTTAAAGATATTTATATTCCAATTTTAAAAAAAGCTATGGATGATGTTAATAAAAAAAGAAAAACATATACTCCTGGTGATGTTGATTTATTTATGCAGGGCATATATGAATATGATGAAGCTTGTATGTCAGCTCAAATGGCAACATGGCGACTTCATGCAGCATTAGATAATGAACTTTATGAAACATATGTTACTTTGTTATCTCAATTTTATCATAGCATGGCATCACGAATTGAGGCAGTTTCAGTTTTAATGTATTCATCAATGAATCCCAAAATGAAAAAATGGTCTAGAGATAAATTGTATGATAATATAAACACAAAAGGAAAATCATCAAGAGATTTACCATCATTCGAATATCACGATAAACTTTATTTGATATGGAATTTTATTAAGCATAATAATAATGATACATATGATAATTTAAAGAAAGATTACCCAGACTTATTAATAGAAGATAAGTATATTCCAGGAAAACAAGCAAAGTATTATGTAAAACTTAGTGATAAATTAATAATTCAACTATTAGATGGCGTAGAAAAATATTTTATTGAATGGTGTGAGTTGAATTGTGATGAAGATTATAGTGAAGCTCAATGGAACTATGAAGACTATTTTACTGAAATAGTTCATGATAATATCGATATGCTTAGAAATCCATTAGGCTTGGAATTCTAATTTTATAATTTTATTTATATTTCCCAGGAGCTAAATACTCTTGGGAAATATAAATAATAGATGGTTTTATTGTTGTAATTATCCTTTTATTATATAATTAGATTAATTCTATCGCATAAAATAGTGAAATAAGGTGAGATATATGCCATATTATTACAATGATTTAAAACCAACAATAAAATATGAAAACAATTTGATTGAATCGCCAATACTTGGAGACAACAATTTTTATCATGTGAACGATGTTATAGATAATGTGAAATACCCTATAGAAATACATAAATCGACATTTATATATATCAATCATTATGATAATTTGATATGTAAGGATAATGATGATAAAAAACTATTAAATGAAATTTTTAACTGTAAAAGAGAATCTAGGATGGGTAACGATAATAGCGAAGATGCACTTACATGGAATGTTTTCCGTTCTATAGAAAAGAATAAAGATATTGACCTTATGTTGACGAAAATGCTTGGATTTGGTGTTACAAATTCAAGAATAATTTATTGGTCATACGACAGTAGAACAAATGGGAACTATAAAAGACTTGTAGATGCTAGAAATATGTGTCATGAGAATTTTAAAAGTGGAACAGAACCGGATTTGATTATTGAATGTGATCAAGCAATTATTTCAATTGAAGCAAAATTCACATCATCAAATAAAACGAGTAAGGATGATTTAATTGTTCTTCAAAGATATCAAAATAATAATAAATACTTAAAATTGTTTAAAAAAGATATGAGAATGATATCAATGAAGGAATTTAAAATTGAAAAGTATGAGTTGGCAAGAAATTGGCTTTTGGGAGAATACTTAAGAGAAAACAAAAAGTTTGTTCTTGTCAATCTAGTTAGAGAAGAAGCAGAAAAAAATATCGAATTAGTAATGAATGATATCGTAATTACTGATGAGAACCATTGCTTTGTTAGGGCTACCTGGGAATGGATTTATAGTTTTTGTAGGACAAGTCAAAATAATTATAATAATTTATTGTATTATTTTGAGAATAAAACTATTGGTTATTCAAATGAAGGATTATTAAGAAAAGCGTTTAATCTTTAGTAACCTAGAAATGTAATTAAATAGGCTCCATGCATAAGCGGGAGTTTTTATTTTTGCAAAAAATACATAGAATTACATAAAAATACATAAAATTGCTTGACATTTTTTAAAATTACATATTATAATATAAATGCAAAAGGAATATGGAGGTGTTGAAATGGATTATGATAAGATTATTTTAGAATTATTAGATCGAATTAAGACTCTAGAAGAAAAAGTTGCTAATCTTGAAAATGGCAATAACGCCCAGAGTGCAAAGCCTGTTGTAGATAATGATAAATCAATATCATTGGTAGATAGAGCTAAGACATATATTCAAGGATGTAAAAGAATGTCATTTGAATCTGGATATGATAATTTGATATTAAGATGTGGTGATGTTCAAAAAGATTTAGGAGTATCTAATAGAGTGCCTTCAATATGTATGGCAATGAGAGATTGTATGCAACCAGGTGATGTTGTATTGGAAGAACCGCCTAGTGGCTTTTCAACTAGATTAACAATTCAGTATTATTTAAAATACTATACTTCGTTTGAGGATGAGGCTAAAGAGAACGCCCAATCAAATGATGTTGAAAATGAAAAATCTGATGAAGTAACAACAATTTCATTAAGACAATTGAGAACAGGATTTGAGGCTTATTTTAATGAAAAGAAACCAAATTATGCATATCCAGGGTCATTATTTGGAATGGCGTTTTATATTACAAAGCATAATATTGGAGTAACTTTAGAACAATTGTTTTCAAAGGAAATCTCTTTAGATGAATATGCTGACATTCTATATAATCATTTCTATGAAATGAAACCTTCAACAGCTAAAGTAAGAACTAGTGCGTATAAAGATGCAATGAAGAATTTACTTGAATATGCAGAAGATATGCATTTTGAAAATGTTAAAATTTCAAAATATTAACAAGGAGAACTAACAAATGACTATTGATGAATTATGGGAAAGAATTGTTGAATTAGAAGGAGAAGCATTTTATACTGCAACTGGATTAGCATTTACTTATGAGGTTATTGATGATCATCAGATTCAGCCATATAGAGATGGAAGAACAAGATGGAAATTATCAAAGAATCTTTTCGCAAAGGCATTAAAGTTTCCAAAGTATTCAGGTGCTGACTTTAATAATACAATCATAGGGTCATCATATGTTGCTGGCATTTTAAATGACGAAAGAATAGGTGCTTAAGCCAAAAGAATTTTCTTCTTTCAGACACTAGAAATTCCATATAAAATGATGTAAAATAATTATGTCGTAACTAACAAGTAACTAACAAATTTTAAAAAAACCGCGTAGTTAAGCCAAAAATTAACGCTGTCCGTATCTCTAAGCGTTAATTGTTTGATTATTATAATTGCAAAGAAAAAGATATTAAGCAGGACTTCTCACCCTGCTTTTTATTTTGCCTTAAACAATATTATGCAAAAAGGTGTAAATTGATGCTATAATAAACCTGCAAAAAGGTGTAAATTGCGATGGTTAATAAATATAGAAAGTAAAGATGAATTAACTACCTACCTAAAACCTCGCAAGTATAAATAATAATTTTATGTAATTCTAGCATCCTTACTTCTTTTTATAACAACCCCTACAGTATCTTTACTAGTCTATAATTGACTTTAAAGATTCTTTGTATCAAAATCTTATTATAAGTTTGACATTATATATACTCTAGGGTATAATACTTATGAGTATAAAGAGGTGATTTATGTGTTCTACGGTAGAAAGCAGGAATTAAAAACATTAGAAAAAGAATATTTAAAGAAAAATTCATTATGTTCTATATATGGGGCAAGAAGAATAGGAAAAACATCATTAATAAATGAGTTTATAAAGGACAAAAAGAGTATAATGTTTCAAGCAAAAGAAGTATCAGATAATGATAATTTAAAATCATTTTCAGCCAAAATATTAGAAAGCTTTGATAGAAGTGATGAATATACATATTCTTCTTGGGAAAAAGCATTTGATTCTGCTATTTCTTTTTTTAAAAATGAAAAGGGAATAATTGTAATTGACGAATATCCTTATTTGGTAAAGGCAAATTCAGGAATTACATCGATATTGCAAGATATAATTGATAATAAAATCACTAAAAGCAATATAATGGTAATTTTATCTGGTTCAAATGTTTCTTTTATGGAAAAAGAATTAAATGATAAGCAATCACCACTATATAAAAGAATTACATTAAGAATGAAAATAAATAAAATGTCTTTTGATGAAGCGATACTATTCTTAAATGATTATTCTAATGAAGATAAAACCAAATTTTTATGCATGTTTGGAGAGTATCCATATTACTTATCAAAAATTAACAATAAGTTGTCATTTGAAGATAACATTAAAGAATTATTGTTCAATGAAAATTCTATTTTATTGAAAGTTCCAGAATTAGTATTATCAAATTCATCTCGTGAACAAGGCTTTTATAATTCTATTTTAATGGCATTAGCAGGGAAGAAAAAAGGTTTAACAGAGATAAGTAATATAATGAATGAGGAAGTCACTAAGGTTAATAAATATATTAAAACATTAACTGAAGCTGAGATTATTATCAAAAGGGAAACATATAATTCAAAAAGACAAACATATTATTATATTCTAGATCCAGTATTAAGATTTTATTATAAGTTTTTATTAAACAATATTGAAAAAATAGAAGCTGGATATGGGCAAATGTTATATGAAAGATTAAAAGCAGATATTGATAAATTTATTTCATATTCATTTGAAGATGTTGCCATTTCTTATATTGAATTTTTAGGGAAAAATGGAAAACTTGGTGGTATTTATTATCCAATTCAAAATTTAATAATTGACAAATCAGAATTAGGTAGATCAATTGAAATTGATGGTATAGCTAGAGATGGTGATTCATTGTTAGTCATTGAATGCAAATTCACGAATGAAAAAAGAAGTATTAGAGATTACGAAAAAATGGTGGAAAATACATCAATTAAGATGTTTGAAGGAATAAAAAAATATAATTATTATATAGTTTCAAAAACAGGATTTGATAAGACATTAACTGATTTAAAGAAAGATAATTTGCATTTGATATCCATTGATGAAATGATGTCTATACAATAAAATATACGAATTGCGTATTATTGATGATAATATTACTATAGAGAAGATAAAAATATTATCAAAAAGTATCAAATCAAAATTTTATTGATGGTAGTTATTATATTGTAGATAAAGAACATTCACCCAAAAGTGAATATCAAGTTTTTAAGAAGTTTACTCCATGGAGGAAGAAAAATGAAATGTCCGAAATGTAATAGTGAATTAATTGAGAATATAAAATTTGGAAGTAGAGAATATTTTTGTCCAAATTGTAATTATGGTGTATCAGCTTTTGTTAACGAACCTATAGAAGAAGATGATACAATATATGAGCTATGTATTATTGATGAAGCTATAACAATAGATAAAATAAAAGTATTAGCTAAAATTTCGAATTATAATTTTTTAGATGTCAAAAAACTATGTGCCGATCATTCTACAATTTATAGAGATAATGCCAAAGCAATGAAAAATGCTAAGACTGCATTAGATGAAGCTAGTATCAAATATACAATTAAACCAGAATTTAAATGGTAATAAAATATCGATATATGACTTAACTTAGCCGCAAATTATTCAATTGATGTTTGTGGATTCCGGTCTAAAAAAGGCCCTATTATGTACAAAAAAGTGTGAAAAAGTGCCTTTTTTGGTGTTCGGAAGGTGTCCGGAGATTTTAAAAAACGGCTTGGTTAAGCCATTTTTGCCAATTGATGTGTTTTCAAAGAGATAATTATTGTTTGATTATTATAATTGCAAAGAAAAAGATATTAAGCAGGACTTCTCACCCTGCTTTTTATTTTGCCTTAAACTGATATTATGCAAAAAGGTGTAAATTGGTATCTCAATATACTTGCAAAAAGGTGTAAATTGGTGTTATAATAAACCTGCAAAAAGGTGTAAATTGCTCTACAAACAAGGTGATATTATGAGAAGAAAGTATTTAAATGATTTAATTGAATGGATGAATGATCCTAGAAGAAAACCGCTTATGGTATGGGGTGCTCGACAAGTTGGGAAATCATATTTAATCGAAGAATTATTTGCAAAAGAATATTTTAAGGATAGATATCTTAAAATTGATTTATCAGACGATGTGGATTTTGCTGAATTTGCAGAAAATAATAGTAATCTTGAAAAAGTATTGGAATATATCCAATTACACTACAATTTTATACCAGATGAAAATCACTTATTATTTTTTGATGAGGCACAAGAATGTCCATCAATAGTTAAAATGATGAAGCATTTTAATGAAAAAAGAAGAGAATTACCTGTTATTGTGAGTGGCTCATTAGTTCGATTAAGAATACATCGAGATAGTAAAAAGACTAATAAAAAGTTTTTGTTTCCAGTAGGAAAAATTAATCAGTTGTATGTTTATCCATTAACATTTGATGAGTTTTTGATGAATTACAATGAAAATAAATACAAGTATGTTAAGAATCATTTTGAAACTAAGGAGCCTATAGATAAAATATTACATGATGAATTAATAGATGATTTTAGAACATATATGTTTATTGGAGGTATGCCAGAAGTTGTTGATACATTTTTAGCATATAAAGACAAAATATCGGCATTTAAAGCTGCTAATAAGAAAATAAAAGAAATATATGATGATTATTTAGATGATATGGGATTATATCAGACATCTACTGAATCAATTATTAGAAGTAGATTAGTATATAATGATATTTATAAGCAATTAAATAAAGAAAATAAAAATTTTAAAATATCACAAACAGTTGAAAATGTTAAAAATAGAGATATGATAAACCCTTATTTTTGGTTGATAACCGCTAATATAGTATTACAAGCATTTTGTTTAAAAGAAAAAGTAACATCACCTTTAATTAAAGAAGATGATTCTTTATTTAGAATGTATTTATCAGATGTTGGTATGTTTACATATCAAAGTGGATTAAAATATGAATCATTCCTTAAAGATAAAGATAATTCTTTATCTGGTATATATTATGAGAATTATGTGGCTACCGAATTAGTTGCAAGAAGAATGAGCTTGTTTTATTGGAAAGGCAAGAGAGATTCTGAATTAGAATTTATAATTGATGTAAATCAAAGTATAATACCAATAGATGTAAAAAAGGGTAAATCAAAGCTAAATTCCTTAAATGAATTTAGAAATCATAATAAAAATGATATGGCTATTAAAGTTTCATCAAATCAATATGGATATAACGAAGAAAACCAATTAATGACACTTCCATTTTATTATTTTGCTTTTTATCTAAATAGTATTAAAGATTAATGGTATGATGAATCATGAATACAAAAAGATGATATTTGTGAATTGCGGTCTAAAAAAACCCCTATTATGTACAAAATTGCATGAAAAAGTGCCTTTTTTAGTGTCCGGAAGGTGCCCGGAGAGATGAAAAAATGGCTTAACAAAGCCGTTTTTACGATTAGTTAACTTATCAAAGAGATAATTATTGTTTGATTATTATAATTGCAAAGAAATATGGAAAGCAGGACTTCTCACCCTGCTTTTTATTTTTGTCATAAATTATTGACACAATATCTAAATTGCATTATAATTAACTCGAAAGTTAATAACTGTTGAGTTAATAAAGCGAGGCGATGAATATGTTCGTGGGTAGAAAAAAAGAATTAAATGAATTAAATTTTAGATTTAATAGTAGTAAAAAGGAATTTGGGGTTATTTATGGTAGGAGAAGAATTGGAAAGTCTACTTTAATAAATGAGTTTTTAAAGGATAAACCTAATATCTTTTTTCAAGCTAAAAAAGATAGTATATATGGTAATTTAAGATCTTTTTCATATGAAATAGATAAATTATTAGATTTGCCTAAATCTTTTGTTTTTTCTAGTATGGAAGAAGCATTTGATTCTTTAATAGAATATGCAAAAGGAAAAAGATTTGTTATTGCTATAGATGAATATCCTTATATTGTTAATCAAGATGCATCTTTTCCATCTATTTTGCAAGAAGCTATAGATAGAGCCCCTGAAAATCTATTTTTTTTGATATCAGGCAGTGATGTTGGAATGCTTAAAAAAGAATTAGAAGATCATAATTCTCCTTTGTACAAAAGAAGAACTTTTGAAATGAACGTAACAAAGCTTAAGTATTCAGAATCATTAGAATACTTAAAAAACGTTGATAACGAAACTAAGATTAAATATTTATCTTTTACATCAACATATCCATATTATTTATCTGCAATGGATTTTGATATTCCATTTGAAGATAATATTAAAAGATTGTTATTTAATGAATATGGAACTTTTTTTACTTTACCTGATCAATTATTATCGAATTCACTAAATACACAAGATGTATATAATGCAATTTTATATGCTGTATCTAAAAGAAAAAGAAGTAATAAAGAAATTGCAGAGTACATTCATGAAGATGAAGCTAAAGTAAGTAAATATATTAAAACATTATTACAATCAGAATTGCTAGATAAAAGGGAAACATATAATGGCAATAAGAAAACTGTATATTACGAGATTGGTGACCCAATGTTAAGATTCTGGTATATGTTCATTTTTAATAATATGGAAAAAATAAGAATGAATGGAGATTTTGTTTATAATAATTTGCGAGAAGATATTAAACAATTTATATGCTATGGATTTGAAGAAGTATCTAGATTATATATGGATGAATTAAATTCTAAAGGATTATTAGGTAATATCTTTGCTCCGTTTAAGCCATATAAAGTAGAAAAATCAATTTTAAATCGTTCAATTGAAATAGATGGCCTTTCAAATGATGATGAAAAATTAATAGTCATGGAATGTAAGTATAGAAAAGAAAAATTTACATTATCAATGTTAAAACATTTAGAGGAAAGCGCAAGTGTGTTTCCAAGTAAATATAAAAGGGTATATTATTTGTTTTCTAAAAATGGTTTTGATGATGAGATAAAAAAAATACAAAGTGATAAGTATCATATTGTAGAGTTAGATGATATGTTTAACATATAAAATTGTGCATTTGTTACTAGTATGTAATTGTGCTACATTTTTCTGAAAATATGCTACATAATATTTATATCGTAACTAACAGAAAACGAAAAAACAGCGTAGTTAAGCCGAATTTTAACATTGTCCGTATCTCTAAGCGTTAATTGTTTGATTATTATAATTGCAAAGAAAAAGATATTAAGCAGGATTTCTCACCCTGCTTTTTATTTTGCTAAAAATGCAAAAAGGTGTAAATTGGTGTTATAATAAACCTGCAAAAAGGTGTAAATTGCTCTATAAATAAGGTGATATTATGAGAAGAAAGCCTCTTATGGTATGGGGAGCGCGTCAGAATAAATTACATTAATTATTTGTTAGATAGAACCGGTAATTGGTCAAGGAAAAGGAAATATGTATTTAAATAAATATGGTGATGGTTATGAAAAAGAAAATAATAACTATAATAATAATATTTTTAGCAATTGCGATTGTCGCACTATTCTTTATACCATGGTATGATAATTACTATTATCTTCCAGGAGTAAATTCCGAAACTGGAGAAGAAGTTATAACGAGGTTTGATGAATGGCAGAGCCCTTTTTATGCTTTAGTTATTAAAGGTGGCAATTCGATTTTTTTTGGTGTTTTGTTCTTTATAGTATTGTTAATTCCGTTGATTTCCATAACATATGGAGTAGGACATTTAGTTAAAGATTTTGATCGCTATATGTATGTCCAAATATTAACATTTATTATATCTATTATAGCTTTCATTACAATAGTATTTATAATGATTCTATTTTCTCCAAAGTATTGATTTCTATCTTTAATTATAAATACGGGACTATTTCGTTTATAAGGATGGAATTATAAAGTTTATTTTGGATGGTATAGATAAAAATATATTTCACATATGGAGGAGTAGTTAAGAATGATAAAAAACTTTGTCGAATTAAAAAAAGTATTAATGGACAAATATAAATTTCAAGAAATTACAATAAAAGAGTTTGAGGAAAAATATCCACATTATTCTCTAGATGGAGATAAAAGTCCCTATTTAAAATACCTAAAAGGCATATTTGTAGATATTAGTGGTAAAGTAAATAGATGTAATGATCCTTTTGTTATGCTTGTTTTTGCAAAAGATAATAAGGTTTTAGGTCAGAGGCTTAATGGTGGAGAAGATGTTGTTCCTGATGGACTATTTAACACTTTAGATGAAATAGAATATGATGATTTTGAAGATAGTTGATGCATAATAGTGTGAGCAAAAGTAGTAAATGGCTTAATAGAGCCATTTTTACGATTAGTTAACTTTCCTAAGCATTAATTGTTTGATTATTATAATTGCAAAGAAATATGGAAAGCAGGACTTCTCACCCTGCTTTTTATTTTGCTCATAATATGCTTAAATTAGTATAACCAAGATATAAAACGGTGTTATAGGCTGTCCAAAAAGAAGAAAAAAATCAAAAAATGGACAACCTATAATTGATTTTGCGTTCAAAAATTCCACTATTTTAAAAAAGTGGAAAAAATGAATTGATGTTTTTCACACTTCAGCCTAAAAAACAAGGCAATCAAAAAAAGGCTTGTTAGCCTTTCTTAAAATTATATTGCTTTTGCTATTAAAGTTAAACCAAGTGGTTTCATTATTTTAATTAATGTCTCAACTTTTGGTTTTACAGCACAAGATTCAATTCTTGCAACAGAAGAATGTGGAAGTCCACAAATATCAGCTAATTCTCGTTGAGAAATGCCTAATTCGTTGCGTTTTTCGATAATACTGCTAATAATATTAGCTAATACTTCCATTTCTTCAATGTCTTCTTTAGTTGTAGTATTTAATTCTTTAGCATCCTTTTTGAAATCTTCCCATGTTCTCATAATTATTTTCCTCCATTTCGAATTTTATAATCATTACATTCTTTATGTGCTTTTTCTATTTCTGATTTTGGTGTATTTTGTGTTTTTTTCTAAGCATATGTAGAAGAACGAATGTATTATTTTCAAAATAGAAATATAAAACTCTATTAAATCCTGGCCTTAATTCCCATATTTCACCTTCTAAATGCTTTGTAATATTAGGTGACATTTTAGTACCTTGATTTTTTAGCAAGGTTCATTAACTCATCAATAGCTCTGAAAACCATTTTATCTTCATATAATACAATATTGTACATTTATATGCCTCATTATCTTCAATATCACGATAGCACCAATGCGTCCAAAAGCCAATATATGTTTTGTCTATATGTTTTATGGTTATAGCTTATAGATTTTTGCTTTGATGTAATTTAGTGTCATTTTTTATTGTTTAGTGTCATTTTTAGTGTTAAAACTGTTGCTAAAAATGGCACTTGAATGTGTCAAAATAAATTGTACCACATGATATACCTCTGTCTTTTTATTCATAAAACTTTAGTTCTATTTAGAAATATGCTATAATTTTATCAATGTGTACGAATTCGAATGGAGCGGAGGTGTTCTAATGGCAAATAACTTTTTTGACTTAGTTAAGTCAAGCTTTTTTAATCCATTTGCTAATGGAGATATTAGAGCAAATTATGATTTGCTAGTCTTAATCAACAATAAGATGTCATTAGATAATCTTCAGGTCGGTAAAGAAGAAATAGTAGATTGGATAATCGAATATGTAGATAATTGCCCAACAAATTTATTTGATGATGAAACTCAAGAAGTAGAAAATGATATTAGAGCTTGGGCTTATGATAAAGTTAGATATTATGTAAAATGTGGTTGGTTAGTTGAAGATTTTGAAGGAATAAAAGTAACATATCAATTAGATGAGAATGGTATTAAGATTCTCTCTGCAATGGAAAATGCGGTGAAGGATGATACTAAATCATTGGAATTCTCTGGATATGTATACAGTATTTATGCTAACCTTTGCAGTTCTTTTAATTATGATCATGCAGCTGCAACAATAGAACAGGTTTATGAATCAGGAAAACAATTAAATTCTATGTTAAGAGGATTGAATGTTAATATTAAGAAATTCTTAACTAAACTTATCAGTGAAAATAAGGCAATGCCAAAAGAAATACTAGAAACAATATTTTTTGATTATCAAAAAAAGGTAGTTCTTAAGGCATTTAATAATTTTAGAGGAAAGGATAATCCTGCTAAATATAAGATTTATATTGAAAATAGAATTGATGAATTATTAGATGAGCCTAATTTAGATAGGATGATTAATAACTATATTACAGTTAAATGTGATAATGTTTCATCTATTGAGAATAAACAAATTGCAAAGGATTTCTTTATTACAAGATTAAATTATATTAAAGATCAATTTGAAGATATTGAAGATTATATTCAAATGCTTGATAGAAGAAATACAAAATATATTACAACAGCACAATCTAGACTTAATTTCTTGTTAAATGAAGAAACTGATATTGAAGGAAGAATAATTGAATGTTTAAAAGGTATTGATAATATATCTGATGATGAATTCTTTGATGATGATTTTTTTGACATATTTGTTGGTTCAAATATTGATGAGAATTCTTTATATAAACCCATTAATAAGAAGACAAGAGTTAAAGCAGAACCATTAATAGATGATTATAATGACGACCCTGAAGAGGTTGAAAGAATTGCTAGTCAATTGTTTAGAGATAATGAATATTCCGTGCATGCAATAAATGAATATGTTTTATCTAAATTAGGAGATAAAAATCAAATACATGCAAAAGATATAAAGATAAATGAATTTAAAGATATATTATTTATATTTTTAATCGAGTTATATAGTGCTAACACAAGTATTGATTATGAGGTTAAATATCTAGAAGATACTTATAAAGCATTAGGATATCGAATGAAGGATTACATTATTGAAAGGAAGGTAAATTCATATGGCAGTTGTACAAAAGAATAAAGCTTGCGAAGATTATTCAAATGAATATTTATTATTAACCGATACTAAGAAGAATACCTTCGCTAGATTATGTAATAAGCTATTAAATGATAATTTTATATATGCATCAAGACAAGACGATTATAATGACTATTATAGTGTTTTAGGGATGCGTAATTTAATAGAAAATTTCTTTTCTATGATTGATTATGATTTGGTTCATATTGACACATATAAAATATTCTATATTCAAACGAATGCAGATAGAAATAGATTAAAACTAAAGAAGCTTGAAACTGTTATTGTTTTAGTGCTTAGACTTTTATATCACAAAGGTTCTTTAGATGTTAATTCATCATCTGACATTTCAACAACATTAGGTAAGATGATTACTGAAATTAATCAAACAAGTATTTTCAAAAATCAAGTTACGAAAACAGAATATAAGAATGCATTAACTTTATTAAGAAGATATAAATTAATTGATTTTAGCTTTACTGATTTTGAGAAAGAAGATAGCGTTATAGTCATCTACCCAACAATTTTATATGTAGCAAAAATTGATAATATCGATATGTTGAATCAAAAGATAAAAACATATATATCTACAAAGGAGAGTGATACCGATGAAGTTGACGAAGATTAAGTTAATTAACTGGCATATATTCTCTAATAATACTATTGAATTAGATGGTAATACACTTATAACAGGTGAGAATGCATCTGGTAAATCTACATTGATGGATGCCATATATTTTGTTTTATCTGCTGGTGATGATAAGCATTTTAATAAGGCCGCTAATGAGCAAGGCAAAAGAGACTTAGAAAGCTATTTAAGAGGAAAACTGGGTAGCGAAAATCAAATGTATTTAAGAAGTGGTACGGATGTTATTGGCTATGTTATTTTAGAGTTTACGGATAATAAAAATAAAAATCATATGGTATTAGGTGCAGAACTTGAAATTGCCTCATCCGTAATGAAAAAGCCTAATTTCTTTGTTATAAATAATTATTCAATTAATGATGAGGATTTTATTAAAAATAAACAAATAGTTGATTATAGAAGCTTAAAATTAGCATTAAAATCAACTAAGCATCCAGTATATGATTTGCCTGACTCTAAGAAGGATAAGAAGCGTGCTATAGGAAGAGATATATTTAAGCTAGAAAATTATTCTAGATTTTTTGATTTGCTTGAAAATGCAATATCATTTAAACCCATTCCTGAAGTTTCATCATTTGTTAATGGCTTCTTACTTGATGAAGATAATATTAATTTGGATAGTTTAAGGGATGAAATTAGATCATACCAAAATATTCATAAAATGCTTGTAAAAGAAAGAGAGAAAATTGATGTATTAAAAGAGTTTACTCCAAAAGCAGAAAAATACGTTTCTAATATAGAAGCAATGAGTTATTTTAGTGCTTTAAAAATTGCGATTAAAATAGATAAATTAAATAATCAAATTAATCGTAATACAATTGATATAGAGCGTTTGAAAACTGAATTTAAAGACTTATCTGATGAAGAACATCTATTAAGAGAAAGAGAAAATGATGTTAATGTTGAATTATATCAATTGAAAAATAATGAAGCTTATAAAGCATTACAAGATAAAAAAGATAAGCTGATAAGATTAGAAAAAGAATTGACTATGGTTGAAGAAGAGCTTAAATCATTTATTGTTCTAGTAAACAACGAACAAAAGCTTGCTAGAAGATTAACATTAAATTATAGATTTGATGAAGATATTAAAGTAAAAGATTTTGGTTTGTTAAAAGCCCATTTAGAAAACTATAGAACGGATTTGAATGAAATAAAAATCAAATTAACGGATGCTTTAGCTGAATTACGTCATCAAAAAAGAGACAATTTAAGTTTAATTCAAGATAAAACGAATCAACTTGATAATTTAAAGAAGGGTATTAATAATTATCCTAGTGATGTATTAAATCTAATTGAGATTGCTAGAAGCGCAATTATGGATTATAACCCTAAAGAAAAGAATCCTGATGTAAAACCATTATGCGAGTTTATTGAAATAAAGGATGAAAAATGGTCTGATGCATTAGAAGGATATTTGAATACTCAAAGATTTAATTTAATAGTTGAACCAAAATATTATGATGTTGTAAGTGTTGCATATAATAAATACAAGAAGGAACGTAAAGTCTATATCTCTGGTATAGTAAATACTTCTGATATACCATCTGTAAAAGAAGTTAAAAATTCTATGATGAGCAAAATTGATGTTACAAATAAATATGCCAGAAAATATGCTGAATACCTACTTTCATCATTAGTATGTGTTGAGGATGTTAAAGAATTAAAGCAGTATGCTTCATCTATCACTCCAGAAGTAATGATATATAAAAATTATGTGTTAAAAGCATGTGATCCTAAAAATTATAAAACACCATTTATTGGAAAGCTATCAAGAGAAAAGAGATTACATATTTTAGAAAATGAAATTAAAGAATTGAACGAGAAAAATGTAGTAATTGATAAAGATATTAGTAAATATTCAGAACTTAATGCTGAAGCGAATAATTCTTTTATTAACGATATTGTAAGATATGATAATTCATGGAGTAAGATAGAGCTTTATAGTAAAAATATAGAGTTACTAAAAGAAGAAATATCTTTAGATGAAAAGGAAAAGGGATTGCTTGAAATTGATGGTAGAATTAAGAACGCAGAAAAGAGACTTTCTGATTTAAGAGAGGATTTATCTAAAAATGAGCTTAATAAGAGAAAGAATTTAACTGTTCAAGGTGAATTAAACAATAAAGTTAAAACGGATAAAGAACAGTTAGAATTAGAAAATAGTAATCATGCATCATTATTATCGAAATTAGATCAAGATAAATATAATGTGGAACATGATAAATATTTTAATAATGGATGGTTAAATGAAGAACAAATAAATAAAGATTATTTCACTTGTCAGTCATTTAATAATTCAGTGCAAAGTAATTTGATTATTACGATGCAAAAATATTCAACAAATTATAGAGCATCATTAGTTCCAACAATTGATAACATAAAAGATTTTATCAATGAATACTATAAATTGTTGAATTGGGATGTTGTGAAATATGAACAACAAGCAAAAGAAGCATATGAAAGAGCTGAATCATCATTTAGAGAAGATTTCTTATCTAAACTAAAAGAAAAGATAGATAATAGCCAAAAGATGCTTGATAAGTTAAATAAGAATCTAGACAATCACCCATTTGGAAATGATGAAGAAAAATATAAATTCTATTACGAACCAACAAAGGATAGTGAATTCTACAATTATTATAGAATTATTATGTCTGGTAAATTACTTGATATGAAAGATTTATTCACTGAAGTATTGGATGAAAAGGATGCTTCATTTATAAAGGATTTATTTGAC